>ERZ773148.77-NODE-77-length-74814-cov-13.704731_pt1 | contig 74814 bp, 68 predicted proteins | sample MGYA00580846_ERZ773148 | MGnify/ENA primary metagenome ERZ773148 (study PRJEB29015, sample SAMEA2737879) | human gut metagenome | biome: human gut; feature: human-associated habitat; material: faeces | place: China | collected 2012 ... | reverse complement strand
TGATTGGCGGGCGCGGAACTCTCACCGGTACGCTGCTGGGGGTGATTTTACTGGCGGTGATGCAGAACGGCCTGAACCTGCTAGGGGTCTCCTCCTACTGGCAGACCCTGATCACTGGGGCGATCATCGTCGTCAGCATCAGCGTAACGGCATGGAGCCAGCATCAGAACCGGAGCTTGTTATGAAAAAATCGTGGCGCAACAACGTTGAGTTTTACCTGATCGGCCTGCTGCTGCTGATGGTTATCGCCTTTAGCATCGCCATGCCAAACATCTTCTGGTCTGTCAGCAATTTCCAGTCGATTGCCTCGCAAATGCCGGTGCTGGGGATCCTGGCGCTGGCGATGGCCATGACTATGCTTTGCGGCGGCATTAATTTGTCAATTATCGCGACGGCTAACGCCTGCTCGCTGGTGATGGCCTGGGTGGCGACGAGCTATCCGCCTGGGGGCGCTACCGCGCTGGCGACGCTGCTGGCCGGCGGAGGGGCGGCGATGATCATTGGCCTGTGCAACGGGATATTGATCGCCGGGATCCGCGTTTCGCCGATCCTGGCTACCCTTGGCATGATGACCCTGCTCAAAGGGATAAATATTCTGATCACCGGCGGCAGCGCCATCGCTAACTATCCGCAGTGGGTGCTGTGGCTGAATCACGCCCAGTGGTTCGGTATTCCGCTGCCAATGTGGCTTTTTGCGGTGGTGGCGGCCGGCTGCCCCTCGACTTGCATGTGTTAAGCCTGTAGCTAGCGTTCATCCTGAGCCAGGATCAAACTCTTCATTGTAAAAGTATCTTTTTCATCTGTTAAGATGATTTTTTGCTCTGTTCAGGACGCCGTAAATTTATTGACCTTATTCAAATACCTATTATCTTCAATCGTATCGCTACTCTCTCGGACAAGTATTGACGGTTCTATTTTTTTACTTGTACTACTTGTATTGTTTATCAATATTTCAAAGAACTTGCTGCTTTCGTTTTAAAAGCGGGTGCAAAGGTAAAGGCTTTATTTTTAACTACCAAACTTTTTCGGAAGTTTTTTTTCATTTTTTCTTTTTACTCATTTCTCAGGCTCTCTATGCGAAAGGGAAAGAATGTATAAAAGAAAAACAAAGGCCGTTTTCTTTGCGAATCGGACTGCAAAGATAAGAACTTTATTTATTATCCTCCAAAACTTTCGGAAGTTTTTTTGTTCTTTTCTTTAAGCGCAATCTCGCTTTTTCACTATGTCAATTCTGCAAGGCTTTCTTCTCTTGGAAAGCGGGTGCAAAAGTACACCCTTTTAGTATACAATCCAAATATATTAAACTATTTTTTCGAAGTTTTTTTGAAAGAATCTGCTAAAACACTGAAGGATAATGATGTTGTAGAACATATTTTTTCAACAGTAGAGAAAGGGGCATGAGAATGAGCAAAGAAACAAAAGTAATACCAGACGCTTTGAAAGAACTTAAAAAAAGCATAGCTTTAGAGAGCGTAAAGCGTAGCTTTAGCACTCGTAAAGCACTGCTTTAGCATTAACAAAGCACTACCCTGTTAATAACAAACGGGTACAGCAGGTACACTTTTTCGAGGCTCTATCACACACGCACACGCGCGCTATATAATGCCCTTATCACCTGCATTGACAAACACGCTGTATGCAATCAAGCGTTTCAATCAAATGAGTGCAGTATTATTCCTAATTTATGAAGGGAGAAAGAGCAACAGGATATAAACAACAAGAACAGCAGAGAGCTCGCAAGATGAGGTAAGGTCTTATAAAATTAGCAAGAGGAACCGCACCAAAATTTGTTTCATTTTAACGGGTAAGGAACAAAATCTAGTGTGGATGAACTTGTTCAAACCTGTGTGGAAATGAATGAAAATTTGTTTTCAATTACTGATTCGCATAAGTAGAACATGAACTTTTGAGTCATAAGTTCCACCAGTTTCACCTTATCTCTGAAACATCGATGGATAAGGAGATAGCGGGTGAAAGCGTAGAAAAAATCAAGGTGAAATCTCCCGTTATTGCTTTCACCTTTCAAATTTATTTACACCGATTGCTGGACATATAGAGCCACCGTATTGAATGTATAGATTCAACGCGGTAAGTATATAGATACAATGTGTTGAATATATAGATCTGCCAACTCAAGTGTTAGTAGATAATAATCAAGGTGTTAATACTTGACATCCATACTATTAACTCCTGATGGATTATCTGTTAATACCTGACAGTGGATTTGCTATAAGCATATTTTCATTAGCTATAATGATATCCGGATTAGCTATAATGAAATTAGTTTTAGCTCAAGGAATATTTTGAAAAGACAAGGTGAAACCGATAATGTTCAGTTTTGCCTGAATTTGCCACTTGCCTTCACCCGCTATCTCCTTATTCATCGGCATTTCGACAATCAGGTGAAATCGATGAACGGCAATGATCTTATAGTGGCATTTATTATACTTTATTCATTAAGAAAGAGGTCAGTTACACGGTGTTCCGTTATCAAATGATTCAGAACCGTGCGGAAATAAAACAAACTTTTGGTGCGGTTGCCCTGTTTGTCAATAGAAACCACTTAGTCTCAAGCGGTACTTTCTATACCTATTATACGCACGCACGTGTGTGTGAGAAAAATATGCAGTGTACCTACTGTACCTTTTGTACCCGCCGGGCTGTTCATTACTTTTTTTGTGGAGGGTAGCTCTCACCTGGTTGACATCTGAAAAATATCCTCCTGCATTTACCAGCCAGTCTCATCCCATCCGGTAGCCGAATACCATTGCAAAGTCCTAAAATAAGTATTCCATTTTAAATACCTAGTATCCGGTATATAACACCCGATACCCGAATATATATCCGAATCTATATTCACCAATTTATAATCGTCAACATAGTTCTTATATATAACTACCCTTTCCAATTGCTCTTCAAAATCAGAAGGAATATTATTATCAGTCAATTCACGCATAAAAGCTCGAAAATCATATGCCGAATGATCCAAAGGAGACCTCCCATAACCATAATGGGCTTGAAAATAATCTATTTTTCTATTATCAAACTTAACCAGATTGTCCTGATACTGTTTCATAATTGAACAAGTAATATTCGCCAATGCCGATATTTCATTCGTTTTTATCACCGCAATAGTACCCCACGAATAACTATATTCATTTTTATAGTAATCAATAAAGTCCTTTGCGACATTTATAGCATTCTGCTCTGAGTTATCCGCAGACAATAAATATTTCGTTATCTTGAAATAAGGAAAACCCGCACTCATAACCTCTGCAGGAGAAAGAATTAAATAATCAGCAGTATTTCTTAATTCATAAGCAACCTCAACTTGAGACATTAAACAAGCGTCAAATAATATATAATCAAAATGAATACCTGATTGTTCTAAAGCTTTCGATAAATCAGGAATATGAATTTTAGCTCCATTGTCGTCACCAAAAGAACGGCTCTTACTATAGTCCGCAGGCAACCATCCGGTAGCATGAGAACCCAAAATCAGACTATACTTTTCAGCTGGACAGTAAGCCTCCACATCTTTCAATACATTAATTATCACCTCATTTGATACTGAATTCTGGCTACTATAAGTTTTTATCACTTCTCTTTTACTGACAGAACCTTTGCCATCCACTTCATACTTAAACAGAGTCGGGACAGGAAACTCACCTTTTCTACTGCCACCATCCCAATAAATTACAAATGTACCAGGAGACGTAACTTCGCTCAATCCTCGTTCAACTGATGCTATATTGTTATATATATCATTACTGATATCATTGTCTCCAACAAGATACATCAAGACTGTTTTTACCGTTACTGGAACAGGAGTATCATCATCACCACAAGCTGATAAGAAAATCGACAAACATACGAACAAAAGCGATAATATTTTAATCTTTTTCATAATATTCCTCATTTATAACAGGGACAAAGATAAAAAAATAAGAGATGCAAACCTGCATCTCTTATTATATTAACAATTAAGTTATTGCTTATTACTCTTCCGGTTTCGTAAAGCGGAATTTATCTGAATCAATCCGCGATACCGTCATTCTATTATTCTTCTTATATTTATTCAGAATCTTCGTTGCTTCTTTTTCCAACTTCTTTCTGTTTTCCGAGAAGTAAATCATACATGTACTATTCTGCTGCAGTTGGTTATCCTCCAGATAATTTTTCAACTGATAACTATATAATTCACGATGAGCCAAGAATCCTTCTTTGCTAACCTTCGCACTATCTAATATCTGAATATCCGTGAAATAGACTACCGTATCCGTAAATGAAGCAGAAATTCCAAAAGCATAAACCGGTTTAGAATGGTCTTTTTTCAGAGAAAAAGCGGAGCACATGGTAAACACAAGTGCAATTGCAAATAGTATTTTTACGTATTTCATATCATATAATTTTTAACTTCGCAAAGGTAACAAAAAAGAAGAGACTACCTCGATTTATCTCAAATAAATAGCATTTCTTAATCATAAATCCATAACAATACAGGTTTCTTTTCTGCCTTGAGCAGCCTGTCAACCTTCCTCATCACCTCATCAGATATCACAGGACACCCTTGACTGATTCCTAATGGAAGATGCAAAGGATACACCTCCGTTTCCGGCATCGGAGTATAAGAATGTAACACGATATACCGTTTAAAAGCATTGTTATTCGTTGCTTCCAATCCATGCAATTTATAATGAACATTAATCCCCCACTTGCTATACGACCGTATCCCTACTTTATATTTTCCTAAAGAAGAGCAATAACTACCTTCCACATTACTGAATACAGGCTTGGACAGCGTACTGTTTTTCCCGTATCCATGCGCACAAAGACTTGCATACTTCACAGAATCTCCCTTGAAATCCCATACAAAGAAACGCCTTTTACCGGAATGAATACTGAAATCTACCAGAAAGCAATAATTTGTATTATACCCGTTCTTATCACAATAAGCCCTTCCCGCCTGCGCTTTTTCACGCAAACGTTGCTCTATTTTAACAGGCACCGTGTCAGAAGACAATGTCGCATATCTTGCGTATGCCATCACCCCTGCTCCCAAAGCAACCAGAACAAATGATATTAAAACAGATTTCTTCATAAAACTCACATAGCACAAGATTAAATTATAGAATAGGACTTATATAAAAAGTCGCATAAGTACATTCTTCTACATGAAAAGTGCGACTTATGCGACTCAAATTCTTTTTTTCAGAAACTGATATTCCTTACTTATCCCAAGTAAGATTTGAGCAATTTACTACGATTACTTTGTCTAAGTCTTCTAATTGCTTTTTCTTTAATCTGACGAACGCGCTCACGTGTGAGGCCAAATTTATCGCCGATTTCTTCTAATGTCATTTCTTGTTGTCCGATACCGAAAAACATCTGAATGATTTCTTTTTCTCTATCGGTTAACGTAGAAAGAGCTCTATCAATTTCCCTCGCAAGAGACTCATTAACCAGAGAGCGGTCCGCCATAGGCGAATCATCGTTAACCAACACATCCAACAGGCTGTTATCCTCTCCTTCCACAAAAGGCGCATCCACCGAAATATGACGGCCGGACACCTTCAGCGTATCAGAGATTTTATCAACCGGAATTTCCAGTTCGTCTGCCAACTCCTCGGGAGACGGACGCCGCTCGTTTTCCTGTTCAAACTTCGAGAAGGCTTTGCTGATCTTATTCAGCGAACCTACCTGATTCAACGGGAGACGAACAATACGCGACTGCTCTGCCAATGCTTGCAGAATAGACTGGCGAATCCACCATACAGCGTAGCTAATGAACTTAAATCCACGTGTTTCATCAAATTTCTCGGCAGCCTTAATCAGTCCTAAATTGCCTTCATTAATCAAGTCAGGCAAACTCAAACCCTGGTTCTGGTACTGTTTAGCCACAGATACGACGAAACGAAGATTGGCACGTGTCAATTTTTCCAATGCTACACGGTCACCCTTACGAATGCGTTGAGCGAGTTCCACTTCTTCCTCGACAGTAATCAGGTCTTCACGGCCGATTTCCTGCAAATACTTATCAAGAGAAGCGCTCTCTCTGTTAGTGATACTTTTGGTAATCTTTAGTTGTCTCATTCTTATAAAACAGATTTGGAGTGCAAAGTTACGACAATTTATTTGTTAACGTATAAATTTCCACAACTTTTTCACCATTAATTATCTACTACTACAAACAAAAAGAGTGTCGACTGGTTGATTGCCGGCACTCTCTTTTCGATTTCCTTAGCTATTATTAAGCTACCAATTACTTTTTTCGGCAGACGATTCACTGGTGTGACCATACTCACCACACAGCAGCTTTCAGCTAATTTACTCCTGAGTCAAGTCTACAGCGTAATATCCGCGTTTTCCTGAAGGGAATACTCCTGTGAGGAAGAGCACCTGGTTCGGTGATTTCACAGCAGCTTTCATCACTTCTTCAAGATCGCTGACTTTACGCATCGGCTGATCGTTGGCTTTCAGGATGATGAAGCCCTTTCGTACACCGGCATCCGCCATCTTGCCCGAAGTCACTCCGGTCACCTGCAAGCCGTATCCGAGATTGAGTTGTCTCTTCAAGTCGTCCGGCAACTCCTTAAAGGCAGCACCCAAAATCTCCATACCTGCATCCTTCACAATCTTTGTTGTACCTTGTTCATTCTTCAACGTTACGTCGATATTCTTTTCTTTCTTGTCACGCATCACCTTCACGGTAACTTTATCACCCGGACGATGCTGTGCAATGGCTTCCTGCAAATCGGCGAAGTTCTGAACTTTCTTGCCATCGATGCCGATGATGATGTCGTTCACCTTGATATCGGAACCGGCAGCAGAACCGCCATCCACAATCTCACGAACCCACACGCCGTCTACAACGCCAAATTCTTTGCGTTTATCGGCCAAAGTAGCTCCCGACTTGTCAATCGGCTGATCGGACATCATGTCGCCGTCACCCGCAAGAGAAGTACCCTTGATTCCCAGCAATGCACGCTGTACGGTTCCGTATTGTTTCAGGTCACTGACCACTTTGGTCATCACGCTCGTCGGAATGGCAAAACCATATCCGGCATAAGCACCCGTGGGTGAAGAAAGAACGGCATTGATACCTACCAACTCACCTTTTGCATTGACCAAAGCTCCACCACTGTTTCCCTGATTGATAGCGGCGTCTGTCTGGATAAACGATTCCACACCGCCAATACCGTATACGCCCAAAGTACGTGCCTTGGCGCTGACAATACCTGCGGTTACAGTCGAAGTCAGGTTGAAGGGGTTACCTACCGCCAAGACCCACTCTCCCACTTTCAGGGCATCCGAATCGCCGACAGGAATGGTCGGAAAATCATTTCCTTCGATTTTGACCAAAGCCAGATCCGAATTCGGGTCGGTACCGATCACACGGCCTTTAAACTCACGGTTGTCATTCAACTTCACAACAATCTCGTCCGCTCCATCAATCACATGGTTGTTGGTTACGATATAGCCATCCTTCGAAATGATGACTCCCGAACCGAAACCGACACGCGGCTGGGTCTGTACACGGCGCTGCTGTCTGCCTCCATTACCGAAAATATCTCCGAAGATCTCGGCAAACGGATCTCGCACGGTGACTGTTTGTTCTTTAGCTTGTTGAGTCGATTTTATATGTACCACAGCATGAAGCGAATTTTCTGCTGCCTGCGTCAGATCCACAGGCTGTGCATTAATGGCGTCATAAGCAGCCAAGCGGGCATTGGGATTCTGGCGGAACTGTTCGCTGAACGACAGGCTGTCTCTGTTTTCCGGTTTCAACATCGTATACGTTGTCACTCCGGCAACTCCTGCGCTGAGAAGAACAACCGCTCCTACCCCAAGAATGTTTTTTGTTGTCTGTTTCATACTATTCTTTTTATTCATTTAATTGTTAATATTCTACTTTCATTTAACATTTACGACGTTAAAATAACGACAAAAATCATTCTGTTATTCTCCTTGTCACTCTTTTTTGTTCTCTTTTAACAGTGAATCTGCAGAGCTTAACAGCGGTTAACGGCAGAGACTGACAAATTAGCATTCGTTGCATGACACACAAGTATTTAGAAGGCAGAAAAAAGACTTAAGCGTTTCCCTCGAAAGACCAAAGTCTTTTTGAGAAACACTTAAGTCTTTTCGGAAAACGCTTAAGCCTTTTATGGAGAATGAACTTAATAATTCAAGTAGTCTATATCCATATGATAACTCCATTGCGGGAAGTACAGGTTTCCCCCTTCCCACTCTACCTCCCCACGCTGGAAATCAACCGTTTCACTACGCGGATATTTCTTCTCGGGAACCAACGGCATGGAATAGTCACTGTTGACTATCATACGCCAGGAATCGATACCTCCCAGAAAGAACATCTTTTCTTCGGGATTGCCGGCAAATGCGGGAATGCCGAATGATTGATCTACCGGCACCCAGCCCGCGCCTTCGAAATAGACTTCCGCCCAATCGTGCAGGTTCCATGCACGGGGATGCATCATAAAGCCGCTCTGGAAACGGGCAGGAATGCCGCTGCAACGGCAGAGGGTGATAAACAACAGGCTCACTTGGCCACAATCGCCGTGACGATTGTCGAGCACATATTCCGGAATATTCTCAATAGTGGAATATTCGCGGGCCGAGGCCCAGGGGAAATGATCGTTTATCCAACGGAAAATGCGCTGCGCCTTCAACAAAGGATTAGTTTCACCGGCTGTCAGATTGGCAGCCAGCTCTTTGATACGGGGTGTGAAGCGGATATGGGTTTCCCGTTCGGCAGTATATTCTTTATAAAGATCACCGACAGTATCATAAGGCAGTATATTTTCGGGCTTCAACGGATGCCATTCGGCACACGAGGTATATTCAAAGGTTTCCGAAAAGACCGTCGGCTCACCGGGAATGGCCTGCTTCTCCATATAGAGGGTGCTGTGCCGGCATGAAGGCGGAGCCAATGTATAGCGGAGCTCGCTGGTACGTATCAGTTTCACGTTTTGCTGACGGGCCTGATCCGTACGGGGATAGGGCAACCAGCAGCGAATCGTTTTTCCGGCAGGAACCGCGTTGCTGTCCACCGTCAGCGTGTAGGTGACCCGCATCCGCTTGGGCTGCACGACAGGCGTTCTTTCTTTCCTGACAGCAGCCATCACTTCGGGCAGATGTTCTTTATTGACTTGTTCGCTCGTGCTCAATGAAGTGCCTTCTTTCTCCATTTTGACGGCACAGCAGGCAGAGTCTATCCGGAACAGGTTGGGACCGGCATTGCGGAAATAACGTTTCTCTCCGTCGATCACCCGGCATTCAAGCGCTTTGCTCTCTTCCCATTGGCGCATCTGTTCGTCCGTCACGTCGGGAATGTATTTGCGGATATAGTCTTTCACCTGAGATTCGGTCAGACAGAAGTCCGCCAGCAACCGTTGGTGCAAGTCATCGTCCCAGTTGTAAGGCTTGGGAGCCTGCCGCGAAGTACAGGCTGAAAGGCTGATAAATACGGCAATTATATAAAGTAGTTTTTTCATTATCAAAACAGTTTCAAAGGTTTATCCGCGTTCATAATTTAACCACACCAATTCCCGGAAGGTCGTTGAGCGTGATCTTGCCTTTTACAACCTCCATCCCTCTGAAGCGGTCGTTCGCTATCAGCAAGTTTCCGTCCAGATCGGCAAAATCGACGGCCGGAGAGAATTGTGCGGCGGCAGAGACTGCGCATGAAGTTTCCGTCATACAGCCTACCATCACTTTCATGCCTAACGCCCGTGCCAACATAACCATCTTCCAGGCTTCCCGCATACCGGTACACTTCATCAGTTTGATGTTTATCCCCGTAAAGGCTCCCTTCAATCCTGCCACATCAGTCAGCCGTTGCAAAGATTCGTCGGCAAAAACAGGTAACGGACTATGCTGGGTCACCCATGCAATATCGTCCAACTGTGCTTTGGGCATAGGCTGTTCAATCATTACAATTCCTTTTTCTTTCAGCCACTGAATCATGTCCAATGCATATTTCTTATCCGTCCACCCCTGATTGGCATCGACCGCAATAGGCAGATCGCTCACCGAACGGATCGTTTCAATCATCTGTTTGTCATTCTCACGCCCTAACTTCACTTTGAGGATATTGAACTGCCCGGCCACCTCAAGGGTCTTTTCACGTACCACCTCGGGGGTATCGATGCCTATCGTGAAAGTGGTCGAAGGAGCTTTAGCCTTATCCAGTCCCCAGATCCTGTACCAGGGTGCTCCCAGAAGTTTACCCACCAAGTCGTGCAAGGCGATGTCTATGGCAGCTTTGGCAGCCGTATCTCCCGGAGTGATACCGTCTACATAAGCCAGTATATCTTCCAGCCGGAACGGATCGTCAAACTGTTCCAGATCGACCTTCTTCAAAAAAGCCATCACCGAGTCTACCGTCTGTCCCAAATAAGGAGGCATCGAAGCCTCGCCATAACCGATGACTCCGTCATATTCTATCTCTATCTGCACATCGGGAGTGGTGGTTCGCGAATAAGTAGCCACCGTAAACACATGTTTCAGTTTCAGCTCGTAAGGGAAAAAGCGCAATTTCAGCTTTGCTCGCAGGCCGAGTTTGTTGATCGCAAATGAAGCGGGGCTCTTCTCGCCGGCAAAAACACCTTGCAATGACAGCCCCGAACCTATGGCGGCAAAAGCAGCGGTCTTGAGGAAATCTCTTCGGTTTTGCATATCTATTTTGAGTTTAGTTATAATACGGATTCGTAACGGTGGTGTTTAAGGCTGCCTCCTTATTTATAGATGGCAACACACGGACTGCATACAGCAGGCGATTCAGGTTATACTCATCAAAATCGGCATCCGACAGATCGAAACTGCTGACATGGACATCGCCTTGTGAGTGAATGAACTTTTTATCACCCAGATAAATGGCCACATGAACCACACGCTCTTTCTTCCCGGCAGTGGCCTTCCGCCCGAAGAAAATCAAATCTCCCGGCTGAACATTACCGAAGTCAGGAGCAATGTCGATATGCTCGCCCACATAAGCTTGTTGAGAGGCATCACGAGGAATGATGATATCGTGCATAAATAAGGCGGTACGTACAAAGCCGCTGCAATCGACTCCCTTCGAAGAAGTGCCCGCCCATAGATAAGGAATCCCCATCATTGTATAAGCGGTGCGGATGATGCTTGAAGCGTCTTGCTTCAAAGAAGCACGCCACTCCTTTTCGGGCATCGATATCGATCGTGAGATATAAGCCTGCCGTCCGTCCGGATAAGAGACTTTATAAAATCCGCCTTGCGTACCTTCGTACTTCAGACGGTTTCCGGCTACCACGTCCGACACGGATTGAGACTTTTCATCCGGCTGCTGATAAGTGAACCCATAATGCGACGTCACTACAATTTTATCTGCCTTGTTCCAGGCATCCAGCCCGGCTTTGGTGACCGGATGGATTCCTACCCGGTGTACCCATGCGATATAATTATCAGGTGTCTGGATGCGATACCAGTTGCGATGTTGCAACACTTTAACGGGCATTCCCATCAATGCCTGGGTAGTCATCTCCGAAGAGAAATCATCCTCTACACGCATATTGCATACAGAGAGATTGACAATGCCGTACATCTTTCCTTCCAGGGCCACGCTGTCCGGAACCAGTTGCAGGCTGTCCCTCACTTCATAAGCCTTCTCTTCCAGTCCCGATAACAAAGCCGACTTAGCTTCCGCTGAGGTAGTCGCCCCCTTTACGGTAATCGTCTTTCCGGATACATCGTAATCCACATCCCAAAGGATGACACGCTTATCGGGAATGAACCGGTTGCGAACTTCACCGGACAACAGTTCTACATCTTGGGGAAGTGCGTTTTTCTTGTTCTCAGGAATACCTGTACAGGCGGACACTGCCAGAAGCAGCGATACAAAGGGCGTCATATTCTTCATGAAAGAAAGATTTTGGGGTTACATTTTTAGCAAAGATAGAAACTATTTCCGTTTTAGATATATTTTTTCAAAAATATTAAGAATAAGAACTGAAATTGATTCACACGATGTTCACCACAGATTACACGGATTAACACAGATATTTTAATTTAACTCTCAGTAAAATAAATTATTAATCTGTGATAATCTGCGTAATCTGTGGTGAATTTATGTCATTCGTGAAACTCTGTGCCCTCTGTGTCCTCTGTGGTGAACCGAACTAATCCTCCCTTCCGTTTGCTCAAACAAAATAATTCTTGTACTTTTGCTGACCAAAGCAGTTGGCCGGTCTGTCGCGTGTATTTCGGTACAGGAGGAAAGTCCGGGCAACACAGAGCATCCTACTTCCTAACAGAAAGCTGTCCGCGAGGGTAGAGTAACGTAGAAGAAAAGAACCGCCCCTCCCTCCGGGGAGAGGTAAGGGTGAGAAGGTGGAGTAAGAGCCCACCAGCCGTATGGTGACATATCGGGCTGTACGTCTTAGGAGTTGTAAGGTCATGTAAACCGGCGTTATGAGAGTTGCTCGCTCCATGTCGGAGGGTAGACCGCTAAAGTGGTGTGGTGACACCCCACTCAGATAAATGACAGGCACCTTGATTTATTCAGGGTACAGAACTCGGCTTATAGGCTGACTGCTTTTCTTTTTTTTAATTTCAAATAACAGACCTATGAATCAGCGTCTCTCCGATATATGGAAATTCATTACCTATGATATCTGGCGGATTACGGAAAGCGAAGTCACCCGCACCAAGTTCTCGATATACAATATCATCAAAACGATCTATCTCTGCGTCAACCGCTTCAACAAAGACCGCATCGTAAACAAAGCCTCAGCACTGACCTACAGCACACTGCTCGCCATTGTGCCCATCCTGGCCATCGTCTTTGCCATTGCACGCGGATTCGGTGTTTCCACTTTGATGGAAAGCCAGTTTCGTGATGGTTTCGGAGGTTCCACCGAAGCGACGGATGTTATCCTCCAATTCGTAGACTCGTATCTGTCACAAACCAAAAACGGTATTTTTATCGGAGTCGGCCTGGTCATGTTGTTGTGGACCGTGCTCAACCTGGTCAGTAACATTGAAATCACCTTCAACCGCATCTGGCAAGTGAAAAAAGGACGCAGCATGTACCGCAAAATCACCGATTATTTTTCAATGTTCCTGCTGATGCCGATCCTGATCGTGGTATCGGGAGGTCTTTCCATCTTTGTGGGCACTATGCTGAAGAGTATGGCGGATTTTGTTTTGCTTGCTCCTATCCTGAAATTCCTGATCCGCTTGATTCCGTTCGTGCTGACCTGGCTGATGTTTACGGGACTCTACATCTTCATGCCCAATACGAAGGTAAAATTCAAGCATGCACTGATCTCCGGTATCCTTGCCGGTTCCGCTTACCAGGCATTTCAGTTCCTGTACATCAGCAGCCAGTTGTGGGTGTCCAAGTACAATGCCATTTACGGTAGTTTTGCCGCCCTGCCGATGTTCCTGTTATGGTTGCAAATATCATGGACCATCTGCCTGTTCGGTGCCGAACTGACCTACGCCGGACAGAATATCCGTAACTTCAGTTTCGACAGAGACACGCAGAATATCAGCCGCCGTTACCGGGACTTCATCTCCATCCTGATAATGTCTCTTATAGCCAAACGTTTTGAAAACAATGAAACGCCTTACACCGCCGAAGAGATATCCGAAGAGCATCGCATCCCTATCCGGCTGACCAACCAGATACTCTATCAACTGCAAGAGATTCATCTGATCCACGAAGTTGTGACCGATCAGAAAAGTGAAGACATCGCATATCAGCCTTCCATCGACATCAATCAACTGAACGTCGCTTTACTGCTCGACCGGCTGGATACTTACGGCTCAGAAGACTTCAAAGTAGATAAAGACGAGGAATTCAGCGAACAGTGGAAAGTATTACTCGACTCAAGGGAGGAATATTATAAAAAGGCAAGCAAAGTGCTGCTGAAAGACTTGTAGCTCACCACAGAGGACACAGGGTACACAGAGTTTTTTTAGACATAAGAACAAAAGAACAAAAGGGCAGATGATTTTTTATGTGTTCGTTTGTTCTTTTGTCTGAAAACAGATTGAGCGCAGCTAATTAAACTCTGTGTCCTCTGTGTCCTCTGTGGTGAATGTTCGTTTCCGATAAGTCAAAGAGCGATATGGGTTTTCTTTATGTCTCCTGCCGGCAGAGACCGTTCACCCTGCCGCCATTTACCTCCGATGGTGCCGTCATTCCGTTCACTTCTCCCAAACGGGGTGCTACACACGACGCGTTCCGTGCTTGAGGTGAAAGGAGGATCGGGAGTAGCTCTGCTTTCTCTGCTTTCTCTTCTTCCCCTTCTTCTCCTTCTTCTTCTTTCTCTTTTAATATATTCTTTTCTTAGCACCGTGTTACGGTGAAACGCCCATTGGCAGCACGTTTCACGGTGACTTCCACCGCTCCCCACGGTGACGGTTCCGGCAACCGTAGTCCCGGTTGCAGCGGGTTCTCGACGGTCCGTCCCGGTTGAAATGCGGTTCTGGACGGGGGTGTTCGGGTCGGTGAATCAGAGATTATTCAGTTCATTAATAGCTGTTATAAGAAACAACTTTCTCCTTTTCTTTTCGGATCTTTTTCCGTTTCTCCTTCACCGGATAGCCAATCAGCACATCCAGCAACACACGTTTCGAAGAGGGAATACCGGTCAGGCTCTTCACCTCTTTCTCGTCAAACCAGCCGAGTATGCACGATCCCAACCCTTCGCTTTCGGCAGCCAGCACAATGTGCGCAACCGCAATGCCTATATCGATCTGCGGAAAATGCTTCCCTTTCAGTTTGCCGCCCAGCCTGGACGTTATGTTAGCCGACTCTTCTACAATCAGTATGTGCACGGGAGCATCTTTAGCAAATTTATTCATTCCCAACCCCGCAGCAGCTTTGCCAACCTTCTCCGCCAATAACGGATCGGTTACTACCACAAACTTCCAGGGTTGCGCATTGCATGCGGAAGGTGCCAAACGTCCTGCCTCGAGGATACGTTCCAGCTTATCCGGTTCCACAGGACGTGATTTATCATAGGCCCTGTCACTTTGCCGGGCATTTACCAATTGCAGAAAGTCGTTCATACCTGGTCCTGCTATTTATATTGAATCATCCGGCTGATATACTTGCCAATGATGTCAAATTCAAGGTTCACAATACTGCCTACCTCAAAAGTGTGGAAATTGGTATGCTCGTAAGTATATGGAATAATCGCTACCTGGAAAGTATCGTCTGTCGGATTGCATACCGTCAGACTGACACCGTTCACCGTTACCGATCCCTTATCTACGGTGATGTAGCCACGTTTAGCCATTTCCTTGTCGAAAGCATATTTAAATGTGAAATACCAACTTCCGTCCGCATCTTTTATACCGATACATTCGGCAGTCTGATCCACATGTCCCTGCACAATGTGTCCGTCCAGACGTCCGTTCATCATCATACTGCGTTCCACGTTCACCTTGTCCCCCACCTTCAGCAACCGGAGGTTCGAGCGGTCCAGTGTCTCTTTCATGGCAGTCACTGTATAGGTATCTTCCGTCATGCTGACCACAGTCAGACAGACTCCATTGTGCGAGATACTCTGATCTATCTTCAACTCGTTTACAAACGAACACTTCAGTGTGAAATGTATATTCTCCTGGTCTTTCACCAGTGCTACAACGGTAGCGTACTCTTCTACGATTCCGGAAAACATAGTTCTATTTTTAATATTAGGATTTACCATTCAAAAAGATGCATACGCGCATCAACGGGGGTCAAAGATACAAAGAAAATGGGAGAGAGTGAGTGAATAAACATAAAAAAGCGGGGCTTTTCACAAAGCCCCGCTTTTCAGTTTTCAATAGGTATTAGTTTTTTTTAAGGTAAAAAGATTGTTTTCAGGATAACGGTGCAAATATAGGTGCTTTTCTCGTTATGAACCAAATATAAAAACATGTCATATAACATCTTTTTGATTTTTCTTTGGATTTATTATCATTTCAAAAAAAACTCCTGTAACCGAACCGTTACAGGAGACAAATATATGACATTTTTTTAAGTAGCACTAATTTTTGTTTAAAAATTTGCGATTTATTATTTATCGGGATAATGCTCTTCTACCTTGCCACTATGCTTCAAGACTTTAGCGTCTATGAAAAAGACAATTTCCTCGGCAATATTCGTTATATGGTCGCCAGAACGCTCCAGCTTACGGAATACCCCTACCAGATTCAGGCAAGACAGCGTGCTTTCGGGATGCTCTCTGATATAATCAGCCAATATCGCCGTAGCTTCGGCATTAATCTCGTCCAATAAATTATCTTTAGCGAATACGGAAGTTGCCAGTTCGAGACTTTCTTCATTCAGCGCACGTTTGGCCACCTCGAGCATAGAAAGCACCTGTCTCTGCATCTCTTCCAGACGAAGGCGTTTCAGTAAGTCTCCATCCAGAATAGGCTCCTCACTCTTCAGCACAAAACGTGCGATTCCCTCGGCAAAGTCGCCCAAACGTTCCAGATTCGTATTGATTTTCAACATAGCCAACACAAAGCGAAGATCGATGGCTACCGGATTATACAAGGCAATCACATCCTCCACGTCACTGTCTATCTTCAACTCGAAAGCATTCACTCTGCGCTCACGGACAATCACCTGCTGGGCCAGTTCCTTATCCAGTGTCAGTACAGCCTCTCCTGCTCTATCCAGCTGATTGTAAACCAATGTCCACATCTCGTCTATTTCCTTTTTCAGCAGAACAAGTTCTGATTCTATAAACTTCACCATACTCTATGTATTAAATTAATTATTAAGCAAATATACAATATAAAACCATGTTTCGACGATCTGCGCCGAAAAATCACAGGTTACCCGAATCGTCCGGTAATATAATTCTGGGTGGCTTCTTTCTCCGGATTCGTAAAGATCTTCTTTGTATCGCCAAACTCCACCATCTGTCCCATATAGAAAAATGCCGTCTTATCACTGACACGGGCGGCCTGCTGCATGTTGTGCGTCACAATCACAATGGTATACCGTTCTTTCAGTTCATGAATCAATTCTTCCACCTTTGCCGTCGAAATAGGGTCGAGTGCCGAAGCCGGCTCGTCCATCAGCAGCACCGAAGGAGATACAGCCATCGCACGGGCGATACAAAGGCGTTGCTGTTGTCCGCCGGATAAAGCATAAGCCGATTCCTTCAGTTTGTCCTTCACTTCATCCCAAAGGGCGGCACCCTTCAGGGTCTCCTCCACCCGCTGCCGGATAAAAGCATTATCTTTCACTCCGTTCACCCTCAATCCGTAAGCTACATTCTCGAAAATGCTTTTCGGAAAAGGGTTAGGACGCTGGAACACCATGCCTACGTTTTTACGAAGTTCGTCTACCTGCACTCCTTTGTCATAGATATTTTCACCATCTATACGGATTTCCCCCGTCAGGCGAATGGCAGGGATCAAATCGTTCATACGATTGAAAAGACGCAGAAAAGTAGATTTTCCACATCCGGAAGGACCTATAAACGCGACTACAGATTTTTCTTCAATCTGCATACTGATTCCCTTCAGTGCATGGAAGTCACCATACCAGAAATTCACGTCACGCGCATCAATTTTCACTGTTGTATCCATATTTTTTGTTGTACTCCGTCACTAATTCATTTTTACTTTCTTTTCAAAATACTTCCGTAAAGCATTGGCCAGCAGGTTCACCAGGAGTATGATCGCAATCAATACCAAAGCCGTCCCGTAAGCCAAAGGCAACTGTGCCTCCATATCCGTGCCACTGGTCGATATCACATACAAATGATAGGGCAGCGCCATACACTGGTCTAAAATGCTTGTCGGCAACTGCGGAAGAAAATATGCCGCACACGTGAACAGGATCGGGGCCGTTTCTCCCGACACACGTCCCAAGGCAAGGATCAGTCCGGTTATGATATTCGGCATCCCCATAGGCAGAATCACGTGCCAGATGGTCTGTAACTTGGTAGCTCCCAATGCACGGCTTCCCTCACGCATGCTGTCCGGTATCGCCTTCAGCGCCTCTTCCGTGGTACGGATCACCAAAGGTACACAAAGCAGGCCCAATGTCAATGAACCGGCCAGAATACTATCTCCGAAGTCCATATAATTAACGAACAAAGCCATACCAAAGAGACCGAAAACAATCGACGGAATGCCGCTCAGGTTATTGGTCATCACACGGATAAACCTCACCAGTTTTCCTTTCGGCGCATACTCGTTCATGTAAATTCCACTCATCACTCCCACCGGAAATGCAAAGAGCGCACTGCCTGTCATCAGATAGAATGTGCCCACGATAGCCGGCCAGATACCTCCTCCCGTCATCCCGTCGGTAGGTGCCGATGTAAGGAAATCCCAACTGATGACACCGATACCCTTGTAAATGATGAACCCTAAAATCGCAAACAGAATCAGCACAATGCATAAACTCAGCAACCGGAATATGCCGAAAGCGATGCCCTGCGAACGCCTTTTAGCTTTTGTATTATTCAGTATTTCCATATTACTTACTACGTTTTACGCCTTTAGATGAAATATACTCCACGCTAAAGTTGATGATTAATGTAATGAAGAACAGTACGACTCCTAAAAGGAAAAGAGCCTGATAGTGTGGTCCCCCTGCCGGTGCCTCTCCAAGTTCGGCCGCAATGGTGGCGGGGATCGTACGCAAAGGTTCGAGAATCGTAGTCGGAATCACGGCCGCATTTCCGGTTACCATCAGAACAGCCATCGTCTCGCCGATGGCACGTCCGATGCCGAGCACCCCCCCCGAAGTAATGCCTGAAATAGAATAAGGGATCACCACTTTATAAATGGTCTGCCACTGTGAAGCCCCGAGTGCCAGACTCGCTTCACGCATCGCACGGGGACAATTACGCATCGCGTCTTCAGTCACCGTTATAATCGTGGGCAATGCCATGATGGCAAGCACTATACTTCCGGCGAGTCCACTCTCACCTACCGGCAAATCAAATACCTTCTGAATCAGAGGCACAATCACGATCAACCCGAAAAAACCATATACAACCGAAGGAATACCACTCAACAACTCGATGACCGGCTTCAGCCAACCGCGCACTTTCGGGTTGGCGACCTCGGACATATAGATCGACACCGACAGCCCGAACGGCAAAGCAATCAATATGGCAAACAGGCTCACCCAAAGCGTACCGGTAATCAGCGGCAGAAAGCCGAACAGGGGTGCCGGTGTTGCCGTGGGAAACCATTCCGCTCCGGCAAACACATCTTTCACGGAAATGGTATTATCCTTTATAAAATGCACCGCATCCGGCTGAGTTACAAACTTCTGAGGAATAAAAGCTACGATCCCGGGCGTCTTCTGAATCAACTCCATAATCTTTGCCCCGGCATTTTCGTATGCCTCTCCCAGTTCTTCTTCCGAGTAGTAATGCGTGATGTCTTCCAGACGGAACACCCGGATCGGCAGATCTTCACCTCCCAGTTCTTTCCAGTTGGTGATCTCTTCATCAAAAACATCTTTAATCTGCATCGGTGTCAGTTCACTGACCTTGTTATCTTTGTTCAGTGCCAGCACATACCCTTCTTCGATAACCTTACTGCTGAACAGCCCGAATGCCTCTGTAAAAAGGAAAAGCACAATCAGCAGGATCGTAATACTCGTTACAAATCCGCTACAGGTCAAAATTCCTTCTATAATCCTTTCAAAAACCTTTTTCATACCATCTGATTTTCATGATGCAAAGAAACAGAGTAAGTATTAAGGATGTGTGAATACCGTTTGAAGGAAGTGTTTCAAAGGTGTTACATTTATGTTACAAGGCGGAATATCGAACGTTTTGAAACAAGAATGTAATACACTATTGCTTTATTTGCACATAAAATGAAGTTCACCACAGAGTACACGGAGTACACAGAGAAATTCGTTTTCTCTAAAATACTGTAACAAGAGATTAAAGACCTGTGAGACTCTGTGTACTCCGTGTACTCTGTGGTGAGTCAAAATTCAAAACTCAATCATATGAAAGTTAGAACTATCTTATTCGCCGCCCTCTCCCTCGCAGCACTGAATGCCAATGCCCAACGCATTAAAGGCAGTGACACCGTATTGCCCGTAGCCCAGCAAACAGCCGAACGCTTCATGAACCGGGAACCCGATGCCCGTGTCACCGTCACCGGAGGTGGTACAGGAGTGGGTATCTCCGCCCTGTTGGATAATACCACTGACATCGCCATGGCTTCACGCCCCATTAAGTTCAGCGAAAAGATGAAAGTCAAAGCTGCCAAACGGGACATAGACGAAGTGATCGTTGCCTATGACGCGCTTGCCGTTGTTGTCCACCCGTCCAATCCGGTGAAGCAACTCACCCGCCGGCAACTTGAAGACATCTTCCGCGGCAAGATAACCAACTGGAAACAGGTGGGAGGCGATGACCGCAAAATAGTGGTTTACTCCCGCGAAACCTCTTCCGGTACCTACGAATTCTTTAAGGAGAGCGTCCTCAAAAACAAAAACTATATGAGCAGCAGCCTTTCCATGCCTGCCACCGGAGCCATTATCCAGTCGGTCAGCCAGACCAAAGGTGCCATTGGTTACGTAGGACTCGCCTATGTGTCTCCACGCATCAAAACCCTGTCCGTTTCATATGACGGAGAACACTATGCCGGCCCCACCGTAGAGAACGCCACCAACAAGACATATCCCATTGTCCGCCCCCTCTATTATTATTATGACGTAAAGAACAAAGCACAAATCGCTCCCCTGCTCGAGTTTATTCTTTCTCCCGAGGGACAGGATATTATAAAAAAGAGTGGATATATACCCGTGAAATAAGGTTATACAAAAAAAATATCCTACTTTTGCAGCAACTTATTAGCTACGAGCTTTTATAATAATGACAGATATGACAGATATAAAAAACGAAGAGGCAAGCGAAAAGAAAAGCCTTAATTTCATTGAACAGGCAGTAGAAAATGATTTGAAAGCAGGAAAGAACGGAGGAAGAGTACAAACACGTTTCCCGCCGGAACCCAACGGTTACCTGCACATCGGGCACGCCAAAGCTATTTGCCTCGACTTCGGCATCGCTGCTGCACATGGTGGTGTGTGCAACCTTCGTTTCGACGACACTAACCCGACGAAAGAGGATATGGAATATGTAGAAGCCATACAGGAAGACATCCAATGGTTAGGCTTCCAGTGGGGCAACGTATATTATGCCTCGGATTATTTCCAGCAGTTATGGGACTTTGCCGTCACTCTGATTAAAGAAGGCAAAGCCTACGTAGACGAACAGACCTCAGAACAGATTGCCCAACAAAAAGGAACTCCCACCCAACCCGGTGTCGAGAGTCCGTACCGCAACCGTCCGATCGAAGAGAGCCTTGCCCTGTTCGAAAAGATGAATAGCGACGAAGCCAAGGAAGGCTCCATGGTGCTTCGTGCCAAAATCGACATGGCCAGCCCCAATATGCACTTCCGCGACCCGATCATGTACCGCATTCTGCATGTGGCACACCATCGCACCGGAACCCAATGGAAAGCCTATCCGATGTACGACTTCGCACACGGTCAGAGCGACTATTTCGAAGGAGTCACCCACTCACTCTGTACGCTCGAGTTCGTACCTCACCGCCCTCTTTACGATCTGTTCATCGACTGGTTGAAAGAAGGCAAGGATCTGGACGACAACCGCCCCCGCCAGACAGAGTTCAATAAACTGAACCTCAATTATACCCTGATGAGTAAGCGTAACCTGCTTATCCTCGTCAAAGAAGGCCTGGTCAACGATTGGGACGATCCCCGTATGCCGACCCTCTGCGGATTCCGCCGTCGCGGCTACTCTCCCGAATCCATCCGTAAGTTCATCGACAAAATCGGCTACACCACTTACGACGCCCTCAATGATTTCGCCCTGCTCGAAAGCGCTGTACGCGAAGACCTGAATGCCCGCGCCACGCGTGTATCTGCCGTGCTCAATCCGGTGAAACTGATCATTACCAACTATCCCGAAGGACAAGTTGAGGAACTGGATGCCATTAACAACCCCGAAGATCCCACTGCCGGAAGCCATACCATCGAGTTCAGCCGCGAGCTGTGGATGGAGCGCGAAGACTTCATGGAAGACGCGCCGAAAAAATATTTCCGCATGACTCCGGGACAGGAAGTGCGCCTGAAGAACGCCTACATCGTGAAATGTACAGGCTGCAAGAAAGATGAAAACGGTACGGTGACCGAAGTCTACTGCGAATATGACCCGAATACCAAAAGCGGTATGCCGGATGCCAACCGCAAAGTGAAAGGTACGCTCCATTGGGTCAGCTGCGCACACTGCCTGCCGGCAGAAGTACGCTTGTACGACCGCCTTTGGAAAGTAGAAAACCCGCGTGACGAGATGGCTGCCATCCGTGAGGCGAAAGGTTGTGATGCTCTCGAAGCCATGAAGGAAATGATCAACCCGGACTCACTGACCACTCTGACCCGTTGCTACATAGAAAAATACGTGGCCGACCTGCCCGTACTTTCCTATCTGCAATTCCAACGTATCGGCTATTTCAATGTAGACAAAGATTCTACGCCCGGTCATCTGGTATTCAACCGCACGGTGGGACTGAAAGATACCTGGGGAAAAATCAATAAATAGCTTTTTGGCAAGAGAGTGTGTGTCGAAACTCACCACAGAGGACACAGAGTTCACAGAGGAAAAATTTATTTTCCCCGGAACCGGTTTTTAAATTAAAACTCTGTGTCCTCCGTGTCCTCCGTGGTGAGTTTCGACACACCTTCTCCCTCCGAATCAAATCATTATTAACTGTATAATTACTAATTAAATTGGGTAGAAAGAACTCCCCGTCCGAAAGAGAGCGGGAATTACATAATATGATCGTGCAATACGAAACATTAAAGGCCAACAACCAGTCTCCCTATATGGATGGTGACCAATTGGCCGATATTGCCGATCAATACGCCTCCGAACGCAGGTTCAAGGAAGCCCAGGAAGTCATTTCGTACGGACTCGGACTTCATCCGGGGCATACCGACCTCATGGTAGAACAAGCTTACCTGTTTCTGGATCTCAACCAACCCCGGAAAGCCCGGGAAGTGGCCGACCTTATCACTGACACCTACTCCGCCAACGTCAAACTACTTTTAGCCGAACTATTGCTGAACGAAGGCAAGCTGGACGATGCCGACCAAATACTCGACAGCATAGAAGAGGAAGAGAAAAACGAACTCGGCATCCTGGTCGATGTTGTCTACCTGTATACCGATTTAGGCTATCCGGAAAAAGGCATACAGTGGCTTACGCGGGGGATAGAACTGTATAAGGACGACGAAGATTTTCTGGCAGCCACCGCCGATTGTTATGGAGCAGCCGGAACGGCACATATAGAAAAAGCCACCTTCTTCTACAACAAGCTGATCGACAAGAACCCATACAACCCGGCTTACTGGGTGGGGCTGGCCAAATGTCAGTTCGCCACCAAAGATTTTGATAAGGCCGTAGAATCCTGCGACTTCGCTATCGCAGCCGATGAAGAATTCGGCGAAGCCCATATCATCAAAGCACACAGCCTGTTTCACCTTGAAAATATCGAAGGGGCCATCGCAGAGTATCAGAAAGCACTGGAATATAAAACGCTCTCTCCCGAATTCACCTACATGTTCATCGGATTGGCTTATGCCCATCAGGAGAACTGGGCAGAAGCCGCCGAGAGCTACCGCCTGGCCCTTCAGGCAATCGAAGAAAGCGGCAACGGCTCTTCTCCGTTACTGTCCGATATCTATTCAAACAAAGCGGTCTGTGCCTCCCATCTGGGTGACTCGGCAGAAGCCCACCGCCTTTGCCGGCTGGCCAAAGAGCTGGCTCCACAGGATGCAGAGCCCTATCTGCTTGAGGGACGCATTTACATGGAAGAGGGCAACTTCGATCAGGCCCGTGCAGAATGGGCACTGGCTCTCCGTTATGCCCCCGAAGCCGATACATGGATGGAAATCGGTAATTACAGCCTCGAATACCGTATGCTCGAGAATGCCCGTTTTTGCTTCGAGCAAGTATTAGAGGAAGATCCCGAATATCCCAAAGTCTGCGAACAACTGGCTTCTGTATGCCTTGTACTTCAGGACCACGAAGGATTCAAGAAATACAACGAGATGTGTGGCAACTCCATCAATCTCGAATCGCTTCGGAACATGATCCTGGAAATGGGAGCGGATGGAGAACAGATGCTCCGTGAACTGGATGATTTCTTAAAAGACGAAAAATAATTATTCACCACAGAGGACGCAGAGGACACAGAGAAATCTTTTTTCTTAATAAACTAAGATAATAAAAACTCTGTGTCCTCTGTGGTAAATCAAAAACCAAAACTATATTAAATTCAATCTAAATTAAACAAATGGAATCTGTAGCCTTCATTCAGTGGTGTTTAGACCACCTCAATTACTGGACCATTACACTCTTAATGGCCATTGAAAGTTCTTTTATTCCTTTTCCATCCGAAGTGGTAGTTCCTCCGGCAGCTTACAAAGCAGCAGTCAACGAAGAATTGAACATCTACCTGGTAGTGCTTTTTGCCACTTTAGGAGCCAATATCGGCGCTATCATCAATTACTATCTGGCCCGCTGGCTGGGACGTCCCATCGTCTATAAATTCGCCAACAGCCGTTTCGGGCACATGTGCCTGATCGATGAAGCCAAAGTGCAACATGCCGAAGAATACTTTGACAAGCACGGAGCGCTGTCCACTTTCATCGGCCGTCTGATCCCTGCAGTCCGCCAACTGATTTCCATCCCTGCCGGACTTGCCCGCATGAAATTGCACACCTTCCTTATCTACACCACCTTAGGCGCAGGATTATGGAACACCATCCTTGCCGCCATCGGATACTATCTGTCCACCGTCCCCGGCATTGAAAGCGAAGAGCAACTGCTTGCCAAAGTTACCGAATACAGCCACGAACTGGGCTATTGCTTCATTGCCATCGGAGTCTTCATCGTCGGCTTCCTTATCTACAAAGGAATGAAGAAAAAGAAATAGTGCCTCCACAGCAAGAATCAGCATTCACCACAGAGTAACACAGAGCAACACAGAGTGAACTTAATCTATCGATAACGAATGGTAGTGAACTCTAAGAACTTTGTATTACTCTGTATCACTCTCTACTCTCTATTACTCTGTATTATTCCGTATTACTCCGTGAGACTCTGTGGTACTCCGTGGTAAAACTCCGCCTTCATCCCTCCCTCAAAAAAATCTTTCTTTTTTTTCCTCTTCCATGCAGTATCTTTATATTCCCTGCATTTACTTATTGTACGTACACCAAACCAGTTAATCAACAATTCATCAAAAAACAAATCCTAGGCCTTACAGTTGGTTGATGAACGACTGATTTATGTAACAAATTTAATGTTTAAGAAAATGAAAAAAGAATTTAATCTATCCAAGCTTTTTTATGCTTTTGCGATTGCTTTTTCAGTGGTAACCTTGTCTTCTTGTGACAACGATGACAACTCTCCGCTCCCTCCTCCATCGACCGGTGACGTGGCAGGCACTTATAACGGAAAAGTACTGATCACCCAAGTTACTCCGCTTGCAGGCAGAGAGAATGCCGGTGAAGGTGAAACTCCCAAGGGACAGGATGTCAATGCGACAATAAAGAATGATACCGTTTTCTTCGACAAATTGCCGGTTGACGACCTTATCATCTCTATTATCGGTGACAAAGACAAAGCAGAAGCCATTATCAAAGCTCTCGGTGACGTGAAATACAAAGTAGGTTACAAGCCGGCTCTCAATAGAGAGAAAGACAGTATCTACCTTGCATTCGAACCGAAACCGCTGATCCTCCAGTTGCCCTCTGCTACAGAAGGTGAAAAGGGTCAGACCGTAACCGTAACCATTTCTTCTCCGGAAAAAGGCAGCTTCGCTTACAAAAACAATCAGTTGAAGATGAAGCTCAATGCCGACGAGATTAAACTGGCAGATGTGGTTGTACCGACTTCTAAAGTACAGTTCGACTTCGATATGACCAAAAAGAAGTAACAATTCCACATGAAAAAGTCCGTGTTCCCACCTCCTTGGAGTGAACACGGACTTTATTTTTTCCTAAATCTTCTCCTACACAGATTACTTCACGGCAGCCAGTGCCTTTTCATAATCAGGTTCCTGAGTAATCTCCGGAACAAGTTCCGTATAAGCCACTTTCCCGTCTTTTCCGATCACCACCACCGCACGTGCCAGCAATCCGGCAAGCGGTCCGTCGGCCATTCTCACTCCATAGCTTTCGTCAAAGTCCGAAAAACGGAAATCGGACAATGGAATCACGTTTTCAATGCCTTCCGTCGTGCAGAAACGTCCCTGAGCGAACGGCAAGTCTTTCGAAATGGCCAATACCACCGTGTCCTTTAATCCCGCTGCCATCTTATTGAATTTACGCACCGAAGTAGCACAGACACCGGTATCCATACTTGGGAAAATATTCAGAACTATATTTTTACCTTTCAAATCTTTTAGTGAGAAAGAAGATAAATCACTTTTCACCAGCTCAAAATCGGGAGCCACCTTTCCAACCTGTATAAATTCGCCAATCAGCTTTACCGGTTGTCCTTTGAAATTTGTTGTTGCCATAATTGTTATCTCTAAGTTTTATTTACTATATTCTAAACAATCGGTACGCTTACTTTGTTCACGTGGGACAATAATCTAAAAATAGAATTGATATGAAAACTTTATTCGACGAGATGGAACACGCAGTAAAAAACTGGTGGTTATCTCTTATCTTAGGTATTCTGTACATCATCGTAGCTCTCTGCCTGCTGTTTGCACCGGGAAGCAGTTACATTGCCCTCAGCGTTATCTTCAGCATCTCCATGCTGATCAGTGGTATTATCGAAATCATCTTTTCCATCAGCAACCGGCGAAGCATCTCGTCCTGGGGATGGTATCTCGCAGGAGGTATTATCGACCTGATCTTAGGTATTTACCTGGTAGCCTACCCATTGCTCAGCATGGAAGTCATACCGTTCATTGTCGCTTTCTGGATGATGTTCCGCGGTTTCTCTGCCACAGGCTATTCCATGGACCTGAAACGTTATGGAACCCGTGAGTGGGGATGGTACATGGGCTTCGGCATCCTTGCCATCATTTGTTCGCTGATCATCCTCTGGCAACCGGCCGTAGGCGCACTCTACGTTATATACATGCTGGCATTCACCTTCCTGATCATCGGTTTCTTCCGGGTCATGCTCTCCTTCGAACTGAAAAGCCTTCATAAACGATCATCGACGATGAACGGTAAATGATAAACAGTGAATGAACTCATATTCACCACAGTTTCACCACAGAGTACACAGAGTACAGAGAGAGAACTTCATCCATCCACAACGAATGACAATGCGTTCTCTTACTCTCTCTTCCTCCTATTAAAACCTCTGTGTACTCCGTGTACTCTGTGGTGAATCACTGTTCACTAATACATCGTTTTCATGAACCGGAACAATGTTGTTCTGGACACTCCCATTTTTTCCGCCAGTTCCGAGTAAGTAGTTCCTTTGTCAAGTTCTCTGGTTAGTACCCGCTTGTTGGCACTCAGCAATTTAATTTTAGGCGTATCCCCCTTTCTTCTGCCTAAAGTCATTCCTTCCTGTTTTCTACGTGCAAGTGCTTCTTTGGTACGCATCGAAATCAGGTTCCTTTCGATTTCCGCCATCAGCCCGAATGCAAATCCCAGCACCTTACTGTTGATGTCGTCCTGAAACACATAGCCTTCTTTGGTGCTATAAAGCACCACCTGCTTCTTGATACAGAAATTCAGGATAGTCATAATCTCGAGCAATGTACGGCTCAGCCTCGAAATCTCCGTTACAATCAGTGTATCCCCCGGGTGCATCCTTTTCAGTAATTCTGATAATTTCCTGTCTTTTGTGCTTACGCTTCCACTGATAGTCTCTGTGTACCACTTGTCGATCGACAATCCATTTTTCTCTGCAAATCGCAAAATCTCTTCTTTCTGATTAGCTAAAAACTGTTTTTCCGTACTTACTCTCAAATAAGCTATTACCATAATTTCATGTTTTTAATTGATTAATACACCACGAAAGAACGGCTATTCATCCAAATTCGGGACACTTTTTCACTCTCCTTTTTCATCGGACCATTTGGGTATTTATGATACTTTCATTCGTCTATACTTTATGGCTATTGATTTTTTACTAATTTCCTGCAAATTTTCTGCCTTACCGCTCAAAATCTTTTTTATTAGAATTATTGTTGTTGAACACACTAAAAAAAACAAGAAAATGGAAATTGAAAAGTTCATTAAATCTTTAGCCAAGAAGGCTAAGTTAGGTGGTCGTTACAGTACAGCCAACACTTACATTTACACCCTGCACAGTTATCAGAAGTTTGCAGGAAAAGATTCACTTACTTTTGAAGAGATCACTCCCGAGAGCATCAAGGAGTACGAACAGTATTTGCTTTTGAGTGGGAAAAGGCATAATACGATCTCACTCTATATGCGCATGTTACGCTCCATTTGCAATCAGGCCATCGAGCAAAACCTGGCTTCACTCAATACGCGGGAGTTATTCGAGAATGTTTTCATCGGCAACGAGCCTACCGCCAAACGAGCTATTTCGCCTTCCATCATCTCCCGTCTGCTGGAGGCCGATCTGGGTAAGAACAGTAAGCTCGATTTTGCCCGCGACCTCTTCTTGCTGAGCTTCTATCTGCGTGGCATCCCATTTGTCGACCTGGTGCACCTCCGCAAAACGGACGTGAGAGGGAAAACACTGGTTTACTTCCGTCAGAAAACGGGTCAGCAACTTACGGTCATCATAGAAAGCTGTGCCAAAGCGATTCTGAGGAAATATGCGGCACTCTGTGCAGACTCCATCTATCTGCTGCCGGTCATCAGCGCAGCCGGTGAAGAAGGGCATAAGCAATACCGGAGTGCGCTGAGGGTGTATAACAAGCGACTCAACCGGATATCTGAAATGCTTAAGCTGAAGACTCCGCTCACTTCTTATGTAGCACGCCATAGCTGGGCCACCACAGCCCTGCAAAAGGGGGTTCCGGTTTCAGTAATCAGTGCCGGCATGGGGCATGCTTCGGAAAAGGTGACATACATCTACCTGGCTTCTTTTGATAATAAAACACTGAGTAATGCGAATAAAAAAGTAATTGCTGCCGTGAGACTAAAGAAGGAAGAAGAAGAGTGATATAAATGGTTCTCTTACTTATTAGGTAATAGAACAGATTTGTTTGTTTTATCGCTGCAAAAGTAGAGATAAAAATTGAAATATCACAAACAAAATGATAATTTCTTTTCTAATAAAGTGGATAATAATCAGTTTAAATATCAGTTTGAAATAATTTATTCATTTAATAGAAAGATTAGTCATAATTCCTGTTTGATGTAATTACTCAAACAGGAGTTACCAAATTGCGATAATTTTACATCGTAGTTATATAAGCTACCCCCTCTTTTATGTTTAGTTAACCTCTCCAAGCCATATTTTATATCTTTTCGTTATTCTGCATTCTATTACCTAATAAGTAAGGGATCGCTTTGTTCTATTACCTAATAAGTAAGGGAACAAATTGTAATGCACACAGCAAGATGATAGTGGATCAAGCACTGACAACTATTACATACACTCCTATAGATACATTATGAAACAGGTATTGTGGTTTAATAAAGTTATAAAAAGGATAGTATTCGCCGGAGATTTAATTCTCTTGAATGGTATCTTTCTATCTCTGTACGCACTCTTAGGAAGTAAATTCTTTGCAGATCCATTTACCCACTCACTTCCACAGGTTTTAGTATTACTCAACTTATGCTATCTGGTTAGCAACATGTCATCGGGCGTCATACTGCATCGCCGCGTAGTACGTCCCGAACAAATTGTATGGCGCGCCATACGCAACAGCGCCGGACACGCCCTATTCTTCTTCTGCGCCCTCACCTTTGGAAACTTCGGTATCCTCTCCGCACGTTTCTTCCTGATATTCTATCTCACGTTCACCACGCTGTTAGTCTGCTACCGTCTGTTGTTTCGCAGACTCCTGAAATGCTACCGCAAGCATGGAGGAAACTCCCGCAGCATCATTCTCGTGGGCAGCAACAGCAATATCATCGAACTGTATCATCAAATGACGGACGATGTCACTTCCGGATTTCGTGTCATCGGTTATTTCGACGACCAGCCCGGCAGTCGCTTTCCCGAAAAAGTGAAATACCTGGGACAACCCGGCAAGATTGTGGATTATCTGAAACGGGGAGGAATCGAACAAGTCTATTGCTGCCTGCCATCCGCCCGCAGCGAGGAGATACTCCCCATCATCGATTATTGTGAGAATCACCTGATACGCTTCTTCAGCGTCCCCAACGTACGCAGTTATCTTAAACGCCGGATGTACTTCGAGCTTCTGGGCAACGTGCCCGTACTCTGCATCCGTCAGGAGCCTCTCAGTTTCACCGAAAACCGCTTCAGGAAGCGTACGTTCGATATCGTTTTCTCCCTGCTGTTCCTGTGCACGCTCTTCCCCGTTATCTATATCATCGTCGGACTGACCATCAAAATCACCTCACCGGGCCCCATCTTCTTCAAGCAGAAGCGAAGCGGAGAAGACGGACGCGAGTTCTGGTGCTACAAGTTCCGTTCCATGAAAGTAAACGCACAGAGCGACACCCTGCAAGCCACCTTGCACGATCCGCGTAAAACCCGATTCGGCAACTTTCTGCGTAAAAGCAGCATCGACGAACTGCCGCAGTTCATCAACGTACTGTTGGGCGACATGTCGGTAGTGGGCCCCCGCCCTCACATGCTGAAACATACGGAGCAATACTCACAACTGATCAACAAATACATGGTCCGCCATTTTGTGAAGCCGGGTGTCACCGGCTGGGCGCAAGTCACCGGCTTTCGTGGAGAAACCCACGAGCTGTGGCAAATGGAAGGCCGCGTGCAACGGGACATCTGGTATATAGAGCACTGGACCTTCATGCTCGATTTATATATAATATATAAAACTGTAAGAAATGCGTTAGAAGGAGAAAAAGAAGCTTATTAAAACAAAGGGTTCACCACAGAGGACACAGAGGACACGGAGTTTTTATTTTCCAGGTTTATAGAAAGATCTTAAATTCTTCCTCTGTGAACTCTGTGTCCTCTGTGGTGAACCACCCCATATAGTAATATTCTAAAATTAAGATAAATGACAAAAAGACTACTTTTTTTTACGTTAACCTGTATCCTGCTGGCTTCCTGCCAGTCCTACAAGAAAGTGCCTTATTTGCAAGACTCGGGAGAGGCGCAGCGTGCCGTTGCGGAAGCCAAGCTTTATGATGCACGCATCATGCCGAAGGATCTGCTCACCATCGTCGTGTCCTGCACCGACCCCGAACTGGCTGAACCGTTCAACCTCACCGTAGCGACTCCCGTCAGCGCCGCGCAGAGCAGCCTGACCAGCCAGCCGGCACTCCAGCAATACCTGGTAGACAACCGGGGCAATATCGAATTCCCGATACTGGGCACCCTGCACATCGGCGGGCTGACCAAAAGCGAGGCGGAAACACTGATCAAAGGGAAGTTAAGCGACTATATCAAAGAATCGCCCATCGTCACCGTCCGTATGGCCAATTATAAGATCTCTGTCATCGGCGAAGTAAACGCTCCCGGAACTTTCACCATCAGCAACGAAAAGGTCAACCTCTTCGAAGCCCTTGCCATGGCAGGCGACATGACCGTGTACGGATTGCGCGACAACGTCCGCCTGATCCGCGAGGATGCCGACGGACACCAGCACATCATCACGCTGGACATGAACCGGGCAGACATCATCCAATCGCCCTACTACTACCTGCAACAGAACGACATCCTGTATGTCACGCCCAATAAGACCAAGGCAAAAACAGCCGACATCAGCACCAGCACCACCATCTGGTTCTCTGTAGTAGGCACGCTTGTGTCGCTTGCCAGTTTAATCATTACAATCGCCAAATAAAGAAACCCCGAAAATGAAAGAAGACTTATACGACGATCTATACGAAGAGAAAGAAGAGAAAATAGACTTCCACGCCATGCTGTTCCGCTACATCATCCGGTGGCCCTGGTTCGTGACTTCGATCATCCTCTGCCTTGCGGGAGCATGGTTATACCTCCGGCAGACCACTCCGGTCTACAACATCTCGGCTTCCGTAGTCATCAAGGACGATAAGAAAGGAGGCAACAGCGGAGGAAACCTCACCGCGCTCGAAGGCCTGGGTCTGGTCAGCTCGGTGTCGAACATCGACAACGAGATTGAAATACTACGTTCCAAAACGCTGGTCAAGCATGTGGTCAGCGAACTGAACCTCTACACCACCTATACAGCCAAAGGCAGTTTCAACGAAACGGAACTTTATAAAAATTCGCCGGTACTGGTGGGACTCACTCCGCAAGAAGCGGACAAGTTAGCAGCGCCGGCCGTGTTCGAACTCACCCTGTCGCCCGGCAACCGGCTCGACGTGAAAGCCACCATCGGAGAGAGCTCCTACAGTAAAAAGTTCTCCAAGCTGCCGGCCCTGCTCACTACTCCCGCAGGCACGTTCACGTTTACGCTTGCCCACGACTCCGTCACCGTCAAAGAACCGCAGACGCTCACCGCCGTTGTCAACAATCCCCTGTGGACAGCCAAAGGCTATGCGGGAGCACTCAGTGTAGAACCAACGTCCAAAACCACCTCTATCGTCATCGTCTCTTTAAAGAACACCAACAAGCGCCGTGGCGAGGACTTCATCAACCGGCTGATCGAAGTCTACAACCGGAACACCAACAACGACAAGAACGAGGTGGCGGAGAAAACGGAAGAGTTCATCGCCGGACGCATCCGCATCATCAACGACGAGCTGTTCAGTACCGAAAAGGAATTGGAAAACTTCAAACGGGATGCCGGACTGACGGACCTGGCAAGCGATGCCCAACTGGCCGTCAGCGAAAACTCCGCCTACGAGAAACAACGGGTGGAGAACGGCACCCAGCTCAACCTGGTACGCTACTTAGCCGAATATATCTCCGCTCCGGACAAGCTCAACACCGTGTTGCCCGTCAACGTCGGCCTGACCGACCAGTCCCTGTCCACCCTTATCAGCCAGTATAACGAAATGGTGCTCCAACGCAACCGCCTGCTGCTCAATTCTTCGGAAACCAACCCGGTGATCGTGAATCTGGATACCAGCATCCGTGCCATGCGCGAAAACATCCTGACCACCATCCACAGCGTTCAGAAAGGTTTGCTGATCACCAAAGCCGACCTCGACCGGCAGGCCAACAAGTTCAACCGCCGCATCAGCAATGCTCCCGCCCAGGAACGCCAGCTTGTCAGCATCTCGCGCCAGCAGGAAATCAAAGCCGGACTCTACCTGATGCTGCTCCAGAAACGGGAAGAAAACTCCATCGCGCTGGCTGCCACTGCCAATAATGCCAAAATCGTAGACGAAGCCATGGCCGACAACGGTCCCGTCTCACCCAAGACAAAGACGGTCTACATGATCGCGCTCCTGATGGGGATAGGCATCCCCGTAGCCGTCATCTACGTCATGGGCCTGCTCCAGTTCCGCATAGAAGGACGGGCGGACGTGGAGAAACTGACTTCCGTCCCTATCATCGGAGACATCCCCCTGGCGGAAGAGGGAGAAGGGAAGCAGGGAAGCATCGCCGTCCGCGAAAACGAAAACGACCTGATGGCGGAAACCTTCCGGGGCATCCGCACCAACCTGCAATTCATGCTGGGCGAAGAGAACAAAGTGGTCCTGGTCACCTCCACCATCAGCGGCGAAGGAAAAACATTCGTAGCCACCAACCTTGCCATCAGCCTCTCGCTGCTCGGCAAGAAAGTAGTCATCGTGGGACTCGACATCCGCAAGCCGGGACTGAACAAAGTATTCTCCCTTTCGCACAAAGAGAAAGGAATCACTCAATACCTGGCCAATCCGCAGCATACCGACCTGCTGTCTATGGTGCAGCCCTCGGAGATATCACCCAACCTGAGTATCCTCCCCGGTGGAACAGTTCCGCCCAACCCCACCGAGCTGCTGGCACGCCAGGCTTTGGTGCAGGCCATTAATATTCTGAAAAGGCACTTCGACTACGTGATACTCGACACCGCCCCCATCGGGCTGGTCACCGACACACAGATCATCGCACGGGTAGCCGACCTCTCCGTTTACGTATGCCGTGCCGACTATACGCATAAAGCCGACTATACCCTGCTCGAGGATCTTCGTCTGGGCAACAAACTTCCGAACCTGTGTACCGTCATCAACGGGCTCGACATGAAAAAACGGAAATACGGTTATTACTATGGATACGGAAAATACGGACGCTACTACGGGTACGGCAAAAAGTACGGCTATGGATATGGTTACGGCCAAAAACACACTTAGACATCTCTATGATTTTATAAAATATGAAGAATTAATTATTTGTTACACTTATGCCATGAAAACCAAACCGCCATAAGAGTTAATTAAATTAACTTTTATAGCGGTTCAATTTCCATTTTAAAACATCAATGTAATTTTTTATCATCAATCACATTAAAACACGGACACTGCTTTATCCATTCCTCGGGCTCGATCTCCCCATTGGCGTTCAAGTCCGGACTCAGATCCCGGTGGCCACACACACGGCTGCCGGGATACTGTTTTAGCAGAGTCTTCACCAACACCCGCATCGAATGCACCTGCCACTCCGTCCGGGTATCCTTGGGACGTCCCCTCGCATCCAACCCTCCTTCATAACAGATACCGATACTCGTCGCATTGTGCCCTTTGGCATGCGCCCCTATTTTCTCTACCGGACGAGTGGACACAATCCGCCCGTCCTTGCGGATATAGAAGTGATACCCCGGCCCGTTGAAGCCGCGCCTGCGATGGCAGACATCCAGATCGAACTCCGTAAAGCACCGGTCTTCCCTCGTTGCGGAGCAATGAATCACGATTAAGTCGATTTTCCTCATACCCCCTCCTTCACTTTTCGACATTCCTCCCGCTGAGAAACATCAGGAACGCGATCACCCATTCCAAGATTCTTTGTAACTTCTTCATCGTTGCTTTGCTATATTAAGTTGTTTTACGTTTACACCACAGATTTCACCACAGAGTACACAGAGGACACAGAGTTTTTAATTTTCCAAACTTCTGTTTCACCACTCGGTTTCACCACAGAGCAACACAGAGTTTTAATTCCTCCTCTGTGTCCTCTGCGTCCTCTGTGGTGAAAAACTGTGGTGAAAATCATGCCGTCGGGTCATCCACAATCCCCCCGTCGCCGTCGCCCTTTTGCGCCGCCCGGGTGCTCACCTTACTGAAGCTGAGTGTCTTCATCGCATCCGCCAGCACAGGCCCCGGACGGAAGTTCACTCTCGCCTTGCTAATATTCGCCGCTTTGAAATCCTCCGGCTTTTCAGCTCCCTTGCTTCTCAGACCCACCTGAAACGTGCCGATATTGCCCAGCCGTACAATCTCTCCCCTCGACAGCCCGTCTACCATTTCATCCTCCAGCGCCTTCAGCACCGCCACCACATCCGCCGAGTGCACCGTACAGGCCTTTTCCACCCGGGTCGAGATCTCGTCCAGACCCACATCGCCACTCGCCTGTGCCTGGGCATAATACTTGGCGGGATCATCCTTCTTCTGCATGTTCTTGCGCGCCACTACCGAATACGTAACTTCTTTACTCATAATCGTACTTTCTTTTTAGAGTTAAACATCTGTTTTTCAATCACATTTCAAAGATACGACAACCTCGATGCGCCAATGACAAGGAAAGAGCGCCGATGACAAAGTTTGACGAAAAAAGAGTATAAAAACACGCTGCATTCCGGGTATTTTTTCGTATATTTACGGTAGATAACAATCAGATAATCAAAACCATGAACCAAAGAAAAGAAGAAGACACAACCGAAGCCGATTTCATTATCCGCTCGTACACCAAAGCCGAACTTGCACAACTTTACTGCCCGGGCCTCGACCCGGTGCTCGCCCTGCAGAAACTCTACCGCTGGATGCGTAAAAACACTGCCCTGACCCGGGCACTGTCCGAAGTCAATTACAACAAATACCGCCACAGCTTCCTCAAGCGCGAAGTCGGGCTGATAGTGCATTACTTGGGAGAACCTTGAGCTCACCACAGAGGACGCAGAGGACACAGAGTTTTAATTTAAAAACCGATTCCGGGGAAAATAAATTTTTCCTCTGTGAACCCTGTGTCCTCTGTGGTGAAAAACGTGAAAAAGACTTAGACGTTTCCCCCGAAACATCCAAGTCTTTTAGTAGAAACTCTTAAGTCTTTTCAGAAAAGGCTTAAGAGTTTTTTCATACATTCGCCTTCCCCCTATCCTTTTTGAGAAGGTTCAAAGGCTCAAGGCTCACTCTACAAGCATCATTACGCCCACTTACGGTGAGTCTTACGATATTTTCCATCCTCTTTCACAACGAGTTCCAAGTCTACAGTCTTCTTAAAAAGCCTCTTGGCAGTGGACTGGGGAATTCCCATTTTCACCGCCTTTTCTACCATCTCGGCGAAGGTAAAAGTTCCTGAAAAAGATTGTAATACCGGCCGTAACCTGAAATAAGGCTTCAGAGGTTTGGAGTTCGTTTCACTCTTCTGCACACTGGTAGACAGCAGCAAGCTATGCTCCAGGAGCACATCCGTCATCAGCATGGCAGTATGGAAATCTTCGTCCGAACACACATACTGCGGCATCGCCCAGGCACACTCCCCCTTGCGGAGAGCAGTGAGCACACCCGCTATCCGACTTGCCATCAATCCGTGACGCAGCACGATCGCCCCGGGCGAATCATCCCGCTCGTTCACCACCTCGGACAGGTGAGAGGAGAAACGAGACGTATGCTCCTCCCATTGCGCAGCCGTAAACGTGACCTCCGTGGGAGACTGAAGCAAAAACAGGTGTAACTCCAACAGCCTGTGACTCAGACGGGCAAACACCGATTGATGATCTTCACCCCCTGCCCGGGGAGCGGCCGAACGCCAACACCAATCACTCTGTCCGGTATAGATCAGAAAACGGCTGTACAATCCACTCTCCAACGAAGGTATGAAACGCGCCAACTGATTCGGAGTACCGGCGAAACACAATGCCAAGCGTGGATGGTGGGCTACCACCTGGCGCCCGTTCACCTTAAAATCGGCCGAAACCACCTCGTGCTGAAAAGCCGCCCGAAACACGTCATCATGCTTTCCGTACTCATTGCGGATAGCTCCCGACACCATGTCCAGCTCCGTAGCGTTGATGCAGCACCCTAACTTGCCACTCTCCTCCAATGCACTGATCAGCAAACTCTTCGACACATTGGGCGAAAGTGTCAGCAATTTACGGGCAGGCTCTTTGGGACGCAGCGAAAAGTCCGGCGAACGCTTCTCCGCCTGCGCCTTTTTCAGCTCCAGCTCCCACTCGAAGAAAGCCTTATCATACACCAGACGCATATCCTCGTTCTGCTTCTCATAATACCGGTGAATCTCTCCGGGCAATATGCCGGCAAGCGACACCACCCCCTTTCCGCCTCCGGCATGGGCAATCACCATGTAATACAGGTGCGGCGAGTAGTACACCTGATCATACAAAACACGCACCTCGGGCAGACAAGCGCTGATGTTGGCAACCATCGCCGTCAGCAACATGTCACGCTCCCGATAGCTGCCCGCCACCTTTACTCCCTCCGCAAGCACCTCGGGCAGATGCTCGAACACCTCTTCGGGAAAGTAAGGCGCCTGTCGTCTGTAAGCTTCACTTTTTCCGAACAAGAGATCTTCCAAATCATCCCCCTCCTCTTCCCCGTGAGGGGTATAAAGTGAGCCTTGAGCCTTTGAGCCCTTTTCTTCCCCGACAGCGTCCGCCTTTCTGACAGAATCATACTGATAACCAGAGAATAACGTTTTCTCAATCTCTCCGCTTCCGAAATCAGCCTGCGCGTATTTCTCAACCACTGTTTTTTGCAACAGCCGCATTTCCTCCGGCGAAAAACCTTTATACCGGGCATAACGTCCCAACTTCAACATAAACGCATGACGCCCTCCCGTCGCAAACGGATTCCGGACATCAAAATCATTCAGGAAAGCCTGCATAAAGCCATTCCCCGCTTCGGGAGCGACGCCTGCCGGACGAGCTCCGTCCACCGCCTGCGCAGGATACTCCCCTTCCGCCTGCGGCAGTCCGTCCGCCTGCTCCCTCCACGGAAACACCTCTGCAGCGGGATTATAATACGCCTCCGGATCATACGAAGCGTAACATGCCCGTCCTAAATCACGGCACGACATATCGCAAGGATGCCCCAACACGCGCTCCAACTCACGGGCGACGACAGGATAAGCCGCCGCGTATTGCCCGGCATTCTCCGCATCGATGCGCACAATCAGCTTCAAGCCCTCACCCGAGATACTGACAAAGGCCTCCACCACATAAGGCAGCGCCTTGGCCTTCTTCTTCATCCCAGACAGTTTCTCCGGACAGTGGTCAAAGTCGAACAGTGCCAGTCCGCTCAGCCGGCTCACCTGGTTCGCCGCATGTCCGCCCCGGCACCTGCCGGCTACCACCACTGCATTCAGGGCACCCTTCAGCTTCTTGGCTTCCTCGGCCATCCCCGTCTGCATCCACCGCCGATACGACTCGGCAAGCACCTTCCAGCGGAGTCCCCTGAGGTCATTATGAAACTCTTCCAACGAAATCTCTTCCGCTTTCTTTTCCCACACATGGAGGAAAAAGGAAATTTTAAACTCTCTCTTCTTCATTGAGTATTAAATTTTAATGTTTTTAATCCCGATCCGCCGCCAAGCGCACAAAGCAAAACCCTTGCCACTCTGCATCCTCTGCAATGAACCATGATGCAAAAGAACAACAAACTTTTTACACTTCCGAATGTTAAAACCGCCGTTAAAGTCCCTTCGGAAAGCCTCCACACCTACCCACACGCCACTTTCACCGTCCGCCTCCCGGCTCTTTTTAACACCCGAATTTATTTTCTCACCTCCCGCTTCCGCTCCTGATCCTTCACCATGTTACTCAGGAAGCGGCACAACCGTTTCATCTCCCGCATCTCCTCCCTCGAGAGCGGTTTGGGAAGCTCACGCACCAAGGCAAACACCTGTCCGGACAACTCTCTAAGCAATTCATTCGAGTTCTTTAACTTGTAGTTTTTTTTCCATAATCATTAAATTTGAAATATATGTTAATTATTAAAACTCACAAAAGTACGATCCAAAGATTAAAAATTCATTATTTTTTCTATTTTAATGAACAATTTATTGTATTTAGTAAATTTATATCTATATTTGCAGCAAAATCAAACGTAAGATTCGGTTTACCCAAGCAGACAACTGTGACAGGTAACCGCGTAGCGTATCCGGGAGCGACCCTCCCACTTTCTCAAACCATACTCCCCAACCGACATGAAATCCTGGCTTGCCGCCTACGTCCGTCTCTATCACGAAAAGAAAACCCGTGACCGCCTGACGGCAATGGGCATCGAAAGTTTCCTGCCCGTGCAGGAAGAAATCCATCAATGGAGCGACCGCCGCAAAAAGATCGAGCGTGTAGTCATCCCGATGATGATCTTCGTACACGTCGACCCGGCAGAACGTGCCGAAGTGTTGACCCTTTCGTCCGTCAGCCACTACATGGTGCTGCGCGGACAAAGTACCCCCGCCGTCATCCCCGACGAGCAGATGGAGCGTTTCCGCTTCATGCTCGACTACTCCGAAGAAGCCATCGAAGTGTGCTCCTCCCCCCTCGCCCCCGGCGAACAGGTGCGGGTCATCAAAGGCCCCCTTTCCGGACTGGAAGGCGAGCTGGTGACCATCAACGGGAAAAGTAAGGTGGCGGTAAGGCTGGATATGCTGGGCTGCGCCCATGTGGATATGCCGGTGGGGTTCGTGGAGAGAGTGGGAAAGATGGAGGCGGTGAGATGAAGGATATCAATAAATAAAAAAACGATAAGATACAATAAGCCACGCTATAAAACGATCTATGAGTTCTACCGCCAACCGTGTCATAAAAAATACAGGATTTCTTTATGCCAAGATGGGTATCACGATGTTCATCTCGCTATATACCACTCGACTGATTCTGAATTCACTGGGAGCAGCTGATTTCGGTATATTCAATATCGTAGGTGGAGCCATAGCCATGCTGGGATTCCTGAACGCGGCGATGGCGGGAGCCACGCAGAGATTTATGTCCTACTCGGAAGGGGAAGGAAATAAGGAAAAGCAGAAAAGTATATTCAATATCAGCATCCTACTGCATTTCTTTATAGCATTGGCTGCGGGAATTGCGCTGCTGATTGCCGGATATTTTTTCTTCAACGGCATTCTGAATATTCCAGCAGACCGGATTTTTGCCGCAAAGGTAGTATATGGCAGTCTAATAGTCAGCACCATGTTTACGGTAATGTCCGTTCCTTATGACGCAGTGCTCAATGCCCACGAAAACATGAAATACTATGCCATCGTAGGAATCATCGAATCATTACTGAAGTTATCAGTAGCACTTATCGTTGTTTATACTTTCTCAGACAAACTGATTGTTTATGGCGTTTTGATGGCATGCATACCACTGATTACGCTGACCATAATGCGAATATATTGCCACAAACATTATATGGAATGCACGATCGCACCCAAGAAATACTGGGACAAGACGATGATGAAAGAAATGACAAGCTTTGCGGGATGGAGCTTTGGCAATAGCGCAACAAGCATGATAGGCAACTATGGTTTAGGAATCGTACTGAACATGTTTTTCGGAACCGTATTAAATGCAGCCCAAGGCATAGCAGGACAAATATCAGGTCAATTATCGGTATTCTCAGGCAATATGCTGAAGGCCTTAAACCCGGTAATTGGCAAAAGCGCAGGTGCCTCCAATCATGATTTATCCACAAAGATAGCTCTATCCGGATGTAAATTCACTTTTCTGATGACGGCTATCTTCGCACTTCCTGTAATCATCGAAGCCCCCTACATTCTATCCCTTTGGTTAAAGCAAGTACCGGAATATACCGTTATCTTCACGCAATTACAACTAATAAGAACTCTAATCGAACAGCTTACTTTAGTTTTAAACACCTCTATATCCGCACAAGGTAACATAAAGCGCATCAGTATAATCATTACATTCCTCAATATACTACCGCTACCTCTGATTTATACCGCATTTCACTTTGGTGCTCCCCCCTATACTATGTATCTCATAAGCATTGCCATCTGGAGTATCTGCGAAGGTGGGACACGTATTTATTTTGCATGGAAAAACTGCCAAATTCCACCACGTTCTTACTTTATTACAACCCTAATCCCATGTTTATCTATAGCGGGTATAAGCCTCCTTACGGGCGGAATCATTATCAATATAATGCCGTCCGGTATTTTACGACTTATAATAACTGTCAGCTGCTGTACAGGAGTCTTTATTTTATCATTCTTATATAAAGGTGTTAATGCGGAAGAACGGGAGAGATTAACCCTTTTAGTAAAAAGTCTAAAAAACAAGATTAAATGAAAATAACTCTAATCCCTACTGCCGGTTTGTGCAACCGGCTAAATGCCATTACGTCAGGCATCCTATATCAGAAATATCACAAAGATGTCCAATTATACATTTACTGGGAAAAAAGCAAAGAATGCTATGCACACTTTACCGATCTTTTTGAACCATTAGACTGTATAGAAATAAAACCACTCCGAAAGTTTTATCTCAAACCCGGCAGGAAAAAGAATCTATACATTCCCGATATATTAAAAAAGATTTATTTTGATGCATATTATAATGGCAACACAATCAATAGAAACAATTTTGAAAAATTGACAACAGGAAAACCAAACATTTACGTGACATCTTATAATCCATTTACACCTTATGAAATAACATCATCTTTAGCAACTTTTTTCAAGCCGACCCAAGAATTAAAAGAGAGAATTTCTCTGATAACAGAACAATATGAAGATAACGTAGTTGGTGTACACATCAGACGTACAGACAATCTTGCCTCAATAAAAAATAATCCAATAGAAAAATTTTATTCGCTAATGGACCGAGAAATAACAATAAACTCAAACTGCCGTTTCTATTTATCATCAGATGAAGAAAGTGTCAAAAAAGATATGACAAAAAGATATGGGGACAGAATCATCTTCTCACAGCTACCACTTGTAAGGGATGATGTTGAAGGCATGAAAGGTGCTGTAGTAGATTTATATTGCCTTGGAGCAACAAAAAAAATTATAGGCTGTACAAATTCTACGTTCTCAAACACTGCATCCCGATTATACGACATAGAATTAATCGTTTAACTCAATATATACATCACAAAATCTCAATAAAAGAATCAATGAACATTCTTATCATATCTTTCGATGCAGATCCTCCTTATATGGGAGGAGTAGCAACTATGACGAACCTTCTTGCCAAAGGATTTATCGCAAAAGGTCATAGTTGTACTTTGGGATACATGCGTGAGTCAGAGCATCCTTCAAACTTTTTTAAACAAAAAATAAAGCTATCGGAAAGTTACAAATACTCAGGTAATAAATTCGATATTATACTAAGCCAATTCTGTAATATAGATTATACTTTACTATCTCCACTAAAAAAACAAGAAACGGTTATTCTAACCGCTTATCATAACAGGCCTATGTTACATAGTTTGAGAATAGAAGGTCTTCTAAATATCTATCATCAAAGTAGTAACATCCTATACAAATTATATACTCTATCTAAAATACCTTTTCTGCCTATGTATTATATAAAAGGGCATTACAACGAGAAACGAGTATTTCGAAACGCATACAACAATAGTGATAAATTCATTCTATTATCAGATAAGTTCTATCCATTATTAAAAAAAATAATTCCTTATGCCCAAAAAGAAAAAGTCGCAGCTATCGGAAACCCAGTAGTATTCGATGAATCATATCCAATCGAAGAGCTACATCAGAAAAAGAAAAGAGTATTAATAGTTTGTTCTACCAATCACGTAAAAAGGATTCCTGTACTATTCAAAATATGGAAAGCTATAGAAGCTGATAATAATTACCTCGATTGGGAATTAACATTCGTTGGCGAAGGCGAAGGATTTAAACAGATTCTCAAATTAGCACAAAAGATGAACTTAAAACGTATACATTTTATGGGTTACACCTCTCCTCTACCCTTTTACAAAGAGTCATCTATCATGATAATGGCCTCAAAATACGAAGGATGGCCTATGGTACTGATGGAAGGGCAACAAATGGGGGTGATTCCCATCTCTTATAACAGTTTTGAATCAATCACAGATATTATCACAAATGAATACAATGGTATCATTATTCCCAATAACAACATCAAAGTATTCATCAAACGGTTAAAGGCACTAATGGACAATCCCGCAAAAAGGGAACAAATGGCAATAAATGCTATACAGTTTAGTAACAAAAATACTAAGGACCAAACAGTAGACCAATACTTAAACTTATTCAAAACAGCCTTGAATGAATCTAATCCGAAATAATCTAAAGACACTTATCTGGGCTGGATTCAGTGTGATGTTATACATCATAGTATCACAAGTTTTCCATTTTCCGGAACCCGTTACTTGGGGATTCAGAACCATCATACTCTTTCTGCTATTACAAGGAGCAAGGAAATATGCACCATTCAGGACTATAGATAAATATGGCTATATCATCACATGTGCCTTTATATTATGGCTGATAATCGGTTTTTTAAGAAGCTGCCATTATGCGGAAGGATATTGGATGTGGAAGTTTATAATCAACAATTTACTTACAACATTATTTTATAGTATTATATTGATAGGTTCCAATCCATACTGGCTTCAAGGATTATATCGATGTTTTTGGAAATACTATCTTCCATTAATTGGAATTTCTATTCTATTATTACATGATCCCGGATACTTAAATTATCTTCCATATTCTACTCTATTACTTTTTTTTGCATTGATTCCGGGAAAGAGAAAATGGTTCTTATTAGGGATTGTCCTCTTCTTCTTCATTACTCAAGAACAAAGAAATGACATGATTAAAATGTTAGTAGCATCCGCAATAGGTTTAGGCATTTCCTATTCTGGGAAGATCATTCCCTCCTGGTTTTTCAAATGTATCCATGTCGTTTTATTGGTACTACCTATTGTATTGCTATCTTTAGGAGTAAGCGGAAAATTCAACGTATTCAAAATGGATGAATACATTAAGGGAAATTATGAATTAAAAGCCAAAGGATCTGACGGGCAATATTATAAAGATAATTTAAAAGCTGATACCCGTACGGCAATTTATGAAAATGTATTTTATACAATGAATAAATATAATGCCTGGATAACAGGACGAAGTCCTGCCTTTGGAGACGAAGGACCATTGTGGGTTGACAGAGGAAAAGATGAAACCACCAAACTAATCGGAAGATACGGAAATGAAGTAGGAATATTGGATATCTTGCTTTGGTATGGTCTTATAGGAGTTATCCTTTTTTTTCTAATGTACATCAGAGCCAGTTATTTAGCAATATATAAAAGCAGAAGTATATATATGAAAGGAATCGGTATATATACAGCCTTCCTGTGGACATGGAGTTTCATTTGGGAAAAACCTTTATTTGAGACCTTCTTCATGATGAATATCATATTCTTGGGAGTTTGTTTCTCCGAACCATTCAGAATGATGACTAATAAAGATATGCAGCAGTGGGTGAAAGGGATTTTTTTAATCAAAAAACAAAAAAGATATGAAAGTTCTTTGGGTATCTAATATTATATTTCCGGAGGTCTGTAATGAGTTACACATGACACCCCCGGTTGTAGGCGGATGGATGTATGCCAGTGCTTTAGCATTATTGGAAAATAATCCCCATTTGGATTTAGCTGTTGCCTCTTTATATTCAGGCAAAGAGTTAAAGATAGTAACAAATTATAAAATACAATATTATTTAATTCCCCAAATAAAAGGAAATCAATGCTATAACAAAGAATGGGAACAATATTTTAAACAAATAGAAGAGCACTTCACCCCTGACATAATCCATATACATGGTTCAGAATATCCACATTCATTAGCATGCGCTAAAGCCTGTAATACAAAAAATATAGTTATTTCCATACAAGGCATGGTAAGCATATGTGCACAATATTATTTAGGAGGGATATCTGCAAGAGAGATACAAAAAACAAAAACCTTTCGCGACATCATTCGAAAAGATAGCCTATTGACCCAACAAAATAAAATGTATTTACGTGGAGAGTATGAGAAACAGCTTTTGCACATAGTAAATCATGTGATAGGCCGAACTAGTTGGGATCGATCAAATGTGTGGGCTATCTCCCCTAACCTAACATATCATTTCTGCAATGAAACATTACGCCCTACTTTTTATCATAAAAAATGGGAGTATCATACTTGCCAAAAACATACTATTTTTTTAAGTCAGGCACATTATCCACTCAAAGGTTTGCAACAAGTAATAAAAGCTCTTCCTATTATTCTACAGCATTATCCTGACACACAAATATATGTTGCCGGAAATAATTTTATATCAACTTCCCTTTTACGAAAAAACGGTTTTGCGAACTATATACAAAGATTAATAAAAGCATACCATGTAGAAAATACAATTCACTTTCTGGGTATACTCTCCGAAGAAGAAATGGCCGAACAATATACAAAGGCCCACGTATTCATCTGTCCTTCGGCTATAGAGAACAGCCCTAATTCTGTAGGAGAAGCGCAATTGATAGGTACACCTTGTATAGCTTCTTATACAGGAGGAACTATGGATATGATAACAGACAACGAAACAGGCTTTCTTTATCGATACGAAGAGACAGCTCTATTGGCACAACGAGTTTGTGAACTTTTTGAGAACAGTAAGTTATGTGAGAAATTAATGAAAAATGAACGAGAAATAGCAATGTTACGACATAACAAAGAAATAAACGCTCAGAATTTGAATAACATTTATCAGTCCATATTAAAACAATGATATTAAACTTGATTTATAAGTCGGTCCGAAAAGTAAATGGAAAAATAAGAAATCTCCTTGAGAAGGCTTATTGTTGGTGGCTTTTAAAGGGAAATAATGTTCAATTTGAAGATTATCGCACATCAGGAATTCCTTATATCATGGTGGCTATGGGAGGTAAGTTTATTATCGGCAAAAAATTTGCAATGAATAACGGAATAAAAGGAAATCCCATGGGATGTTACCAAAAATGTACTTTCTTCGTAGACAGGAATGCAGAATTGATTATCGGTAATAACGTAGGTATATCACAAGCAGCCTTGATCTGCCATAAATATATGTCCATAGGTGATGATGTAAAAATAGGTGGAGGTGTATGCATCTATGACACAGACTTTCATTCTTTAAATCCGAAAATACGTAAAAGTAATGATGACTTGAAAATGCGAATAGAGAAACCTGTCATCATTGAAAACAGTGTATTCATTGGAGCACAATCCATTATACTTAAAGGGGTTACTATTGGAGAAAACTCTATCATCGGAGCAGGTTCCGTTGTGACCAAAAATGTACCTGCTAACCAAATATGGGCAGGGAATCCTGCCAGATTCATAAAAAACATATAAAAAATGAAATCAATAGCAGTTTTACTCACCGTTTTTAACCGGAAAGAGAAAACACTCCAATGCCTTGGCAATCTTTACAAACAACTCCCTATCCAAGGATATAGCGTTGACATCTATCTAACCAATGATGGATGCACAGACGGTACACCGGAAGCTATCTCACAAAAATTCCCCGAAGTAAACATAATCCATTCGAAAGGAAATTTGTTTTGGAACCGGGGAATGTATACAGCTTGGGAAGAAGCAGCCGGAAGAAAAAAATACGACTATTACCTATGGCTAAACGACGATACATTCTTATTCGACAACACATTAAATAAGCTATTGCTCCATAGTAAGCAAACCCATCAACAAGCAATAATTGTAGCTTCAATATGCTCCTCACAAAGAAATGAAACGACCTATAGCGGCCATACCTCAAAGGGGAAAATAACTCCTGATGGTACCCTACAGGAATGCGAGACATTCAATGGAAACTGTGTTCTTATTCCTGAAATGATTTTCAATAAGATAGGAAATCTGGATTGGACTTTCCGCCATGCCATAGGTGACTTAGATTACGGATACAGAGCGAGAAAAGCAGGGTTTAAAATATACGTGTCAACCGAGTATTTAGGTATATGTGACCTGAATCCCCGCTTGCCGGCATGGGCACGAAAAGAAGTCCCATTGGTACAACGTATCAAAAATTTATATTCCCCATTGGGATATGCCGAACCGATTCCTTTCTTCCATTTTGAGAAAAGAAATTTCGGTTTATCTACAGCACTGAAGCATTTTATATCTATTCATATCCGAGTTTTATTCCCGCAACTATGGAAATAGCCAATCAATCTTGTTTTGTTTTTCAAACAGATTCTAAGATCGTACAAGACGTATACCGCAACCAGCCAAACTATTTAATAGAATACAATACACAGTGTACGGATAAGGATTATTGCGCTGTCTATTTTTGCAGCAATGATATCTATTATCCGAATACAGAAGAGATTTTCAAGAAAAGAATTATTGAGAAGAATTTCTTCGAATGGTATGGTTCACGCATAAAAAAAGCGTATAAACATATCTTCATACGAGATGTATTCAAACAATGGTATTTGGCAGGAATCAATTCAAACATAAACACTCCGGAAAAGCTAATCGAATTTCTAAGAAAAGAAACCGAAGGATATCATACCGTGATGTTAGGAAGCTCAGCCGGAGCATATGCCGCCATCTTATATGGCTCTCTACTTCAAACAAAGAAGGTACTCGCATTTAATCCGCAATACGAATTGAAATCGTTATTGAACCGAAGTTCAGAAAAGATTAATCCTCTTGTTTTCAGACTGGAAAAGAGTGGCAAAAACAAATATTTCGATATCATCCCATTCCTTAATCCGCATACCGATATTTATTATTTCTATTCGAATGGTTCACAATGGGATATTGAACAGCATAAACATATAGCAGATCTAAAAGGGATTTACCAACTACCATTTAAGTCAGCCCATCACGGTATACCATTCCTAAAAGTCGCACTACCAGTTGTTTTAAACTTAAAAGATGAACGATTAAAAAAGATGCAGAATCATGTTCAACATCCTATTCTTTTTACCATTAAGATGGTAGGAATCCGGAAAACAATCTTAGGAATCATAACACAGATTTATAAAGCATATCAAAAAAGACATTAAATCATTATCAATATGAATATAGCAGTAGTAGGTACAGGTTATGTCGGATTAGTATCCGGCACTTGCTTTGCGGAAATGGGAGTCAACGTGACTTGTGTAGACGTGAACGAAGAAAAGATAACAAGATTATTACAAGGACAAATCCCTATTTATGAGCCGGGTTTGGAAGAAATGGTACTCCGTAATCATCGAGAGGGCAGATTGAATTTCACCACAGATATTACAACATGCCTGGACAATGTGGATGTTGTTTTTAGTGCGGTGGGTACTCCCCCGGACGAAGATGGCAGTGCTGACCTGACCTATGTACTTGAAGTTGCCCGGACAGTGGGCCGGAATATGAAGAAGTACCTGATACTTGTTACCAAATCGACCGTACCCGTCGGTACTGCAAAGAAAGTCAAGGCAGCCATTCAGGAGGAATTGGATAAGAGAGGAATAGAAATAGAATTTGATGTGGCTTCGAATCCGGAATTCCTGAAAGAAGGTGCCGCCATAAAAGACTTTATGAGCCCCGACCGGGTAGTGGTGGGCGTAGAATCAGAAAGAGCCAGAGAGCTTATGAGTAAACTCTACAAACCATTTATGATGAACAACTATCGGATTATCTTTACTGATATTCCTTCGGCAGAAATGATAAAATATGCGGCAAACTCGATGCTGGCCACACGTATCAGTTTCATGAATGACATCGCAAACCTATGCGAGGTGGTGGGTGCGGATGTGAACATGGTGCGTAAAGGTATCGGAGCGGACAGCCGTATCGGAAGTAAATTCCTCTATCCGGGATGTGGATATGGAGGTAGTTGTTTCCCCAAGGATGTAAAAGCATTGATAAAAACGGCCGAAAAAAATGGCTACGAAATGAAAGTGCTGAAAGCTGTGGAAGAAGTAAACGAAAGGCAGAAAAGTATTTTATTCAGGAAGCTTTCAGCCTATTATGGAGGAGCTTTAAAGGGAAAAACCATTGCCATCTGGGGATTGGCTTTTAAACCGGAAACAGATGACATGCGTGAAGCTACGGCTTTGGTCACAATTGACGAATTACTCAAAGCAGGATGCAAGGTACGTGTATACGATCCGATAGCAATGGATGAATGCCATCGCCGTATAGGTGAGGCGGTAGAGTATGCCGCAGATATGTATGATGCGATTCTAAACGCAGACGCATTGCTGCTAATAACAGAATGGAAACAGTTCCGTCTGCCAAGCTGGGGGGTATTGCAGAAATCAATGAACAAAACACTAATCATTGACGGACGTAACATATATGATGCGCAAGAAATGAAGAATCTAGGATTTGAATACAGCTGCATCGGACGATGACTTTCAAAGAATGTAAATATCTGATAAAATCAGATTTAAATAGATTAACAAAAGTTAAATAGGGGGGGGGTAAAATACCTATTTTTCAACGCTTCTTTCCGCATCACCTTTTGGTTCAGAATAGGCAGCTATTTAGCCCGCCAAAAAGGGATATTCTTTAAACTATTATATGGAATAGTTTTTTTGATACATAAACACAATCAATATTTGACAGGAATCCAATTACCTATCGGAACTCAAATAGGAGAAGGTTTGTGTTTTGCACACTTTTCATGTATCATCATAAATAGCACATGTACAATAGGAGACAACTGCACTATTTTCCAAGGAGTCACTATTGGTAATGTAAGAGGAAATAAAGGTGGTGTGCCTATCATAGGAAATAATGTAGTACTAACTTCCGGAGCCAAAATCATTGGTGGAATAAAAATCGGACACAATGTTATAATTGGGGCCAATGCAGTTGTTGTATCCGATATACCAGATAATAGTGTAGCCGTAGGTATCCCCGCAAAAGTAATATCAAATGATGGTAAAACAAAAGTAGAACTTTATTTACACAATTAAATAATATGTATGCACCTATAATCATATTTGCTTTTAATCGCCCTAACGCTTTAAAAAACACGGTACTTTCCCTATTGGAAAATAAAGAATCTAAAGATTCCGATCTGTTCATATTCGTGGATGGAGCAAGAGCAAATAAACCTAATGAAAAAGAAAATGTGGCAAAAGTGCAGGAATATGTAAAATCAATCACTGGATTCAAACATATTGAAACATTCTTTTCCCCAACCAATAAAGGATTGGGCAATTCCATCATTCAAGGAGTGACAACTGTCATTGGGAAATATGGCAAAGCAATTGTTTTAGAGGATGATTTAGTCTTCTCGCCCAATTTTCTCGCATTTATGAACGAGGGATTAAATCGGTATGAAACAGAACAAAAAGTATTTTCCATATGTGGATATTCCAATAAAGTATCTCCTCCCAAAGATTATCCGTATGATGCTTATTTTTGTACTCGTAGTAGTTCGTGGGGATGGGCAACATGGCAAGATCGTTGGAAAACCATAGACTGGGAATTAAAAAATTGGGATAAATACTCTCAAATGAAAAAAGCGTTTAACAAATGGGGAGGTTCCGATTGTTACGGAATGTTACTCTCAGTCAAAGAAGGCTGGGGAGATTCATGGGCCATACGTTTTGGGTTCTCTGAATTTCTACAAGATAAAGTGTCCTTATTCCCTATTACCAGTAAAGTAAAAAACGACGGGTTCAATGGGCAAGGCACTAATTGTAAAAAATGGAGCCGCTTTAAATATGAATTCGATGAAGATGGAGATAAAGAATTCAAATTACCATCTCATATATCACTAAATAAGAAATTATATCGTTCAGCTATGTCTTACCATTCTATTATGATAAGATTATGGAGTAGAATAATGTACATCATCCATTAAAATGAAACCGAAAGTATTATTTATCATGCATATGCCTCCTCCTGTACATGGAGCTGCTATGGTAGGTCAGTGGATTCATGACAGCAAACTTATCAACAAAACTTTTGAATGTCATTATATTAACCCATCTGCCTCAAGCAATATCACAGAAGTTGGCAAAATCAGTTTAAAAAAAATTATTTTCCTATTCTCTATCCAATATCAGATACTGAAAGCTATTATCAAAGTCAAACCGGATATATGCTATTACACTCCTACATCAGATGGATGGGGTATTTATAGAGATAGCATTACCATATTACTAATGAAGCTATGCAGAAGAAAGATTATCCTACATATGCATAACAAAGGAGTACGTTATTTCGCAAAAAAACGACTTGCTCAAATTGCTTATAAAATAAACTTCAGCAATGTAAAAGTAATACTTATTGCTAAAGAGTTGTATGACGACATTTCTGAGTTTGTGAATCCTAAAGATTTATTCTATTTACCCAATGGGCTTCCCCCTACACTATCGGAAGAAAAATATAAAAAAGTCATAAAACAGAGAAAAGAATCATTATACAAAGTGCATTTTTTATACTTGAGTAACATGATGTCAGAAAAAGGAATCTGGATTTTGCTGGAAGCATGCACCTTACTCAAAAAAAACAATAAAGATTTCGAATGTCATTATGTAGGCAACTGGGGGGATACTACCTATAAAGAATTTCAAAATAAAATATCTGAAAAAAAGTTGGAAAAACATGTCTTTGTACACGGGCCTAAATATGGAATAGAAAAAGAAAAATTCTTCACTTATAGTGATGTTTTTGTATTCCCAACATTTTATCATGGTGAAACTTTTGGCCTCGTGTTATTGGAAGCTATGGAATATGGTTTACCTTGTATTAGCACTTACGAAGGAGGTATTCCCAGTATTATTCAAAATGGTGAGAATGGAATTTTAATAGAACAACAAAATATAGAACAACTAAAGGATGCCATGCTTTCTTTTATTGAAAATCCCGACAAAAACGATATGGGTAAAAAAGGGAGAGAAATATATCTTAGACAATTTACCATTTCGAAATTCGAAGAAAGATTAAACGAAATCCTACTACATTCTGTCCCAAAATGAAATCAAAAACTTTATACTCCATCGTATATAGTTACTTTACTGTGCTTTGGGTATTTACAATTCTTATTATCAGTGTACATATGTCCTTTGTCTCATAAAACAGTCAAAAAATATTCCCTCTTCATTTCTCTTACTTATATTTAGATATGACTTTATTAATATTTAAAGAAAAGATTAAAGTGATTTTTTTTGAAAATAAAACAGCAAATCACATGCCCACAAGATATTACAATTTGGACTTCTTAAAAGTTCTCGCTGCCATATTTATAACCAATTCTCATTTTATTCCTTTATACAAAGATATATCACCCTCTTTGGCCACTTTTGGAGTACATGGGAATGCCCTATTTTTCTTCGTATCCGGTTTTCTGCTAATGATGGGATTTGAAAAGAAAAAAGATTTATTTATTAATTGGTATAAGAAAAAAATACAAAGGCTATGGCCTTCCGTTTTTTTATGGAGCATTATAGCCGCTATTATTTGGAATACGCCCATCACTTGGCAAGACCTGGTGATCGCTGATAAGTACTGGTTTCTGCAATGTATCGCAATTTATTATATTTTATTTTATATTTTTGGAAATCTCAATATTTCTATCATGGGGGGGGGAGTAAAATATGTATGCAAAAAATACTTTTTATGCTCTCTATAGCAGTATCCTTACTATACTTTTATTTCATGCCTAAAGCAACAGGCTCCATTTTTCATACAAACTTTCATTTTATTTGCCATTTTAGTATTATGATAATGGGAGGGATGACATATCTATATAAAGATAAAATAGAAATAACATCATTATGGAAAGACTGTTTATGGACGATCTTTTGGTTCGTTTTATACTTTATCATTCTTTATATAGGAAAAGGAAAACAAGATTATAAATACTACTTTCAAATAGTAGGCTTATTACCTTTGCATCTATTCATCTTCTATGCATATAAAACAGCCAGTTATCATTGGTGTACCACTTTATTTCAATCTTCAAGATGGAAATGGCTACTCTTAATAATCTCTAATCTTACTTTAGAAATATACATTGTTCAATTTCACATCATTATTGATAAATTCAATTTTCTATTTCCATTTAATACTATTATTGTATTTACACTGATATGCACAGCGGCATATATTCTTAAAGTGATCACATCACTATTTCTACAATTTCTTTCTCCAGTCCCCTTTGATTTGAAGAAAGCTATAAACATTAATTAAATAGAGATGATATTTATACTTATCAACGCTTATGCTTGCTCTCCCAGCATGGGAAGTGAACCGGGTATGGCTTGGAATTGGTGTACAAATCTTGCCAAGTATTGTGAGTTATACATCATCACTGAAGGTGAATTCAGAGACAAAATAGAGGCAGCACTCCCTACCCTGCCTCAAGGGAAACACATGCACTTTTACTACAATCCGGTTTCAGAAGAAGTAAGAAAAATGTGTTGGAATCAAGGAGATTGGCGTTTCTATAAACACTATAAGAAATGGCAATGGAAAACTTATGAGATGGCACAGGAAATAATAGTCAAACAACATATAGATATTATACACCAATTAAATATGATTGGCTTTAGAGAACCCGGATACCTTTGGAAAATAGATAAGCCACTTGTTTGGGGACCGGTAGACGCTAAAGAAAAGTTTCCGACGGCATATCTAAAAGGTGCAGGCATAAAAGCGAACTTATTCATCAGATTAAAAAATCATATAACAGGTTTGCAGCTACGATATTCACGACGAGTACACAAAGCCGTGCAGAAAGCCTCTGTAGTAATATCCGCATCTTCCGAATCTCAGAAGAGTTTAAAGAAATATTTTCATATTGACTCTCCCTTATTAAATGAAACAGGATGTTATCCTAAAACAACCATAATAAACAGTACAAAAGAAAAAGATGATTTAAATTTGCTCTGGGTAGGGAAATTAGATTTTAGGAAACAGTTATCTTTAGCTCTAAAAACCATAGCACAACTGGCAAATCCACAAATAAAACTCCATATCATAGGTGGTAACAATAACTCCTATCAAAAGTTAGCGATGGAATTGAACATATCACATCAATGTATCTGGCATGGGGTTATCCCCCATCATGAAGTTCAAGGACTTATGCGGAAGGCAGATGTTTTCTTTTTTACCAGCATAGCTGAAGGAACTCCACATGTCGTTTTAGAAGCAATCGGTAATAACCTTCCTGTCATCTGTTTCGATGTATGTGGCCATGGAGATTCTGTCAACGAACAAGTGGGAGTAAAAGTTCCCTTATCTACTCCGCAACAATCCATCAACGATTTTGCGGAGAAGATAACATACCTATTTAACCATAGAGATGTACTAAAGCGGATGTCTGAAAATTGCAAAGCCCGTCAAGAGGAACTATCGTGGGATAATAAAGCCAAGCAGATGATTAGTCTATATAAAAAAGTATTGTCACAATAACAGAAGGAAAGGCACACCACATGAAAACAATATGTACAGATATCTTTTTTCAATAAAATTTTTCTCTTTATCCGAAAAAGCATACCTTTGCAAAAAAATTCTTACCACATCATTCGAAAGCCTGTTCTTCGTGACAGGTAACAGCGTAGCGTACTTATAATCACCCATTCCTTTTTCACAAAACATGTTGAAGCTTAAAACAGTTTCACTCCTGAAGCACAGGAGCGACTTATCGGTATTGCCTGAAGGTAAATTATTGATAAACACGATTAATGCCCATTCATATAATACGGCGCTGAAAGATGCTGAATTTGCAGAAGCTTTGCTCAAAGGCGGAGCACTGATTCCGGACGGGGCAAGCATGGTGCTGGCTTTCAGGTGGCTCCGGAAAGAGAGCATAGAACGTACCGCCGGATGGGATCTTTTTGAATATGAAATGGGACGGTTGAACCGGAAAGGAGGCATCTGCTACTTTCTGGGAAGCAACGGGAATACACTTAAGCTGATTAAAGAAAAAGCTAAAACCATATATCCGAATATTCAGATCAAGGCTTACTCTCCTCCCTACAAACCGGAGTTTACACAAGAAGAAAACCGAATGATGATAGATGCCATAAACGAGGCGAAGCCGGACTTATTATGGATAGGCATGACGGCTCCCAAACAAGAGAAATGGGCGTATGCGCATCTGGATGAACTGGAGGTAAACGGACACATAGGAACCATCGGAGCGGTATTCGACTTCTTTGCGGGTACGGTGGAACGTGCTCCGGTCTGGTGGCAGGAGCACGGACTGGAATGGCTGTATCGCCTGATCAAAGAGCCTAAACGGATGTGGCGCCGGTATATCATCGGAAATGCCTTGTTCCTATGGAACATCACCAAAGAAAAATTCTCCATATAACATAAATCAATGAGATTAAAAAAAGCAGTATTAACGGTCTGTGTAATGGTGATGGCATCGGGAATCAAGGCACAGTACACCATGGGGACAACGGGGATGATGAACATTCCGACCGCCGAGATGCAGCAGACGGGAACGTTTATGATCGGTGGCAACTACTTGCCCAAAGAACTGAATCCGTTTCAATATAATTCCGGAAACTATTTCGTGAACATCACTTTCTTTTCATTCTTAGAATTGAATTACCGTTGCATCTTGCTGAAAAGTGACTATATGGCTACAAAGCCCAAATTCAATCAGCAGGACAGGTCTTTATCGGTCAGGATACGTCCGCTGAAAGAAGGTAAATATTGGCCGGCAGTAGTCATTGGAAGTAACGATCCGTTCAAGGACAAGGGTACAAATTATTTCGCATCCGTATACGGAGTGCTTACAAAGAACTTTAGGATAGGCGGACATCGACTGGCAGCGACCGCAGGTTACTATCACCCATTGAGTAAAGACAAGTATATCTTACAGGACGGTATATTCGGCGGCCTCAGCTATACTCCCTCCTTTTGCAAACCACTGTCCGTCATGGCCGAGTATGACTCCGACGGATTTAACGTAGGAGCAGCAGCCAAATTATGGAAACATCTCTCACTGAATGTATTTACCCGGGAGTTTAAATGTATTTCTGCCGGAATACGATATGAATGCGTTTTAATCCATTAATCCGTATGAAGAAGAAATTGATAATTATAATCGGCCTGCTCCTCTCCTGCCCTGTCATGATCCATGCGCAAGTGGCCCGTAAACTCAGGGAGTTAGGTCTGGAGAATATCCGGACAACCGAAGCCGGGGGAACAACCATCGCTGCTTTTGAGGACAATGTATATCGGGGAACTTATCGCGGAATAGGAAAAGCGATTGTCGCCGGAATGGAAGGCATAAGTAGCGGAAATCTGGAACTGGTGGCGCTGGACGGAAACGGGATTCCCCAACTGAGTATCTGTCTGCCGGATACATTGATAACCGGTTACAAGGCCGGTAAGATAACGCTGAAAGAGGTATACGAACGAATGAGCCTGAGTTACAGCACCGACCGTCCCATGCGGTTATTGAAGAAAAGCACAGAAGTGATCAACCGCTCGGCATGGAAAGCGGACATCGTCCTGTATCCGGAAGTATCTTTAGAAAACTCGACTTTTGAGAAATTATATTCATATACGGTGAATCTGTCTCCTGCCGTGGAAATGGCTTTATGGAAAGGAGCAGAAGCAACAGCACAGGTGGTTTTCCCCATCGCGACCAATATGAAAGGGGAATACCGGAAGATACGGCCGGGTGTGATGACACTCTCACAGGAGATAAGGTTCCGTAACAACTTTCTGGGACGTATCGTGATAGGTAACTTTACCAATCACCGGATCGGCGCACAGGCGGAAGTGAAATACCGCACCGGGAACGGACGGGTGGAACTGGGCGCACAGATAGGAACAACCGGATATTCGGCCATCACGGACGAAGGATGGTATATCGGGACAAGGCAACGCATCAACGCGGCCGTGAAAGGTTCGCTCTATGTTCCGCAATTCAATGTCCAATTGGATTTACAGGCCGGAAGGTATCTATACGGCGACTGCGGAATAAGAGGTGACTGCACACGCCACTTCGGAGAATATGCTGTGGGAGTATACGCCATGTACGTAGAAGGAGAGATCAACGGGGGCTTTCATTTTGCCATCCCGTTGCCCGGAAAGAAATGGAACCGGAACCATGCCATAAGAATCAAGCCGGCCGAATTCTTTGCAGCCGAATACAGCATGGTGTCATGGGGTGAGTATGCCGATAAGAAAATGGGATATACCTATCAGACACGCCCGGCAGAGAACCGGAGCAGCGGATACTTCCAACCGGAATATATACGATACTTCCTGATCAGAAGTATCGAAAAAGAGAGAAATAAAAAGCAATTTTAATATTTTCTTAATGACAAAAATGATTATGAAAAAAAGTGACTTATTTAAGATAGGTGTGTTGCTGGTGGCAACCACCTTGGGAACAACCGGATGCTCTTTCGGCGAAGACGAGAAGAAGCCGGAAATAGTAGTGGACCCTGCCGAGAAAACGATAGAGTACTACATCGCAGGTAAAGTTACCGAAGGAAGCACTGCTCTGCCCGGTGTGGAAGTAAAGGCAGGCGAGGCTACAGCTACCACAGATGCGGAAGGAGCATACAAACTGACGGTAGACAGTAAGAAAACATATACCGTTACTTTTACAAAAGAAGGATACCTGAGTATAGATAATGCACAGGCCACCATTGCAGACAATGCGGAGAACCGCAGCATGGTGAGCTTAAGCGTAAAACTAAGCAAGCAGAGTCCCGCCAAGGAAATAGATGCCGCAGCGACAGAAGAAATAATTGTAACAGACAAAGGGCACAGTGACATGACAAAGGCGGAAGCAGCCGTAATTGTCCCTCCTGGAGCGATTGAAACAACAACCAACGTAAGCATCACTCCTTATGAAGAGCCTGCAGCCGCCACAACTACCGTGACAACAGGAACAGTGGAAACTCCGGTGGCTATTGCCAATATCGAAGTGGCAACAACGGAGGCCGTGACACTTGCCAAACCGGTCACACTGGCAGTGGTGAACAAAGCCTCGGAAAATGCCACATTTGAGGACGTGGAAGTGTACAACCAGAAGGTGACAACAAGAGCTGGAGAAAGCTGGGACAAAGTGGCTGATGCTGCCTATGACGTGACATCGAACAGCTATACATTTACATTACCTGCCGGAGCAACACTGTCCGGTAAGTATTCAATGCGTATCAAAAGTAGCAAGACTACCGGTTCAGAGCAAATAGGCGAGACAAACAAAGAGGAGAAAAAGAGTAACGAAGGAAATATGACAGCCATCCCTGAATATAAAATCAACTTTGAGGCAACAGCCGGATGGGAATATACAGTGACTCCGGAAACAGCATTAACCAATGCCGGTGTAAACGCTACGGATGCAAAAGGAATGGCATCTATGATCAACAGTGCCATCGAAGCGCAAGAAGGCACGACAGGCATATACAAAGTGAATCAGGAACTGGTGGCCGGTATCAGCGGTAATCATATTCTTTATTACCTGAACCAGGCCAAATATTGCGAAAAGAAATACACGTTCAAAATCAGTGGCGGAAGAACTGTAACGATTACTCTGAAATTTTATACGGGAATGAAGATAACTTACACGAATGTGGAAGCAAGCCAGCACTCGGGAGGTAAAGTTTAAAATCGATCCTGTAAACACTATTCTTTTACTAAATAACTAAATTATGAAGCTGAATAATATAAAAACAGTATTGCTCTTGGTAGGATTGCTGATGGCATTCGGAAATATGAAAGCACAGGACAATCCGTTCAAACCGGAGTGGTTTGTGTCGGGAGGTATAAATGGACTATCGGCTTTAAACGGTTCGGCAAGCAACATGCTGGGAGGTAAAGTATCCGGCGGAGTGTGGTTAAACAAGATTATCGGTCTGCGTGTCAACGCGGAGGCCGGTAATGTGTGGCTGAAAGACGGATACAACACTGTAACGGCAGGTGCCGGAGCAGACATCATGGTGAGCTTGATGAAGAACTATACAAATGAAGACAGCAAGTTCCGGCTGAATGCGATTTTCGGACTGGGATACAACTACTATTCATTTGATAACGACTTTCCGAATTTATCGAAAACGAATACGATAAGCGGTAATTTCTCTCTGCAGGCTGCCTTCAAACTGAACTCGAAACTAAGTGTCTTTGCAGAACCGGGAATTAAAATCAGCACCAAGTTCTATGATGTGGAAAATAAGGATGATGTGTTTGCCGCCGGCATGATGACCGTAGGCGTAATATACAAATTCTAATAACTCAGAGATTCTCCACAGAATTACACTGATTGGCAGCGGTCGTTTTTATACCGATAAAAGAAATGATCAACCAGGTAAAAATCGGTACACTCTGTGGAGAATTCAAAAACGGATTGACCAATGAAATTAAGTAAATTCTTATCGAGCAGAACAGGAAAACGTTTCTATAACCTCTGCTATTGTTGGGGAGCCTGTCTTGTAATTCTGGGAGCTGTATTTAAAATAGCTCACATGCCTTATGATAATCTGTTATTGATGATCGGATTATTTACGGAAGTATTCATTTTCTTCATTTCCGGATTTGATGAACCGGCAAGAGAGTACAAATGGGAAAGAGTGTTTCCGTTATTGAATGACAAAAACGCAAACATAAATCCGAACACGGGAGTAGCAGACACGCTGGTGGCGGAAAAGTACCTACAGCAACTGAAAAGATTGGAAAGCAACATCGGAAAACTCAATGAAACATACGAAGCACAGATTAAAGGCATGACCGAACATGCCAAGTCGTTGAACGATATGAATTCGGAAGAGTTGAAAAAAGAAATGGAAAAAATGGCAGCATACATCGAATTGCTTAACAAACAATACAGTCAGATGCTGAATGCCATGAACGTAAAAACAGGGAAATAACAGAAACACATGGCTAAATATACATTACCGCCAAGACAAAAAATGATAAACCTGCTGTATGTGGTGCTGATTGCCATGCTGGCTATCAATATATCATCGGATGTCTTGGAAGGATATGGACTGATGAATAATGATTATCTTCCACAAATAGAGCAGTTGGAAGAATATAACCGGACTTTACTGGAACGAATCAACAACAGCCGGAATGATCAGGCAACCTTATCAGCACAGAGCATAGACGCAACAGCAGGGAAGCTGATGGGCACACTGGAAGGACTGAAAGAAGATATTGCGCGGAAAGCGGACAAAGAAAAATATGAAACGGGAAAACTGAAGGCTAAAGACGACCTGAATGCTGTGCCGGAAGTATTCCTGTCGGTGACCGGAGGCAAAGGCAAAATGCTCAGGCTCTCACTGGAAGCATTCAAAGCGGAGACGCTATCACTGATTAAAAATGAATCACACCGGAAACTGGTCGGCACTTATCTGGATACGGAAGGACCGGGCACAGGCATTTCCTGGGAAAAAGAGACGTTCTCCTACCTCCCTGCCATCGGTGGAGTGACATTCATCAACAAAATACAGGAAGAGGTGCTGCTGTGTGTAAACGAAGTATATCGGTCATTGCTGTATGAAGAAGCGGAAGACGGAAAAAGCGGGACCTTTGTATTTATCAATGAAGACCAGATGATAGTAAATAGAGACGGAACGGTGGATTTGCCTGTAGTACAGATTACACCCACCTTAACAAGTATCTTGTATACCGACTATGAAAACCCGTTAAATATACTGACTGCGGGAATCCCATTCAACGAGGTGACATTCAATATGACTAATGGAAAGATACTTAAAAGAGGAAATCAATGCATCGCCGTTCCCAATGAAAAAGCACAGACAGCAACCATAACCGCCACACAGATAAAAAACGGAGTGGCAAGACAACTGGCCGAGTATCGATATACCGTAAAGGCATTGCCCGATCCGACACCCTATATCCTCTGTACGGATGACAATGGAAATACAGTGCAATACCGAGGAAATGTACCCATTAACAAACGGCTGGTATCCAACATGACACAATTGGGGGCTTCAATCAGTGATGGTCCGAAAGCCAACTACGAGATTAACAGTTTTGAAATGGTATTGATTAAAGGAAACAGTAAAGCGGTAACTTCAATAACCAACACCGGAAACAAATTCTCGGCCAGGCAAATGGAATTGATCAGACAGTTGGAAAAAGGAGATAAACTCTATATCACTTCAATTGTCGTGACCGGTCCGGGAAACAAAAAGAAACAGATTGCATCAATAAATGTCGTATTAATATAGCACAACCATGACAGGTATATTGGGATTGAAACAAAATAAATGGATCGTTGGGGCAGCACTGCTACTGACAACTTGTAACTTACAGGCACAGGAACAGCCAAACGTCAAGGAAAAGTTTGAAAAAGGTAATTGGTTTGTATCGGGTGCTCTGAATGGAGAATGGATGACCAAGACTATCGGTAACGTGTATGCAGGCGGCAAAGTCTCCGGAGGAGTATATCTGACACCTTTCTCGGGCTTCAGGGCCACTGCGGAGATTGGTAAGAACCGGATAGAAAATAATGCAGAGGCCACACAACTCAGCGCAAACCTGGATTATATGCTGACTCTGATAGGAAATAATGGATTCAAAAGATTCAACCTGACGGCTATTTTAGGTGCCGGTTTCAACTATTATGACTTTGGAGACAATGACCCGAAATACACAAGAGTAAACACTATTTCGGGGAACTTCTCAATTCAGGCTTCGTACAATGTAAACAGAAAGTTCAGTGTATTTATAGAACCGGGATTGAAGATTTTACCCAAATACTACAACAAGGAACTGAACAACAAAATTTATATGCAAAGCAACCTGACAATCGGACTTGCATATACTTTCAGAGATAAATATCGGAAGAGTATAAATAACAGTACCCAATCACTCTATATGCCGGAAACGGATCTTCTGGAAATAAAGCAGAAAGTAGGGATACTTTGTGAAGAGGTAATGCAAATGAAACAGGAATTAAAGGAACGCCGGAAGATAATGGATGGCCAGAACTTAATGATTGTTCCGCAAAAAGATGCACTCTCCATCGACATCATGTTCGATGAATTCAGTTCATTCGTCAGTGAAGAACAGGGACAGAAGATAGACGGTATAGGTGAATGGATGAAGGATAATAACTCAAGCATCCAAATCATTGCTTTCAGCGATAATCTTACAGACAAGAAAGCAGACCAGGAATTGCGCAGCCGCCGTTCGGAAGCCATCCGGAAAAGATTGATAGAAAAACATCATATCGCGCCCGAACGAATCACCGAATCGACTCCGGAAGCGATGGGATACGAAAACAAAACGGGATGCAATGCCATGATTGTATACATTCCCGAAACTAAATAATAATAACCATTCACACACACTAATTACATGACGATTGCTGTTGATTTTGATGGTACCATCGTAGAACACCGCTATCCGAAGATCGGAGAAGAAATTCCATTCGCCACAGAGACTCTGAAAATGCTGGCAAAAGAACGTCACAAACTGATTTTATGGACTGTACGCGAAGGTGAGTTACTTGAAGAAGCCATTGAATGGTGCCGGCAGCGGGGAGTCTACTTCTATGCCGTCAATAAAGACTATCCGGAAGAAGAAAAGAATCATCACGGATTCTCCCGCAAACTGAAAGCAGACCTTTTCATTGATGACCGGAACCTGGGAGGTTTACCTGACTGGGGAACCATCTACCAGATGATCCATGAACAAAAACCATACGAACCCGTTCTATCTGACAGACAGAAATCGGCCGGTGATTCAAACTGGATAGGGAAACTGTTCGGCAAACGTAACAAATAAAAGGAAAGGACCAACGATGAATAATCATGTAGTAATTATGGCCGGTGGCATAGGAAGCCGCTTCTGGCCGATGAGTACACCGGAATGTCCCAAACAATTCATAGATATATTGGGATGTGGGAAAACACTGCTCCAATTGACAGCCGAAAGATTCGGCAACCTTTGCCCGCAAGAAAACATATGGGTAGTCACATCTGAAAGGTATAAAGACATTGTTCAGGAACAATTGTCGGGTATACCGGAAAACAACATACTGGCAGAGCCCTGTCCCAGAAATACGGCTCCTTGCATAGCGTATGCCTGCTGGAAAATAAAAAAGAAATATCCGGATGCCAACATTGTGGTCACTCCTTCTGACCAAGTGGTGATTGATACCACCGAATTTCGCAGAGTAATAGACAAGGCACTCTCGTTTACGGATAAAAGCAGTGCCATCATTACACTCGGCATAAAACCCGGACGTCCGGAAACCGGTTATGGGTATATTGCCGCAGGCGAACCCATAGCAAGGGATAAAGAAATATTCCATGTAGAGTCTTTCAGGGAAAAACCCAATAAAGAGACAGCCGAAAAATATCTGACGGCAGGTAATTATTTCTGGAATGCAGGGATTTTCGTATGGAATGTGAGAACAATCACAGCAGTCATGCGGGTTTATGCACCGGGCATAGCACAGATCTTCGACCGGATTTATCCCGACTTCTATACAGAACGTGAGGAAGAGACTGTAAAAAGACTATTTCCCACAGCCGAAAGTATTTCAATAGATTATGCGGTGATGGAAAAAGCAGAAGAGATTTATGTACTGCCCGCAAAGTTCGGATGGTCCGACTTGGGAACCTGGGGAGCACTGCAGAGTCTGTTGCCCAAAGACAAAGAAGGCAATGCCACAGTAGGAACAGATGTCCGGATGTACGAAAGCCGGAACTGCATGGTACATACCTCACAAGAGAAACGGGTAGTCATACAAGGTCTGAATGACTATATCGTGGCTGAAAAAGACAATATACTGCTTATATGCCAATTATCGGAAGAGCAACGAATCAAAGACTTTTCAAAAGAATAAATGTTGATCCCTTTCAATATTTATAAGTCCCGGTTTAATGCCGGGCGTAGGGGCGTCCCGATGTGAATCGTGGCAGCTTTTATTTGTTTTGTTTGTGTGTGTTCCTCCGGCCAGGCGTGGTCGGAGGAACATTTTTTATCACCTATGATGAACCGGATATCTTTCCGGCTCTATTAAGACAGAAAAGAGATCAGCACCCCTGCCGCTACAGCAGACCCGATCACTCCCGAGATATTGCTGGCCATGCAATATTGCAATACATGATTTTTAGAATCATATTTCAAGGCAATGTCATTGGCTACACGGCTGGCCATAGGAACGGCACTAAGTCCCGTAGCACCAATCAGCGGATTAATCTTTTTCTTCGTAAACAGGTTCACCAGTTTCACAAAGAAGATACCTCCTGCTATAGACAAGGCAAAAGCCAGGAATCCTCCTACTACAATACCGATAGTCGTCCAGTTCAGGAAGGCTTCACTCGTCATAGTGGCTCCTACCGACAAACCCAGAAAAATGGTTGCCGCATTCATTATACTATTTGAAGCCGCATCAAACAGACGGAAAGTATTGGCACCGATCTCTTTCACCAGGTTACCGAACATCAGCATACCGATCAAAGGCACTGCACTCGGTACAAAAAGAGCTACAACCGTAGTCACCACAATCGGGAAAACAATCTTCAGTACGCGGAGATTTTTGATTTCCGTTTTCGAAGGGTATTTCTTTTCCTGCTCTTTCATATTAATGCTCAGTTCCTTCTTGGTACACAAAAGCCGAACGACCAATGGTATGATAACCGGAACCAGTGCCATATAAGAATAGGCGGCAATCGCAATCGGTCCCAACAGATGAGGAGCCAACTTGATGGTGGTAAAGATAGCCGTAGGCCCGTCCGCACCACCGATAATTCCCAAAGAAGCCGCTTCACTGGGTGTAAATCCCATCAGGATAGCTACCAACAATACGGTGAAGATACCCAATTGGGCCGCAGCCCCGAAAATCGACAGACGCAGATTGCGAAGCATCGGCCCGAAGTCCGTCAATGCTCCCACTCCCATAAAAATGATCGGGGGAAGAAACCCTGTCTTTATAAGCATATAATATACAAAGTTCATCAATCCCAATTCATGAGCAATATCATGGAGAGGCATCTCCCAGATATTCTTCATTACTCCGTTCACCAAGATCATGCCATTCTCGTCAGCCTGTATCACTCCCATCCCTCCACCGGGGAAGTTAGCCAGCAATACTCCAAAGGCAATCGGTACCAATAAGAGGGGCTCGTATTGCTTCTTTATACCCAGATACAAGAGAACGAAGGCGATGACATACATCACCAAAAACTGCGGTTCGGCAACAATATTGCTGAAAGCAGTCATATCATATAATTTTTCAAATATTCCGTTCATCATCCTATCTTCATTAATACATCATCTTCAGAAACCGTATCGCCGGGATTTGCAGAAATAGCTGTTACCGTTCCACCAAATTCAGCACGGATGGCATTATAGGTTTTCATTGCTTCCACGTAGCAAAGCACATCACCTTCTTTTACCGCATCGCCTACCTTGAGCGGAGTCTCTTGCGCATTCTTCACCAGGAAGAATTTTCCTTCGAGCGGAGAAAGCACCTCTTTTCCCTCACCTGCAGCAGCAGACGGCTGTGAAGCCGGTGCAACAGGCAGTTCCGTATCTCCGTAAGCAACTGTCACCCGGTAAGCTTGCCCGTCTACCTGTACTGTAAGTGTTTTGGGTTTTGCCTCTTCAGCAGGTGCCTGTTCTTTCTCCGCCCTGCGTTTTGCCACATCGGCCAAGAAATCTTCTTTCGCTTTCCCGCTCTTATAAGCTTCATATTGAGCCGGATGCATCGCATATTCAAAGAGTTCTTCATCGTCCTCGCCTGTCTCCCACTTCTTTTCTTTCATCAGTTTGCGATATTTGTCAAGATCGTCCGGATAGTTATCCTGCGGATTTCCCTCAAAGAATTTCCTTCCTTCTCTCTCGGCTTTCTCTATTATCTCAGGAGCGAGCTTGCCCGGCAGACGTCCGGCTTTACCCAGAATCATATCCCAAATATCATCAGCAATCATTCCCCAACGCTCTTTTCCTTTCTCCATCGCGATAACATTCATCATCGAGAGATTTTTCACATACTGGCTGAAAGGAGTTACCAAAGGAGGATATCCGACGCGGGGCCATACATAAGCCACTTCATTGAACAACTTGATCAGAAGCTGATCTTGTGTCATGAAAGGAAGATTGTGTTTTGCCTTATACTTATTAATGGATTCCAGATTCGCTTCCAAATCCGCCATCAGGCTTCCCATCATTCCGCCCGGAAGTCCCGGAGCTATCAATAATGAATTCATCAGCCGGTTTTTCGGACTGATATACAGCCCCAGAAAGTCGTCCATGAATTCCTGAATCAGAGCCCGCACCTTCATATAGGCCTCCATATTAATCTCAGGCACCTGGAATCCCGCATCCTTCAACATGGCCTGCACACTCAACAAATCGGCATGTCCCGTTCCCCATGACAACGGTTCCATTCCGACATCCACATAATCACACCCGGCCTCACATACTTCCAAAATGCTGGCCATATTAAAACCCGGTCCCGCGTGACTGTGATATTGAATAGGAATATCGGGATGTGCTGCTTTGATATTTGCCACAATCTTGCCTAAAGAAACGGGACGTCCGATACCTGCCATGTCTTTAATGCAAATCTCGTCCGCCCCCAATTTAATTAATTCTAATGCCATGTTGGTGTAGTACTCCACCGTGTGAATCGGCGAATGGGTGATGCAGAGTGAACACTGCGAAATCATTCCCGCTTCTTTGGCATAAGTGATGGAAGGTGCAATGTTACGTACATCATTCAGCCCACAGAATGTACGGGTGATATCCGTCCCCTGTGCTTTCTTTACTTTATAAAACAACTTACGCACATCGGCCGGAACCGGACTCATACGAAGCCCGTTAAGGGCACGATCCAACATATGGGTTTGTATTCCGGCTTCATGGAAGGGCTTCGTCCATGCGCGCACAGATTTATTGGGGTTCTCACCAAACAATAGATTTACTTGTTCAAAACCACCGCCGTTTGTTTCTACCCGGGCAAAACATCCCATTTCAACAATAGCAGGTGCTACCTTCACTAACTGGTCTACCCGAGGCACATATTTACCGGCAGACTGCCACATGTCTCTAAAAACCAGACTAAATTTTACTTCTCTTTTCATTTCCGTTTTCGGTATTATTCTATAAGATTAATTTTCAGATTTTCTCGATTTTAGTCACTTTCCCTTTTCCTTGTGTCACTACATTGACAGCCGCTGTAATGGCTGCAACAATATTACCGGGAATAGGAGCTGATACTTTAGCTCCCTGTTTCACAAGAGGTTGTTCCTCAGGGACATATTTATTAACTAAAGAGATGAGTAATTTTCCTAAATAGATCACAAGAAGGAGAATAGCAAAGACAGTTGCCATTCCGACTACCATCAGCAGAAGCGCTGTTTCCAGATTTTCCATATAAATTAAATTATTAGTAAACAATGTCGATTTGCAAAAAAATCGTTCGAATTTAGCAATAATTTATTAATAAGTGAAAGACAAAAAACTTAAAAAACACAAAAGCGATCAGATGGCTCAAAATGTGTAATTACATTTTAAACCGCCTGATCGCTTTCATCTTAGCTCTAATTTTTTACTTTTGCACTATGGGTATCGGTGCAGCCGCAGACGAAATAAACCCTTTCAGACTCTTCAAATAATCGATAAAAGCCGTGGTTGTTTCAAGTTTCTGATTATTAAAATCTCCTATTTCATAACCTGAAAATAATTTGCTGTCATAACCGTCACCACCGGAAGTAATGAAAGCATCCAACACAACAATACATTTATCGTCATCACGGATTATCTTATTGGTACGGCAGTCGGTTATCGTTTCAATATTTCCTTTAGAATTCAAATGTAATTTTAAGTAAGAAGTTTGCAGAAAACCATTTTTATTTCTGCGTCCATCGTCCAACAACTGCTTCAATCGTTCACCCGTAAATTCATAAGCCACCACATTGCCACCGAATGGAAGCACATTACCGGCACGCAACCTTGTGACCTTTCCGGCCGGAATACTGGCACGTAAGCCCCCGTAATGATTCACTCCAATCACAGGTAATTTTTTCAGTTCATCCGCCACACATTCACTTTGCAAGAAACTCTGCACGTAGGCAGCAGTCACATAAGCTCCCACAGATGTATAGCCCCACTTATTGACGGTACGGTCATGGATCAAAGCATCCTCATCGCTGGCAAAGGCTCCATGGAAATCGTTAAACGATACAAGTGACAAGGTATCTGTCACATTTCCCTTGACAGCAGGTATTACAGTATTCGATTTATGCTCTTTCCCTTTTCCACTTTGACAGGTGTCTGTGCTCCTACCCTCGTAAAAAAGCATAGCATCAACCCCAATGAAGCAATCTTCCGGATATGCAATTTTTCCATAAGTATATTCTTTTATTTATCAGCTACAAAGGTGAAAATTTATTGGATGCAACACTATATGTCAAAATTGGACGCTAACTCTATTTATATTTCATTAAATTGCTGTAAGAAAATTATAAATAAACCCAACTAACTAACAACTAATATGATTCATTTTCGGACACCCTCAATGATCATCGCATCATTCTACCATCTGATTTGATAATAATGTGGTATATTAAATCTATTGCAGCATTTATATCATCCAAATCACAAAGTTCTACGGGCGTATGCATATATCGGCAAGGAATGCCTAAACTTATTGTTTTGATGCCACTTTGAGTTTGTTGTAAAACAATCGCATTTGTACCGCCTACAGAAATCGGTCTTGCAGAAATTTGATACTTAATATTCTCTTCTTTTGCAATATCCTCTATTAGAAATGTCAGAAGAATAGTATTGTCAATACTTTTATGAATGACAACACCTTTCCCCAAAGAGATGTCTCCAAACTTCGATTTGGGGCAATTTGGAACATCTGTTGCAAAATCCACATCAATACTAATCGCAATATTGGGATTCATATTATATCCACAGATTATTGCACCTCTATGCCCGACTTCTTCTTGTACAGAGGCAACTCCGCACACTTGATAAGGCGTCCCTTTGTATTTAGATAATCTCTTTATTACTTGACTTATAATGTAAACACCGACTTTATTATCAAGCCCTTTAGATGAAATTCTTTTATCAGATAGGTATATCATATTAGGTTTCCATGCAACAACATCACCTATCGAAATCTTACTTTTTACTTCATCAGAACTTAATCCTGTATCAATCCACAATGTATGTAAATCAATATTTTTATTACGCTCTTCAGGACTTATTAGGTGTATAGGAGTTTTTCCTATTATACCATGAATTTCCTCTCCTAATGATGTTTGGATAATTACTTGTGAACCCGGAATGCACTGTACATCAACACCTCCATTTCGACGAATATAAACGTATCCATTATCATCAATATATATCACTTGGAATCCTATTTCATCTATATGAGCTTCTAATAAAAACTTTAGCTTTTTCTTGTCGTTACACTCATTTACTATGTTGGCATAGCAGTTCCCCATAATATCGGTATCCGTTGAATCGACATACGGAACAATATAATCTATAAAAAGTTTCCCTGCTTGATTCTCAAATCCCGAAACACTATTTATTGACAATAAACTATTTAGAAAATCCAATTCCATACGATATAATAATGAGTTATCTATTTAATCTTGCTCTCGTTTATTCTAAACTTTTTTCCAAATAACAGATAAATTATCGTCAAAGTTTTGATAAACAGCCATACACTCTTCCTCTACATTTTTACATTCATCAGTGATAATAGCACTTGTCCTAATAATGTTGGCAATTTCTTGAAATGACAATTTACCAGCAGACAAGGTAATCAAAGCATTTTCCAAATTACTATTCTTAATATTATCCCCTGATTTTGATATACGATAGAACGCAACTCCATCAGAACTTAAATGAGTGGTTCTATATGGTATTGCACACGATATATCCCTTTTGCATATGTCCTTAAATCCACAAAAACCGCCTCGGGCTATTGGCTCGAAATAATTTCTGTAATTTGCTTTTGATTTCAATATCATAGACCACGGCGTTTCGATGGAATAATTAGTATATAGATAAAAAATTTCTTGAATCTGTTCGTATGAAATAGATTCTATTAAAGATAAATATTCTTTATCAATTTCATTATTAAATTTATTTCTTAGTTGCCAAATCTTATATTGGTTCAGCTGCTCAGTTTCAGCAAAAACAAAGGAACAGCTTGCACCTCGTATGCTTCTTTTATCTATAATTTTCAAACCATACTCTTCAGGATGATTATACATTGGGGAGCCTGGTGTTGGAGTAAACACCGACGAACTAACCTCCACATGTCCTGGAGCAATATGCATCAATCTCTTGGCAAAATTTAATGTTTTCTCAAAAGTGTATTCTGTTTCAAACGCTCCGCCAATTATAAAGTTAACATAGATATATGGGATTCCTGCTTCCGCTATTTTTTGTGTAACAAACTCCAATTGCTCTATAGTTACTCCTTTTTTATATGCATCCAATATCTCTTGACATCCCGATTCTCCACCCAATTGAATTTTAACCAATCCCGCCTGTTTTAATAAGGGCAGAATATCTATATTTTTAGATAAGACATCAGCTCGTGCTTCGCAATACCATTTAATTCGACCTTGGTATTTATCTATCATTCTATTACAAAATTCCTCTGTTCGTTTCCTATTTAGAATGAATGTGTCATCCACAAGATTGATATATTTAATATCGTAAGTTTTAACAAGATAATCTATTTCTTCTAAACAAGAATCTATACTGCGAACACGTAAATTTGTATGCTCACGACCACCTTCATAACAAAAAGCACATCGTCCCATACACCCACGACCTGTTATTAATTGAGAAAAAGTTACTTTATCTGGATCTAAACAATACTTTTCCCTTTTAGGATAACCGAATTCATCTATGTTAGGATTTTGTTTCTGTGGTTTTGTTACAATTAATTTCTTGGACGAATTACAATAAATCAGCCCATCTATATTTGTAAGAATGTCTTCGCCCAATGCCTCTGATTGTATCAGTTTTAGGAATGGTACTTCTCCCTCTCCAATAATCCCACAAGTAACATTAGGGACTAATTGCATCGTCCCATACGGGTCACCTGTGACTTGGGGACCTCCAAGAATAATGTGAAGTTCTGGACAGTTTTTTTTCAACAAAGGTGTTAATGCTCTTAGCGCCCATACATTATCACTGTCCACATAAAACCCTAAAATACGGCATAAGGTTTTATTTATTAGTTTTGGAAGTAATTCAGAGATTTTATCAAAAGAATTATAGTATTTGACCTTTACATTATACCCATGTTTGTCTGCATATTCCGCAAGGTAATATTGACCTAATTGACCTATGCGATACGAGGAAAGCATATCAAAATAAGGATTAGCAGACAATTGAACTAATAGTGCGTCAATGTTTGTTATTTCACCGACAACTTCATTTTTATTTTTCATAAATCCGTCCGTCTAAAGTAATTTTACTTTCTAAAAATTGCTGGTAAACAATGATGGATAAAGTAAATATTAAAAGTCATTATATATCAATATTGACATTATAAAATAAAAATGGAGTCTGCTTAACCTTACTTGTTAAACAGACCCCTTCGGAACATTAGTTACTACCGTAACCACAGATTCCGCAACCAGATGCGCACTCAACGTCAGCCTGAAGTTGTGCGATCTCTGCCTCATTAGAGTTTACCAATGCGACAGCGTCCAAAAGCAATTCATTGTTTAACATGTTATAAATGAATTAAAATAACGCCTCCACTTTACGGCTATCGGCTTCTCCGGTTTCCTATTCTGCTGCATAAAATTTCTTCTCGAAATCACAACAGAGTTGATGACACTTGATTGCAGCTTTAAGTTTTAAAAGCTCATGAGCGGTCAAGCTGTCCTTATTCTGCATATATTTCCTGATTTGGTATGAACTTACGGCCTTTCCTTCTGCAAGCATTATTTGACAAATTCTTTTATCCCTACGACTAACATCACCTCTTTCATTGAAATTACGTGCGCAACATGTTCTGCATAATTTTAATATGTCACATTTCATGCATTCATCATCAACAAATCTTGAAGAATTAGTGAAATCGACTGTATTCAGATAATCCAACATGTCAGTTTTCCCATTAACATTCGGCAAGAAATGATGACAAGGAAACAAACGTCCTTCTACATCATATGCTACAAGTTCATCTGCTACACCACAAGTCTTTCCATATTTTTCATTAGGTTCATTATTTAATAAATGAACGTAGGAGGTTTCCTTGAAAATGTACATAAGAGAAACATCTGGATGAGCCAGATAATAATCAGCGAGTTTATTCAACTGATTTTCGTATATTTTCCCATCACCTTTCTGCCAATCTTCTCCTTGGGCAGGCTTCGCATCTATACGATAATTCTGCTCATGGAAATAGATTAATTCATCTGCAAAATTCGCAAGAGACTTTCTGGAGACTGTCATGCTTAATAAATAATTTGGCATCGTCTCTAACATCCATATTATAGGTAAATCTGAAGAATGGCATCCTCTATTACATTCTTGTACGTCATCTTTTCCGTCAACAGACATTATAAGATTGATCTTCTCTTTATGCGCTTTAAACCATTCTTTCTTTTCATCATCAAGCAAAGTACCATTAGTAGTTATGAAAATATCAACTTTCACATCTGTGATAGTTTCCCATATCCATGCACATAATTCTTTAATCAAATCAAACTGAAGTAATGGTTCGCCTCCAAATAGGTCAAACCTTATTCCATCCTTATTATTTGACTCTCTGGTTAATTGTACCTCTCTTGACACTACTGACTTTGCTGTTTCCAAAGTCATGTTTTGAGACGTTTTATACTTCTGATAACAATAGATACAATTAAGATTACATCTATATGTCAGCATCAAAAAACACACTTTCTGCATAATTCAAATATTTTAATGTTAAGTTCTTATATCGTAACTATTTGATAATTCTTAGCGTTTTCGCCCATAGGTTACATTGTGACATTTATTGCATACCCAAACTTCAAAGTCTCCATCCTTCCCTGTAACATCTGTATCATAGCTTCCACAATGGGCACACTTATGTCCACCTACAGATTGAGCGTGCGACAATACTCCTATCAAAAAAAAACCTACAAGAAGTCCTACCCACCAATAAGATGATAATATACCCGCAGTTATACCACCAATAATTCCTATTATCCAAATTAAAGCAGGAAATTTTGCCATCAAAAAGCCTATTATTCCATACAAAAAGCAAAGGACAAAAAAACCTATAACTATTCCGATAATTGTTCCCATATAAGTTATTTTAGCATTATTCTAAATAGGCTTTAAACGAGGGTATTGAAAACAAAAAGTGTTTCAATAGACGTTCGTTTAAAAACACATGATTTTTGTATATAAATCAGAAGAGAACAGAAAACAAAATCAGACAGATAATAAACTGTTTTTTGTTAATTCATAAATACCTGTGGTTTAAGATATTGGGATAACAACCAAAAGAGAAAAATCATTTTTTTTATTAAACATTTTGTAGTTCTAAAAATACCCCCTATCTTTGCGTTCAATTAAACGAACGTCTATTGAAACACTCACTTTTTCAATTAATATCATACTATATAACAAATAGTTATCTAATCAGAAGCGTTCATTTTCTCTTTAATTCCATCTTTACTTGCCTACCGATAGATTCCTTTCTACCTTTGCAACAAATTAACAACATTTAGTTATTAACAAAATAAAAGAAATTATGGACAAAGAAAAAGGATTATTTCAAGCCGTAGACAAAAGTGTAAAAAAACGCTATTAGCAAAACGCAATCAACTATTACAGAACCAGTTAAAGAAACAAGAGGCAGAAAGAAAGGAATACCGATACGTGGAATAATTTCGCATAAAGGAGAACTTATCAAAGCGTTGATAGAATCCTACATAGAGGATGCGAATATACAAAATATCAATACATGTCAGGCTTCACTCGCACGCTACATCAATGAAAAAAGACTAATCGGAAATATTAAAAACGGAGTATTTAAACCATTATCCATCAGTTCAATATTAGTCTATATCAGCAGCATTTGGGAAGAAATGGAAAACGACAAACCGCACAAAGCCATCATCCACAAAAATACGCACAATGAATTATCATAATCCGTCTTACATGAAACGCCCCCTATCTTCGTGGCGATAACATTTTATCAACTTAAAAAATATACGTATGAAACGGAAAAAAAGACCGGCATCACAGAGTGAAGCCATGAAACTGAGATGGAAGAAACGGATTGTCTTTGAGAAAGGATATACCGAACAATGTGCCGAATGGATGGCAGAGCGTCTGGAAGCATTAACAGACCACCTGCAATACGGGCACGCAGTTATTGCTTATCAGAAGCAGAACGGAGACTTCAGGCTGGTGAAGGCGACACTGATCTATTACGAAGCGGAATTCCACAAGAAGTATGATCCCACAAAAATAGAAGGTGCCGTAGTCTACTGGAATGTGGACGAACAGCGGTGGACAACGTTCCAGGTGGAGAACTTCATGGAATGGAGGCCGATGGCATAGGGTGGGCACCACAGAATTACACGGATTTTCACAGATGAATGATTTCTATTTTGAGGAATCAAGTGAAAAC
>ERZ773148.75-NODE-75-length-76263-cov-6.560781_pt1 | contig 76263 bp, 70 predicted proteins | sample MGYA00580846_ERZ773148 | MGnify/ENA primary metagenome ERZ773148 (study PRJEB29015, sample SAMEA2737879) | human gut metagenome | biome: human gut; feature: human-associated habitat; material: faeces | place: China | collected 2012 ... | reverse complement strand
ATTTGAGGACATTTTCATTTGTGGTTACTTAGGACATTATCATATTTGGTTTATAGTGTGGCCGATAAATACGGTTTTATTATTGTCTTTTTGTAATAACCATGTTATACTCTTGTTACGCATTTTCTTATGCGTCACGATATCTTATGCCATATTAATGGCATCACGGCAAGTCTGCCAAAGCATTCACAATTGTTTGGAAATAGAAAGCGGGAGGAGTGGTCTGTCTATGGAATGAATGTAAAAATCTATTGTAAAGTACCAGCTATTTGAGTATAATGGAGGTAGAAACGTGGTAAAAGTTAATAAAAAGTATAAAGACAGATTATTTCGCATGGTATTTAACCGGAAAGAGGAGCTAATTTCGCTGTATAATGCTATCAGTCATTCCGAGTATACGGATCCAGAAGAATTGGAGATTTATACGCTCGAAGATGTGATTTATATGAAAATGAAGAATGATCTCGCATTTTTAATTGACGACGTTCTGAATCTGTGGGAGCACCAGTCTACATGGAACCCAAACATGCCGGTCCGGGGAGCGTTTTATATCGTAGAGGAATACAGAAAGTATATTGAGCAGAAGGGTCTGAACCTGTATGGAAGCCGTCTGATTACGCTTCCCGTTCCTCAATTCTATGTATTTTACAATGGCTTGAAGGAAGAGCCGGACAATGTAGAGCTGAAGTTATCCAATGCATTTTCCACGCTTCATCCGGAACTGGAACCGTGTATGGAATTTAAAGCGGTCATGGTGAACATTAACCGGGGACATAATAAAAGCCTGATGGAGCAGTGCTCTGCATTAAGGGAGTATGCAGAATTCGTGGCGCGAATCAGAGAATGGATGGAAGCAGGGGCAGATCTTTTGGAGGCAATCGGAGAAGTGATCGATTCCTGCATCCGGGATGGAATACTGGCGGAATTTTTGTCATCACACAGAGCGGAGGTGTTCGAGGTGCTGCTGACAGAGTATGATGAGCAGAGGCATATAGCGAGTGAGAAGGAATCGAGCAGGGAAGAGGGGATGCAGGCTGGCATAAGGAAAGGTCACCGCGAAGCGGCCATAAATTTATTTGAGAGAGGTTTGTGCATAAAAGATATCGCAGTGATTTGCAAGGAAACTTACTGTCTTATAGCAGAATGGTATGAGGAATGGAAAATTTCCAAAGGCGTTAGCCGTTAGGATCGAAGCAGAATGCAGCAACCGCGCAGAAAATCACTTATTTCTAATTGAAAGTCAGAAATAGGTGATTTTTTGCTATAATCCTAAACCGATAGCCAGCAAAGTATTTTGTTGAGTCCTTGCGGTGTTACAGTTCCTTATAAGGAAAAGTATTATAACCAGAAAAATATGGAGATGCTGCTGAATTATAATGAATTGAATAAGAATAGGGTTTATGATACACTTGATTTATGCAACGGTATTCATTTTAACGCAATTGGACAAGGAGACCGAGTACGTATATGCAGATATATTTTTGATTCGGAGGATAAAATGGCAGCGAGAATTGTGATTATTTCAGGGGCGTGTGGAACAGGCAAGTCCAGCAGCTCCAGGTTGCTGGCTGAAAAATCACCGTACGATTGTGCGGTTCATATTCACAGTGACGATTTCTATCAGTACATACGTAAGGGATATATTGCCCCCTGGCTGGAGGGCAGCGGGAAACAGAATGAAGTCATGATTGAAGCGGTCGCGGCAAGTGCAGAGCGATTTTCGGCTGGCGGTTACGAGGTATTTGTTGACGGAACGATCGGACCATGGTTTCTTGAACCGTGGGAAAAAATTGCTGCGAAGGGAGTTGATGTGAGATATGTAATCCTGCGTCCCGATGAACAGGCAACGATTTTGCGTGCGACAGAGCGGGAGCAAAAGGCAGATTTCCCTTTAAGCTATGAAGTCATAAAAAATATCTGGCGTTCATTTTCTGATCTGGGGCAATATGAAGCGAATGTGGTGGATACCACGGATCAGACGGTTGAGGAGAGCATTGCGTTGATTCAGGAGCGGCTGCAGGCTGGAGAGTTTCGTCTGGGAGAATAATGTTATTTTCCTTTTGAACTCACTCATACGTATGCATAAAGGGCTATGAAAAATAGTAAAACAGTGATATAATTCTATCAAAAGAATTAAACGGCTCCTGCAAAAGTAGATAATTGAGAAGAAGCCGGGAAATAAAGCAGCAAACCAACAAAAAAGAACCGAACAGACAATCAAACCAAACAGATCACATACGTCAGTCATCATCAGTATTATTATCATTAGGAGGTCAATTACGTGACATCAAAAGAATTCGCTGAAATTATAGGGGTATCACAGTCCACCATATCGAGAGCGTTAAACAACAGCAGCCAGATTTCTGTGGAGCGGCGCGAGTTTATTCAGAAGAAAGCGGAGGAGTACGGTTTCGTTTTGAACAGTCAGGCGAGAAGCCTAAAGACAAACCGAACAGGCACGGTGGGGATCCTGTTTCCGAAGCATTTTATCGGCATGAGCTCCAATCTTGGACTTGCGCATTTATATGATCTGGTGCAGGCGGAGCTGAGTAAATATGATTATGATGTAATGGTCGTCTATGATGGGGAAAAACAGAATGGCCTCTCCACCTTTGAAAGAATGATTAAGATCGGAAAAGTGGACGGTTTTATCATTTTTCGAATGGAATCCAGCAAAAAAGACCTGGAACTGATAAAAAAGTATAAGGTTCCCTGCGTTTATCTGCTACATGCGGAAAAGGCCGGCTCCTATGGCAGCTGCCTCTCAGACTGTGAATACAGCGGATATCTGATCGGAAAATTGTTCGGAAAATATAAGGAATATAAAAGCTTTTACATCAACGTAAAAACCTCCGCGGAATCGAAAACGAGACTGGCCGGATTTAGACGCGGTCTGAAAGAGCGCGGCGTTGTTATGGATAAGGATGCTGTATGGCAGAGCGAGTTGTCAGTAAAGTCTGCATACGAATGCGTTATCAATAATCAGGAGACGATTAAGTCGAGAAAATGTGCAATCCTGGCATTTAATGATACGGTTGCCCTCGGTGTTTTAAATGCATGCAGGGATCTGGGACTAAAAGTGCCGGAAGACGTGCAGATATCAGGCGTTGGAGGTCTGCCGATCATTGCTGAAATTGCGCCGGATCTTACCACTGTGAATGTGTTCCATGAGAGAATCGCCTCCATGGGATGCGAGATGCTTCGCTCTGCGATTGTTCATGGTGTTCAGGAGCCGATTCATACTGTGATCAGGCCGGAACTCGTACTGAGGGGAACTACTCTACGGTAATTCTTTGTGCTATTCGCATAAAAAATCACGATAAAATGTATTAACTATAACAAAAATGAATAAAGGTATTGACAATGACTTTACCGGGAGCTATAATTTAACCATGCAGCAAACGCATACGTATGCGTAAACTCACACAAACCCAAAGGAGAGGGAGGATTACAATGGTTAGATTCGGAAAGAAAGTATTGGCGGCAACATTATCGGCTTCTATGGTTCTGGCGATGACAGCTTGCGGTTCCGGCAGTTCAAGTAAGACCACAGAGAAGGCGGCGGAGACCACAGCCACAGCTGAGAGTGCAAAAGAAACCACAGCAGGGGCGAAAGATGAGTCTTCGGAGGAGACTGCGGGGGCGGTCATGCCGAAAGCGTCAGGCGAGAAGCTGGTGATCGGCACTCTGGCAAACTGGGTGGGACTTCCGGCATGGTATGCCTATGCGGAAGGATATTATGAAGAGGTAGGACTTGATGTTGAAATCGTAAACTTTGGTTCTCAGGGAACCCTCGTCAATGAAGCGATGGCAGCCGATGAATGTGATATTGCCGTATCTGGTATGGCTTCTGTATATGCTCTTTCTACCGGTATGTATAAGTATATCGGGGACGGATGTCTGACGATCAGCGGTGAGACGCTTTACGGCCGTCCGGATGATGCGATCTACAAGGCCGGCGCAGATGCGAACGGTGTCTATGGCAGTGCAGATGCATTAAAAGATGCGGTTATCCTTGGTCCGATGAATACAACTGCTCAGATGAACGCCATCGCATATATGCAGTATTTCGGCATTGATGCAAATTCCTTTACTTTTACAAACCTGGATTACTCCTCTGCACTGGCTGCATTTGAATCCGGTCAGGGCAATTTAATTGCAGTGAATCCTACTTATGCCGCTATCCTTGCAGCAGATGGTTATGTACAGGTTTCTGATTTTACACAGGTCTCGCCCCAGGATATTATTGACGCGGTCTATTGCCAGAATGAGGTGGCCGAGGAGCGCCCGGAGGATGTGGAACTTTTCCTGTACTGCTACTATAAAGCGTGTCAGGATATGTTAAACAATCAGGATAACAGAGTTGCGGTAGCTTATAAATGGTATGTAGATGAGGGACTTGATTATAAAGAGCAGGATGTCATCGACGAGTGCAGTCTTAAGAGCTATTTTACTCTGGATACGGTGGACAGCGGCGACTATCTGCTGGGAAGCTTTATGAATTACGCTGCAGAATTCCTTCTTACCAATGAAAAGGTAACAGAAGATGATGTGACCAATGTGAAGGCAAGTATTGATAACAGCTTCATTACTTCCATAAAAAAGTGGGCGTCAGCTGAGTAGTCAGGCGCTAGTACAGCGTTGCATAAGTTCCAGTGAATTCTGCACTCGCTATTCACGCCAGGACCACGCCCGTGAAGCTAACCGTAGGGTCCACTACGCCGTCGCTTCGCGGACGCGCCCCTGACGCAAATATCAAGCACACAATTCACCGAAATTTACGCAATGCTGTACTAGTGGAAATAAAACTTTGAGAATCCCGGTCCTTTTATTTTGTAATATTTTTGCGATAACTAAATCTTACAGGAAGGGGGCCGGGATTTCTTTGTAATATCGGCAGAGCCGATGGAGTACTGACAGGATAAAACTGCAGAAACTTGAGGGGTAATACGATTGATTTAAAATGGAGAGAGTTTAATGAAAACGAAGAAGAAAATCAGCAAATATACAATTATTTCCTGCTGCACGGTTCTGTTCGTGCTGGCAGCCTGGTATGTCTGCATTAATGTTCTGCATTTAAAACAGGAAACTGTCTTTCCAGGACCGCTTACTGTTGCGAAAACATTTGTGCAGAAAATGACTTCGAAAGTACCGGATGGGGCGACGCTTCCGACCCACCTGATGGGAAGCCTGAAAGTAGCGCTGTTCGGATACTCTCTGGGCGTGCTGTTCGGGGTTCCGATGGGGATCATGATGGCCTGGTTTAAGTGGGTAGACCGTCTTGCAAGACCGCTGTTTGACTTAATCCGGCCGGTTCCGGGCCTTGCCTGGATTCCGATGTTTATTCTTCTTTTCGGTATCGGCATTTTACCAAAGGCCGCTGTTATTTTTCTCAGCACCTCGGTCGCATGCATCGTAAACAGCTACACCGGAATTAAACAGACGAAACAGGAACATCTCTGGGTTGGAGATGTCTTCGGATTTTCAAATTTGCAAAAACTATTTAAAATAGCGATTCCCACTGCACTGCCGATGATCTTTACCGGGCTGAGAGTGGCGATGGGAGCGGCCTGGATGGCTCTCGTTGCGGCTGAACTCCTTGCCTCCTCCGTAGGCCTCGGATATATGATTCAGCAGGGCAGGTACGCTTCAAAACCGGCGCTTGTATTTGTCGGTATGATCATGATTGGAATTGTCGGATTGCTATTCGATACAATTCTGCACTGGCTTGAAGTAAAAGTTGCGAAAGGAATGAATGCAGAATGAATGAAAATACAAAAGAAAAATTATTGTCAGTCATATGTGCGGTTATTTCGATTGGAGCATTTTTGCTTCTCTGGTGGTTCGTGACGCATTACACAGACTTGTCGAAGCTTTTGCCGGACCCCGTTGTGGTGCTGAAGGCGACCTTCGAGTACTGTATCGGCGTGGTGGGCAAATACAGTCTTATCATTCACATGCTGAGCAGTCTGAGACGAGTACTGATCGGCTTCTGCCTGGGATCCCTGGCAGGTGTTATACTTGGCTTGCTGATGGGAAGATATCTCCTCGCCAGGGCAATTTTTAATCCGATTTTCAGATTTATACGTCCGATTCCTCCGATTGCCTGGATTCCGATTTCTATTATATGGTTTGGCCTTGGAGAGGAAGCGAAAATATTCCTGATTTTCTTGGCGGCATTTGCCAATACCACATTGAATGCGATGACCGGGGCCATGAATGTCGATCCCGAAGTGATTCATGCAGCCCGGATGCTTGGGGCAAAGGAACGTCAGATTTTTACCACTGTCGTAATTCCAGCATCGGTTCCGGCTATTTTTGCAGGGCTTCAGGTCGGAATATCGTCTGCGTGGGCAAGTGTGGTGGCAGCCGAGATGATCAAGGCAGAGAACGGCCTGGGATGGATTATTCAGGCCGGTATGGATAACAACAATATGACCCAGATTCTGGCCGGAATCATTATGATTGGCGTTGTTGGTTTTTTGCTGGCTTATATTATGCGTAAAGCTGAAGAGGTGATGTGTCGATGGAACAAGAGCGGAAGATAAATACAGTAATAGAATGCAAAGGCGTCTGTAAGACATTTGATACGCCGGAGGGGAAACACGAAGTCGTGCGCGGGCTGAATTTTGCCGCCAGAGAAAATGAATTCCTGGTCCTTTTTGGTCCCGGCCAGTGCGGAAAAACAACCATTATCAATATGATTGCCGGCTTTGAACCGGCCACAGAGGGAAGTATAACCGCTTCCGGCAAGAAGGTTGAACGGCCGGATGTCTCCAGAGGCGTAGTATTTCAGTCCATTTCACTCTTTCCCTGGATGACAACCATGGGCAATGTCGAATATGGACCTAAAATAGCCGGAGTAAATAAGGAAGAACGGAAAAAACGGGCGCAGAAATATATCGACCTGGTAGGACTTCAGGGCTTTGAAAATTCCTATCCCGTTCAGCTCTCCGGAGGTATGAGGCAGCGTGTCGGCATCGCGAGGGCATACTGCAACGAGCCTGATGTAATGCTGATGGATGAGCCGTTTGGCGCGCTGGATGCGCAAACCAGATATTTAATGCAGGAGGAACTGCAGAGAATATGGAGCGCAGAGAAACGTACGGTTATTTTCGTAACCAATAATATTGAAGAAGCACTGTATCTTGCAGATCGAATTATTGTTCTTACCAATTGCCCTGCAACAGTAAAGAAGGAATATGTCATCGATCTTCCCAGACCCAGAAATTTGGTTTCGAAACAATTCCTGGCGCTTCGTAAGGAAATAACCGGCATCCTGGACAGATGGGAGGATTAGGTATGAGTGATCAGATAAAAGTACAGGTCAGACACCTGACGAAGAAATTTGGGGATCTGCTGGTTCTGAGCGATGTGTCTTTTGACGTAATGGATGGGGATTTACTTTGCGTCGTAGGTCCCACGGGCTGCGGAAAAACAACCTTTCTGAACAGTCTGGTAAATATTTACGATACTACCTCCGGTGAAATCCTGCTGGATGGACAGAAGGTGGATACGAAAAAACAGAACATAGCGTATATCTTTCAGGGAAATTCAACCATGCCCTGGCTGACCGTAGAAGAAAATGTGGGCTTTGGGCTGCTGTATAAGCCGCTTTCCGATGCAGAAAAGAAGGAGCGGACAGAGAAGTATCTGGAAATCGTGGGATTGACCAAATACAGGAAATACTATCCCAAACAGCTTTCTGCCAGCATGCTGCAGAGGGTGAGCATCGCCAGAGCATTCGCCACGGAGCCGGAACTGCTGCTGATGGACGAGCCGTATGGACAGCTGGATATTGAGCTTCGCTTCCGGCTGGAGGATGAGCTGGTGAAGCTGTGGCAGATGACGAAGACGACGGTATTATTTATCACACATAATATCGAAGAGGCGGTCTACCTGGGCAATAAAATTATGATTCTGACGAACAAGCCGACAACAGTTAAAACAACATTGATCAATGAGCTTCCGCGTCCGCGTGATATTGCGGATCCGCAGTTTATTGAGCTTCGGAATAAAGTGACTGAACTTATTAAATGGTGGTAAATATGGAAAAGAAGAGAAAGAATATTGTCTGGTTCTGTACGGACCAGCAGAGGTGGGATACCATTCACAGCCTTGGCAATCCCTATATACATACGCCGAATATTGACCGTCTGGTGAAAGAAGGCGTTGCATTTACCAGGGCCTATACGCAGGCCCCGATCTGTACGCCCAGCCGCGCCTGCTTTTTAACGGGACGTTATCCCAGAACGACGAAGACGATCTTTAATGGAAATGAAAACTTCTCAAAAGATGAAAAACTGGTGACGAAGCTGCTGGCTGATGAAGGGTATACATGCGGCCTGGCGGGCAAGCTTCATCTGACATCTGCGGAAGGCAGAGTGGAGAAGCGGTGTGATGACGGGTATTCCTATTTCCAGTACAGTCACCATCCTCATAATGACTGGAAGGATGGAGGGAATGATTATCAAAACTGGCTGAATGAAAAAGGCGTCCACTGGGAAGAAATCTACGGCGGCAAGTTTATGACTATGGCTACGTGGCCGCCGCAGGCAAATCCCGCATTTTCGGGGAAACAGGTGGGCGTTCCCGCACAGTACCACCAGACTACATGGTGTGTGGAGAAGACCATCGATTTTATTGAGAGCAGGAGAAATACCGGGGAACCGTGGCTGATCAGCGTGAATCCCTTCGATCCCCATCCGCCGCTGGATCCGCCGCAGGAATACAAAGACCGGCTGAGCATAGAAGATATGCCGCTGCCTCTCTGGGAAGATGGTGAGATGGAGGGGAAGCCCCCCCATCAGCAGAAGGATGTGATTCAAGGTGGACAGGATGGCCAGGCGGAGCCCATAGGTTCGCTTACGGATGAAGAAAAACGGGAGCATTTCAGAGATTACTATGCGGAAATAGAGCTGATCGATGACCAGTTTGGAAGACTGCTTGCGTACCTTGACCGAACGGGGCTGCGTGATGATACGATTGTTATTTTCATGAGTGATCACGGTGAAATGAGCGGCGACCATGGGTTGTATTGGAAGGGCGCCTATTTCTATGAGGGCCTCGTGCACGTACCCTTAATCATTTCCTGCCCGTCCGTCTTCAAACAGGGATTACAGTGCGACGCGCTGGTGGAACTCGTAGATATCGCTCCGACACTGATGGAAGCTGCCGGACTGGAAGTTCCTTATTTTATGCAGGGAAAGAGTTTTTATGGTATACTGACAGGAGAGGCGGATCCCCATCATTTTAAAGATGCAGTTTACAGTGAGTTTTATCACTGCCTGAGAGGAACTCATGAAGACATTGATGCAACAATGTATTATAATGGGAGATATAAGCTGGTAATTTACCATGGAAAAGAGTTCGGAGAGTTGTATGACCATGAGACGGATCCGAATGAATTCCATAATCTGTGGGATAAACCGGAATATGAGACGTTTAAAACAGAACTGGTAAGGAAGAGTTTCGATCATACCGTACTCTGCAATATGGATAATTCCATGCACCGAGTCTATGGTTTCTGATAAAGGAGATGGAGAGATGAGTCAGAAACCGGTAAATATTGTTTGGTTTTGTACGGATCAGCAGCGCTATGATACGATTCATGCGCTGGGAAATCCATATATCCATACACCGAACATCGATCGATTGATAGAAGAAGGGGTTGCATTTACCCGGGCCTATACCCAGGCGCCGGTTTGTACACCCAGCCGTTCCTGTTTTTTAACCGGAAGATATCCCCGAACAACAAAAGCATTTTATAATGGCAATGACAATTATTCAAAAGACGAAAAGCTGGTGACAAAGCTTCTGGCTGATTCCGGATACGTTTGCGGCTTATCCGGAAAGCTTCATTTGACTTCTGCGCAGGGGCGGATGGAAAAGCGGACGGACGATGGCTACAGCTATGTTCAATGGAGTGAACATCCTAACGACGACTGGCCGGGCGGCGAAAATGATTATCAAAACTGGCTGAAAGAGAAAGGCCTTCGCTGGGAAGACATCTACGGGGGAAAATATACCAGTATGGCAACATGGCCGCCGAAACCGAATCCTCATTTTACAGGTAAAACAGTTGGTGTGCCGGCCGAGTATCATCAAACAACCTGGTGTGTTGAAAAAGCGATTGAGTTTATCGAACAGAACCGCAGCAGCGGGAAACCGTGGCTGATCAGCATGAACCCTTACGATCCGCATCCGCCCCTGGATCCGCCGCAGGCCTACAAGGACAGATTAAACATTGAGGATATGCCGCTGCCTTTGTGGAAGGATGGGGAGCTGGACAGTAAACCTCCGCACCAGCAGAAGGATTATATGCAGGGCGGTCAGGATGGGCAGGCGGAACCGTATCCGACTCTGACGGAGAATGACAGGAGAGAACGTTTCCGTGATTATTATGCGGAGATAGAGCTGGTTGACGATCAGTTTGGCCGTCTGATGAATTACCTGGAGGAGACGGGACAAAGGGAGCAGACGCTCGTGATTTTTATGAGTGATCACGGCGAGATGAATGGGGACCATGGCCTTTATTGGAAAGGCGCCTATTTCTATGAGGCGCTGGTTCATGTTCCGCTTATTATGTCGTGTCCGTCCCTGTTTAAGAGCGGCCTAAAAAGTGATGCGCTGGTTGAACTTGTGGATCTGGCACCGACCCTGATGGAGCTTACCGGACAGGAAGTTCCTTATTATATGCAGGGAAAGAGTCTTCTCCCTATTCTGACCGGACAGATGGATCCCCATCATCATAAAGATTCGGTTTATTCAGAATTCTACCACTGTCTTCTGGGATCGCATGATAATATTTATGCGACCATGTATTATGACGGCAGATATAAGATTGTGAATTACCATGGAATGGAGTATGGAGAACTTTACGACCATGAAACGGATCCGGATGAGTTCTGTAATCTGTGGGATAAGCCGGAGTACGCCTTAAAAAAAGCTGAGTTGATCAAAAAGAATTTTGACAGTGCCGTTATGAAAAATATGGACCGGTCTATGCATATGATTAATGAATACTGACAGAATATGCAGACCAGAGGAGATGCTGATGAAACTTACTTTAGAAGGAATAAAGGACAAACAACTATGGAGTCAGGCAGGAATCGAACTGCCATCCTATGATTTGGAAGAACTGGCACAGCGGACAAAAGAAGCGCCAGTCTGGGTTCATTTTGGTATTGGGAATATTTTTCGTATTTTTATTGGCAGCATTGCGGATCGTCTGATTACAGACGGATTGATGGACCGCGGGATTGTCTGTGTGGAGACATTTGACTATGAAACCATCGACCGGATCTATAAGCCCTACGACAATCTTTCCCTGTCGGTGATCTTAAATAACGACGGAACGACAGAAAAAAGGGTATTCGGCTGTTTCACAGAAGCACGGAAGGGGTTGCCTGACGGGACAGAAGACAGGCAGCGCTTAAGAGAGATCTTTGCCAATCCAAGTCTGCAGATGGTTTCCTTTACGATAACGGAAAAGGGATATGCGCTGCGCGGTGCGGACGGGCAGTATTACCGCTTTATTCAGGACGATATTGATTATGGTCCGGACCGGGCAGCAGGGGCTGTTGCGATCATAGCCGCCATGCTCCTTGAGCGGTATCGGGCGGGGGCGAAGCCGCTGGCGCTTGTTTCCATGGATAACTGCTCCCATAATGGGGAGAAGCTTCGCAGCGCAGTGCTGGAAATCGGACAGGAATGGAAAAAGAAGGGCTTTGTCGATGAGGAATTTTTAAGCTATATCAGTGACGAGGAGAAGATTGCATTTCCATGGTCCATGATAGATAAGATCACGCCGAGGCCGAGTGAAGCGGTGAGAGCGATGCTTCAGGATGCCGGAGTGGAGGACATGGATATTGTGGTTACCGATAAGCAGACGTACATAGCGCCTTTTGTAAATGCCGAAGAACCGCAGTATCTGGTGGTGGAGGACCATTTCCCCAATGGACGTCCGGCTCTCGAGAAGGCCGGGGTCTATATGACAAGCCGCGAAATCGTGAACAAGGCGGAGCGGATGAAGGTTACGGTCTGTTTAAACCCCCTCCATACCGCTCTGGCGCCTTACGGGTGTATGCTGGGCTTTAACCTCTTTTCTGATCAGATGAGTGATCGGGAGCTGGTTAAGCTGGCTGAAAAGGTGGGGCTGCAGGAAGGCATGGAATTTGTGGAGGATCCCGGTATTATTTCTCCGAAAGCATTTATTGACGAATGCATCAATGTGCGTTTTTCCAATCCGTATCTTGGGGATACACCGCAGCGTATCGCAGTGGATACTTCACAGATGGTTGGAATCCGCTTTGGGGAAAATATCAAGGCCTGCGTTCACAAATACGGCGATGCGAAAAAGCTGAAAGGGATTCAGCTGGCCATTGCCGGCTGGCTTCGGTATCTGCTTGCTGTCGATGACGAAGGCAAACCGTTTGCACTGTCCCCGGATCCCATGATCCCTGAGCTGCAGGGGCAGATGGCCGGAATCGCATGGGGCGATCCGGACAGCTTAAAGGATCAGCTCCGGCCGATTCTGGGAAACGCGAATATTTTCGGTATCGACCTGTATGAGGCGGGAATCGGAGACGATATTACGGAGATGGTGCGGGAAGAGATCGCGGGTAAGGGGGCGGTCAGAGAGGTGCTGAGAAAGTATTTGAAATAAGAGTACTGTTTGCAGCAATTTAACAAAATCAACGAGAATTCTTCCTGCCTCTATAGGTGGGAGATGAATCGCAAAAACAAACTTAGCGGCAGTGGCGGGCAGACATTCCCCACTGACATGAGGTCAAAACAATCCGGACAACCGGATAAAATGGCAGTATAGCTATTATGCCATTCTGGGTTTTGTATACTGAACTCAGAATGTGGATTGAAATAATGTATGTGCGGTAAGGTGTTTTGTTATTGTGAAGTGAGGAGGCAGTCAGATTAATTCTGGCTGCCTTTTTAATCTTTTTGGGGGGATTTGAGGTAACTGCTCATTTGATTTACAAAAAGCTGCAAAAAAGCTGCAAAAACCTCTTGACTTAGAGTTAACTCCAGGTAGTACAGTGGTAATACGAAAAAAATTGCGGAAATGGTACAGCGCGAGACGGGATTTATGCCGGAGATCCTGCCGCTGGAAGTGAGTCCTGAGGAGTATGACACCGTATTTTTGGGAATGCCTAAAATGGAGTATGGTTTTAACTGTGTATAGAGTGCATACAGTGAGAAAAGATGGAAGTATAGGTACAGAAGACACAGTTGATAGGTAAATATGTGTACATAGTAAATGGAAGTGGGAATATCTGGTATGGGCGTATAGAAGTTCATGACCAGATATTTTTGATATGAGAATATAATGAAAATGAGGAAATTCAAATTATAATTTATTACTTATGTATTAATTTATGTAAAGAATTAGAGGAGTTTAGTGGAGAGCCTTTTGCAATTGCAATTTCTGGAGAATGGGGAAGCGGGAAAACAAGCTTTGTAAATGCTTTAAAGGGAAAACTTAAACAAGTTGAATTTGTAAATGTAGAATGTGTTATAGAATACGATATAAAAGCTGTACTTCGGGAACTTTCATCGCAGCTTCAAGAAATATACCAAAATAATAATGTCTATACAGAGAGAAATGGCGCTATTGATAAGTATTTAAAAAAATAGGAGAACTTGTGGATGACGCCGGATATGGGAGTATGACAAAAATAATTGATAAGCTTCAAAATAATGAAAATAGTAGCTATTGGGAAAATAAAGCAATAATGAACCAAGAATTAGATGAATTTTATAGACTAACAAAAAAACGTATTTATTTTATCATAGATGATATGGATCGAATTATAGATGATGGAATGCGAGCTGTTATCTTTCAAGTGATCCGGAAAAAAACTGTGATGAAATAAGCAAGTAGTTTGTTAAATTACCTATTCCAATGAGGCAGAAACATGATATACTTTAATGAAAAGTATGGAATTTAAATACATAAATTACGGACATATAGATAATAAAAGAGGTAAGACAAGCGATATTTATATTGGGAGGAAAGTGAATGGCAGAAAACCAAAACACAGAATGGAAAGAATCATGGCGTGATGAGTATCTGAAATGGATCTGCGGTTTTGCAAATGCTCAAGGCGGCAAGATATATATCGGAACCGATGACAATGGTAACGTCATTGGCGTGCCAGACAGCAAAAAGCTGTTGGAAGATATCCCAAATAAAGTGCGGGATATCCTTGGAATTATCGTGGATGTCAATCTGCTGACCCAGGATGGAAAAGATTACATCGAAATATATGTGAATCCAAGCAGCTATCCGGTTAATTATAAGGGGGAATATCATTATCGCAGCGGCAGTACAAAGCAGCTACTTAAGGGAGCCGCTTTGACAGAGTTTTTACTGTCTAAAACGGGATATAAATGGGATGCGGTTCCGGTAGATGGTGTTACAGTTGAAGATTTGGATAAAGAGAGCTTTGACATTTTCCGGCGAGAGGCTCTGCGTAGTGGACGTATGACAGAAAAAGATTTGAACATGAGCAACGAACAGCTTCTGGATAGTCTCGGCCTTCTTGAACAGGGGAAGCTGAAGCGTGCGGCGATTCTCTTGTTCCATCGCAATCCGGAAAAATGGGTTACGGGTGCATATATTAAAATCGGATATTTTGGTGAAGGCTCTGACCTGCGCTATCAGGATGAGATTCATGGCTCCTTGTTTATACAGGCGGATAGGGTCATAGAGTTGATTTATCTGAAGTATATGAAAGCTATAATATCCTACGATAACGTTACCAGAATTGAAACATATCCTCTTCCTAAAGCGGCAGTTAGGGAGGCGGTATATAATGCAATTATCCATTCAAATTATGCGGCGTTAGTTCCGATACAGATTCGGATACATGAGGATGCGGTATATATCAGTAATGATTGTATCTTTCCGGTAGGCTGGACAGTAGAAACTTTGATGGAAAGGCATCGTTCACAGCCCTATAACCCCAATATAGCCAATGGTTTTTTCCGGGCAGGATATGTGGAAACATGGGGACGAGGAATCGAAAAAATCTGCGAAGCGTGTAAAAAACATGGTGTTCCAATGCCGGAATATACACTTCACTTAGAAGATGTTATGGTAAAATTTACGCCTTTAGGACAGCAGAACGTTTTAAAAGATCAAAATGTCCTAATAAATGGCCCATTAAATGTCCTATTAGATGTTTCATTAGAGGAAATAGTGTTATCAGCAATGAGAGAAAATTCTCATATCACACAGGCACAGCTTTCCCAAAAACTTAATCGTTCTGACAGGCAAATAAGACGAGTTATAAAGGAACTGAGAGAAAAAGGAATGATCGAGCGTATTGGCAGCCGTAAATCAGGACAATGGGTTGTCAAATAGCATTTTACAAACAAGAAAAAGATATGAAGAGAAAACTTCCGCTGAATAAGGAAAACTATCTGCCGGAATATTTTAGTGATACTGTCGCCAGATCCTTTGAAAAAGAGTCCGAACAGAGAATCCTATACTGGGATTTTAGAAAAGCTCTTGACGAAAAGATCAAAATGCAGATAGAAATACTTCTGAATGAGATTGTAAAATCAATAAAAAATAAAGCAGAGAGACGAAACGGGTACTTGCTTCCGCTCAAGTGCCTGTTTTGCTATGCAGAAAAAAGCGGAATGAGAGATATTATGAAAATGGAGTCTGCTCAAGAGCAGGAATATTTTTGTATGCTTAAAAAAGAATATGGCAATCCTTGTTTGAGTCCAAAAAAATTCATCTTTTTCTGCCGTAGGGTATTATTTCTGAAAGCTGAGGAAATAAATTGGGAAGCTAATGTCTGGTTTACGGAAAGACTGAATATTTCGTCAGAGAGATATAGCCGAAGCAACGCCATTGAAAGTTTTTTTTAGATACTCATTTCAACGAGAATCGTCAGAGTCTGCAATGATACCTGAAATATCTTTTGACGGGTATAACAGATATTGAGCATAATTCGGTAGAGGAATATTTGAAAAGATTATCTATGCAGCATATCTCAGCGGAAAGTTATAATAACAAGCTGCAGGTTATTTCGTCATTTTTGTATTATCTGCAGGTAACAGATTGTATCGGCGAGCTTTCTGATCCGATTCCCTTGTATTATAAGAAGAGCTATCCGACCGTAAATGAAATTGATAACCTGGGTCAAAAACTGGATTTGTTAACAGCCCATCTCGGAGAATTTCTGGACAATCTTCGTATTATGAGTCTCATCCTTCTTACGACAGGTATCAAGAAGGGGCAGCTATTTCTTTTGAAAAATGCGGATTTTTACTACGAAAATGAGAATAGCTGGATGAAGGTACCGGATACAACCAGAAGCATACCGATTCCAGATGTTTTGCACTGGCTTGTACTGAAATATTCGGATAGAAATCACATATTTGTGGAAAATCTACTTTTTCTAAATAACAGATGAGTATGTGTTTAAAGGGAATGGCTATCAAAAAGAAGTATGCAAAGCACTTTATAGAAGTGGCGCTTCAATTCAAGTAATTCGTGATTATATGGGTTATCAAACAGATGAAATGGTAAAGAAACATATCGGATTGCTGGATGAAGAACTGGTGGAAAAGTCGATGGAGTATTATACAAAGATGGAAAGCAGCCTGGGAGGAAGTTTGTTAGTGGCAAAATACGATAAGATGAACGAGAAAAATCGCCAGGAAAGCAGGAGAAAAATAGAACGTGCTGTTGAAGAAATCCGTAAAGCTTCTTCAGAAGGTAAAAGCCTAACTGTATCTGAACTTTCACAAAAAACAGGATTGTCCAAGGGGTTCTTTTACAAAAATGAAGAAGTAAAGTCTGTGCTGGACAAAGAAAGAGAAAAGATAGATCAAGGTAAATTGGTGCAGATTAAGCGGGAAGTCCGCGAGAAAAGTATGGAAAAACAGGTGGAGATCTACCAGAATGAGATAAAAAAGTTATTGGAAGAAAATGAACGCCTAAAAAAAGAGAATATAATGCTGATAAGAAAAGTGGAAAAGCTGTCAATGAAGTAAAAGATTAGATGTTCAGAAGGCGGAGATTAGATAAAAAGTGTGTATACTGTTAAAATGCTGATAAATAGAGGGATATTTTACATAACATAAGTTTTAGTATCCGGTATGGTGGTATACGTATGCCCCGGCGGTAAAGACATTTTTGGCACAGTATAAGCTGGCCGGAAAGACGATTCTGCCATTTGCCACAAACGGCGGCTGGATTGGCCATACCGCAAAGGACATAAAAGGTGCCTGCCCGGATTCTGATATTGGGGAGATTTTAAATGTCCGTTTCGACGGCGCGCGGCTTGTAACTCCGGAAAAAAGGATTTTGGAATGGATAAAGAAAGTGTGAGAGGTACAGCAGATGAAAATAGTAATGAATCAGGTACACAGCACCAATAAAGAGACGGGTACCGTATACATGACAAAGGATATCAGCCCGGAAGGTCTGATACGCACTTACCGGGCATTAGGCATGAAGGCAGTGGGAAAAACGGCGGTGAAGATCTCCAGCGGAGAGCCGGGAGGCCATCATTTCCTGTCATTCAAGCTGATAGAGCCACTGGTAAAAGAGGTAAACGGCACGATTGTGGAATGCAACACGGCGTACGGCGGAAGAAGGGCCGATACCAAATCTCATTGCAAAGTAATGGAGGAGCATGGCTTTTCAACCATCGCGCCTTATGATATTATGGATGCAGATGGTTCCATTGCTATTCCGGTGGCGGGCGGTGTTCATTTAAAAGAGGACATGGTGGGCTCGCATCTGGCAAACTATAATTTTATCGTAAATCTGGCTCATTTTAAGGGGCATGCCATGGGCGGCTTCGGCGGTGTGCTTAAAAATATGTCCATTGGTATTGCATCAGCTATGGGGAAGAGTTTGATTCACAGTGCGGGAAAGGAAACGACCGGGTTTGGAATCGACACACCTCAGGATGATTTCCTGGAGTCCATGGCGGAAGCGGCCAAGGCGGTGGCCGATTACAGGAACGGTTCCATCCTCTATATCAATGTGATGAACCATCTCTCGGTGGACTGCGACTGTGATTCCCACCCGGCTCCGCCGGAAATGAACGATATCGGAATCTTTGCTTCCTTAGACCCGGTGGCCTTAGACCAGGCCTGCGTGGACCAGGTCTATGATGCTCCCGACGGATCGGCACTTATTGAGCGAATCGAGTCACGCCACGGAATCCATACCGTAGAGCACGCGGAAGCAATCGGAGTCGGAACGAGGAACTATGTCTTGTATACACTGGATGAGTGAAACAGAAGGAGAGATAAAATGACCATAGCAGAGGTGAGCAAAAAATATGATATCACTGCGGATACATTGCGCTATTACGAGCGGATTGGTCTGATTCCGCCCGTTCCGCGGACGAAAAGCGGAATTCGTGATTATGACGACGTTTCTTGCGGATGGATTGAGCTAATGATCTGCATGAGGAAGGCAGGAGTTCAGATTGAGGCTCTGATCGAGTATGTAGCCCTGTTTCATCAGGGAGACTTAACGATTGATGCCAGGAAGAATCTTCTGATTGAACAGAGGGAACAGCTGGTTGAGCGGATGAACGCCATGCAGGTCTCGTTAGACCGGTTGAACGACAAGATCGACCGCTACGAAAAGGGGCTTATGGTGACGGAGAAAAAGCTGCAAAAGCTGTGAAGTTTCATTTCAATTTCATAAATAGAAAATAAAAAAGGCCGCAGTCCGTTGCAATTGCAACATACTGCGGCCGCTTTTTATGATAAGCTGATTACGAATTCAAGAGAAACTGATTGTAGATCTTAAAAAGCAGGAAATATAGAATGGAGGAAGTACAATATGGAGAACAAGATGTTTTGCTATCAGTGCCAGGAGACGGCGGGATGCGCCGGATGTACAAAATCAGGTGTCTGCGGAAAGGGGCCCCGTACGGCCGCTTTACAGGATATGCTGGTGTGGGTGACAAAAGGGCTTTCAGAAGTGGCGGTACGCATGCGGGAGGAGAATCAGAACGTTCCGGACGAGGTAAACAGCCGGGTGGTGGAAAACCTCTTTATCACGATTACTAATGCCAATTTTGACGATGAGGCGATAATCCGGAAGATAAAGGAAACGCTGGAAATGAAAAGAGAGTTCGCAAAAAGCCTGTCTGGAATGGAACCCATGTCTCCAGCGGCTCTCTGGGATGACGCGGAGCATATGGAAGAGAAGGCGAAAAGCGTCGGTGTGTTATCCACGGAAGATGAGGATATCCGCAGTCTCCGGGAACTGATTACCTATGGTCTTAAGGGAATGGCAGCCTACTTAAAGCATGCCGCGGCTCTGGAGGCGAAGGCGGAAAACAGGAACACGGCAGAGGGAAAAAGAGACACGGCGGCATTTTTAGAGAAGGCGCTGGCGGCGACTCTGAATCCGGCGCTGACCGCGGAGGAACTGACAGCGCTCGCCCTTGAGACCGGAGAGTACGGAGTGACAGCCATGGCGCTTCTCGATGAGGCAAATACCTCCTCATATGGCCATCCGGAGATTACGGAGGTCAGCATCGGGGTCAGAAAGAATCCGGGAATTCTCGTATCCGGCCATGATTTATACGATCTTGAACAGCTTCTGGAGCAGACGGACGGAACCGGCATCGATGTGTACACTCATTCAGAGATGCTTCCGGCGCACTATTATCCGGCCTTTAAGAAATACTCTCATTTTGTGGGAAATTACGGAAATGCATGGTGGAAACAGAAGGAAGAGTTTGAGGCGTTCGGCGGGCCGATTCTGCTGACAACCAACTGCCTGGTTCCGCCGAGAGACAGCTATAAGGAACGGCTCTACACGACCGGAGCGGTTGGATATCCGGGATGCAGGCATATAGAAGCGGGCGAAGATGGAAAGAAAGATTTCTCGCAGATTATCAATCAGGCAAAACAATGTCCGCCGCCGGTGGAACTGGAAACGGGCAGTATTGTCGGCGGATTCGCCCATAATCAGGTTCTTGCTCTGGCAGAGCCGATTGTAGAAGCAGTGAAAAGCGGAGCCATTAAAAAATTCGTTGTGATGGCAGGCTGCGACGGCCGGGCGCCATCGAGAAATTATTATACGGATTTTGCCAAAGCGCTTCCAAAGGACGCGGTCATTTTAACCGCCGGATGTGCGAAGTATAAGTATAACAAGCTGAATCTCGGCGACATCGGAGGAATTCCTCGTGTTTTGGATGCCGGACAGTGCAACGACAGCTACTCCCTGGCCGTGATCGCTCTGAAGTTAAAGGAAGTATTTGGCCTGGAGGATATCAACGACCTGCCAATCATCTACAACATCGCATGGTATGAGCAGAAGGCGGTTATCGTTCTGCTGGCCCTGCTTTCCCTCGGCGTGAAGAATATCCACCTGGGACCGACGCTGCCGGCCTTCTTATCGCCGAATGTGGCGAAGGTTCTGGTTCAGCAGTTCGGAATTGCAGGAATTGGTACGGTGGAAGATGATATGAAGTTGTTTTTTGAGTAGCAAATAAAGTTTTTGATTAGCGGATAAAGTGTTGCAGTTGAAATATGGAATTGAGTGTGGGCGGAGCAAAGGCTTCGCCCATTGCTTTTAAATAGGGCTGTGAACTGTAACTGATTTACAGGATGCAGGCTTATTTGCCGATAGTTTCAATTGCGTTTTCCAATCCTTTGTGGTAAAATTATCTCAGGTTTTTATGATATTCTGTTTCTAATTTCTATAGAGCAGGCAATTCAGAAATTTCTTTCATACATCCCATAGTGACAGGCGGCATTGGCTTCAAAATTGTGTTATGACAAAAAACAAAAACATTGAGGGCGGTTTGTAGGCGCATGTCATGCAGGGGCATGTGCTGAATGAGGGAGACGAAATTTACAAAAGGGGAAGTATAATTTAATATGGCATATAAAGCAGAATTATGGGCAGAAGCAAAAAAGAAATGCAGACTGGGAGAAGAAGAAATTCGCATGGCGAAAGAAATGGGCCTGAATCCAAGAAGCCTGATAAAAAACATCCCAAGCCCAAAACAACAGTGGAAGGCGCCTGTAAAAGTCTGGATTTGTGAAATGTATGCGGAACGGCAGAGAAAAGCAGAGAACAAAAAGAGGATAAAAGCAGTTAAATTGGCTGATATGGCTGAGAACTGCAGGGAAGAGGAGCACGAGAAGAGGGACATATGAATAAACATCAGGTGTTAAAACAATACTTTGGTTACGACGAGTTCCGTGACGGACAGGAGACGCTGATCGACAGCATTTTAAGCGGCAGGGACACATTGGGGATTATGCCTACCGGGGCAGGTAAATCGCTGTGTTTTCAAATCCCGGCGCTTATGATGGATGGAATTACACTGGTCATCTCTCCATTGATCTCACTGATGAAGGATCAGGTGGAGGCGTTAAACCAGGCGGGGGTTCACGCCGCCTATTTAAACAGTTCCCTGACCGCTTCCCAGTATTACAGGGCGCTGGCCTATGCCAGGGAGGGGCGTTATCCCATCATTTACGTCGCTCCGGAGCGGCTGGTGACGGAGGAATTCCTGGATTTTGCGCGAAATACGAAGATTTCCATGGTGGCGATCGATGAGGCCCACTGTGTATCCCAATGGGGACAGGATTTCCGTCCCAGCTACTTAAAGATTGTGGAGTTTATCGAACGGATGGAGGTACGCCCAGTGGTCAGTGCCTTTACGGCTACGGCCACAAAAGAGGTAAGGGATGATATCAGCGATATCCTGATGCTGCGGGAGCCGACAGTTCTGACCACGGGATTTGACCGGCCTAATCTCTATTTCGGCGTCCAGGCGCCGAAAGACAAGTATGAGACGATGAAGAATTTTCTGGAGCTTCATCCAGGGCAGAGCGGAGTGATCTACTGCCTGACCAGGAAAAATGTGGAGGAGGTCTGCGAGAAGCTGCGGGCAGATGGATTCTCTGTTACCAGGTATCACGCGGGATTGAGCGATGCGGAGCGGCAGAAAAATCAGGAGGACTTCATTTACGACAGGGCGGCTATCGTTGTTGCGACCAATGCGTTCGGCATGGGAATTGATAAATCCAATGTCCGGTTTGTCATCCATTACAACATGCCGAAGAATATGGAGAGCTATTACCAGGAAGCGGGCAGGGCAGGCAGAGACGGGGAACCGGCGGAGTGTATCCTGCTGTACGGCGGCCAGGATGTGATTACAAACCAGCTGTTTATCGATAATAACCGGGATAATCAGGAACTGGATGCTGTGACCCGTGCCATCGTCCAGGAGAGAGACCGGGAACGGCTGCGGAAGATGACATTTTACTGCTTTACCAATGAGTGCCTGAGAGATTATATCCTTCGGTATTTCGGAGAATATGGAGAGAATTACTGCGGAAACTGTTCCAACTGTCTGAGTCAGTTCGAAACGGTGGATGTGACGGAGATTGCCGTGGAGCTCATCGGATGCGTGGAGAGCAGCAGGCAGCGGTATGGGACCAACGTGATTATCGATACGGTCCACGGCGCCAATACGGCAAAGATCCGTCAGTACCGTATGGACGAAAATCCCCACTATGCAAAGCTTTCCAAGGTGCCGACCTATAAACTCCGCCAGGTGATGAATTACCTTCAGCTCAAGGAGTATCTGGGCGTGACCAATGACGAATACGCCATCGTTAAGCTGACGGAGAAGTCGAAGGCGGTTCTGGAAGAGGAAGAGCCGGTTGTCATGAAGATGGCGAAGGAGCAGGAACACCCGGCAAAGGTGAAGAGCGAAAAAGGAAAGAAGAGCCGGAAGGGGCTGGCGGCTGGCCTCGGCGGCGCTCAGTTTACAGAGCGCGAGGAAGCGCTGTTTGAGAAGCTGCGGACTCTGCGCGCGGAGATTGCGAAGGAGGAAAAGGTTCCGCCGTATATCGTATTCTCTGATAAGACACTGACTCACATGTGCGTGGTGAAGCCGGTGACGAAGGAAGAGATGCTTAAGGTGACCGGGGTAGGGGAATTTAAGTATACAAAATACGGAGAGCGGTTCCTTGCGTGTGTGAAGAAGGAGACTCAGGCAGAGTCTGGGGCAGCGACTGGTCTAGAGGCTGGTGCAGCGGCCGGGACAGCGACAGCGGTTCCCGATTACAGCGGATACGACGACAGTGATGATCTGTACTTTTTCAGCGAGGAAGAGGATCTGCCGGACTACTCGCTGGAGGCGGCTCTTACGGCGTGGGAATACGGAAGTCCGGAAAAAGCGGATCTGCCGGGAGATACATTACCGAAGAAGGTGGCTTCAGCCGAGGGAAAGGGAACTAAGAAAAGGTCATCGAAAACGAAATCAGAATTTGTGATGACAGAGGAGCTGGCAGACCAGATTCACTATTCGGACCGGGTAACGCTAAGTGATTTTGTGGGACAGATTAACGATTTAAGGGACGATGAGGCCATGAAGCGTCTGACTATAAAATCCGTGGAGCAGAAGCTGATGGAGGAGAAGTGCTGGGAGATACAGTTTTTCAACGGAATGGGCAGAAAAAAGCTGACGGAAGAGGGCGGTAACTTCGGAATTGAAGCGGAGAAACGGCTCAGTGAAAAAGGAAATGAATATGAGGTCCTGTACTATACGGAGAAGGCTCAGCGCGGAATCGTAACATGGCTTCTGGCTGGGGATCAGAGCTTATCCTGAGATCAGAATTTGTCCTGAAATCAGACTTTCTTCCAGTATCAGTAAAAATATATCTTTTTAACAAAATCCTAGCGTGAGTTATTTTTTTAACACAGTGTTTGAGCTATGATAGGATACGAGCTGTGTTAAAAAAATAACTATTGGAGGGTAACACTGTATGGGAACAAAAGAGAAGGAGCAAAAGACGCTTAACGGGATTCAGTCGGCGGTGCTTCTGCTGTTAATTGTGGCGGCAGTAGCGGTCTGTATTCGTTTTAAGGTTGGCGGACCGATGATCGGGCTGTTTTTCAGCTGGCTGATTATCTATGTATTCTGTATTGTATTGAAGATTGACTATGAGCATGTAAAAGAAGGAGCCTTCGACGCGTTGAAGGTGGTTCTGCCTACGATGACCATTTTGATGGCGATCGGCGTTCTGATCGGCACCTGGATGGCGTCAGGAACGATTCCTACCATCATTGTGTACGGTTTGAAATCCATCAATCCGGCATTTTTACTGACATTTACTCTCATTTTTACGGCGGTATTAAGCCTGGTGACTGGAACGTCATACGGCTCCGCGGGCAGCGCCGGTGTGGCCATGATGGCGATCGGCAATGCTATGGGAATCAATCCGGGAATGGTCGCTGGAGCGGTAATCTGCGGCGCCATGTTCGGCGATAAGCTAAGCCCATTTTCCGACACGACCAATCTGGCGCCTGCCGTTGCGGGGGCGAAGCTGGGAGACCACATCAAGAGTATGCTGTGGACGACGCTTCCTCCGATGATTATCAGCATTATTTTCTTTACCGTAGTGGGGATACAGCAGACCAACGGCGGCTATGATCCGGGGGATTTGAATATTTACATTGATTATTTACAGGGCGCGTTCCACATCGGATGGACCACTCTGATCCCGGCTATTTTGATTATTGCACTCCTGATGTTCCGGGTAGGCGCGTTTGAAGCGCTGGGAATCGGTGCGATTGCGGGAGCGCTTGTGGCAATCTTCGTCCAGGGTGTTGATGTGCGGTCGATCCTTAAGGTCTGTTATGACGGATTTACCAGCGATACAGACATTGCTGTGCTGAAATCCATCTTAAACAGAGGCGGTATGGCGAGCATGCTTCAGTATGTGGCTATTATCACTTTTGCAGTAGGAATGGGCGGAATGCTGGACCGCCTGGGTGTTCTTAACAATATTCTTTCCGTCTTTATCAAGCGGATCAACAGCGACGGTTCCCTGGTGCTGGCAACGCTTTTAACCGGATATGTAACCAGTATTGTCAGCTGTTCCAGCCCGATGTCCCATGTACTGACCGGACGTCTGATGCAGCCCCTCTTTAAAGAGCGCGGTGTTGCGCCGAGAATTCTTTCCCGGTGTCTGGAGGACAGCGGCACACTGGCAGGACCTATGATTCCATGGCATGGCTATGGTATTTACATGGCGGGAACCCTGGGGGTTACGTGGGCGCAGTATATCGGATTCGTTCCGCTGTTGTGGCTGACGCCGCTATTCTCGATTCTGTATGGATTTACGGGAATTTCCATCAAGCATGTGAGCGATGAAAAAAAATAGAACGCAGGCAGAATACGCCGGAGGAAAGAGGGTGCGGAGCAAACCGCGCCCTTTTCTTTTTGTGTATTCTGCTTTTTAAGGGGCAGGAATGACTGTGAACAGCTGGCGGATATTTGCTCAAAGGAGTTGCTGAATGATACTCTGCGTGCTACAATCGAATCAACAATTATAAAATAGAATTGGAGTATGTGCAGTGAGTAAGATCGTAATATTGACAGGAAGCAAACGAAAGGGCGGCAACACGGAGCTGCTGGCGCGCGCATTTGCAGATGGTGCGGGGGAGCACCATGAGGTGGAGATTATTCCGGCGGCTGATTATAAGGTCAATCCGTGTATTGGCTGTAATTCGTGTTTTACGAGGGAAGGGAATCAATGCTTTCAGGAAGACGATATGCAGCTGATTTACGAGAAATTGACAGATGCAGAGATTCTGGTAATCGCATCGCCGGTCTATTTTTACGGAATCAGTGCGCAGCTGAAGGCGGTCGTTGACCGCTTACATACACCGATGAGAAATAAGTTTAAAATCAAGAAGATGGTACTGCTTTTGGTCGCAGGTGCTGCTTTGCCCTCCGTTTTTGACGCGATAAAAGTACAGTATCAGCTGATCCTGGACTTCTTTAAATTGGAGAATGCGGGGATGGTTCTGGTAAGGGAAGTGAGAGAGAAAGGGGAAATCAAGGGGAATCCCGCACTGGAAGAGGCGCGAGAATTGGGCAGGTCGCTTTGATGGAAAATGCGTTAGGATAGTAATGGGGAAGATCTGTTGTTGAGGAATCTGTAAGGTGGAGGGCCCGCTGCTGTTTTGGCAGCGGGCCCCTGGTGCCAGCGGCCTCGCCTCCAGCAACCTCGCCCCCAGCGGCCTCTACCCCCAGCAGACTTAATCCCGACAGTCTCAGCACCGCGCCTGTGCCATCGCCGTCAGCTGTTCCATGTCCTGGATTACCGTCTGATGCCCTCGTTTGCTTACGATCCCCATGTCCTTTAGCTTTCCCATGAGCCGTGTCACCGTGATCGTATGGATTCCCAGGTAGCCCGCCAGCTCGCTGTAGGAAAAATCCTTATGTATGACGTAATGCGTGTCCTCGTAGATGGCCAGTTCGGTCAGGGCACAGCAGAGGCTGACGAAATTATCGCCATCCTGGAGCGCATAGCAGTGCTTTAACGCATTATCATAATGGGCGATCGCTGTCTCAAAGAGCCAGCGGTAGAAATCAGGATGCGCCTCTACAAATTCCCGGAAGGTAGAATAGGGGATCTGATAGAGTGTGCAGGCGGATTTGGCCGTGATGGAAAACGCGTAAAAGGTATCGTCGGGATAGGTACGGGCATAGGCCGGTATGAAGCCGACAAAATCACCGGGGAGAAAATACTGATAGATTCGTTCCCTGCCGCCTGGAGAGACGCTGTGCAGGGCGCAGAGTCCTTCTTCGAGGCAGTATACGTATTTGTCCATATGGGCACGATTGTACAGACAGTCGTGCTTTTTTTTATGGGTCAGAGTACCAAGGCCGCGCAGGGCGTTCATGTAATTCATATTGGATTCCATCATAAGGGGTACCTTTCATAAGGACTACTAGTGCCGCCCGGCACTAGTTCGTGAAAAACTTCACTAAGTGTTCCTATTATACCACAGCACCAGGCAAATAAAAAGAAAAATCATAGCAACTGATATTTTTTTGACCGTGAAGACAGTGTTATAATTTTAACAAAATAACAGGAGGGGAATTACTATGGAACGAAAAACAATCGGCTATGAGCGAATCAGCCACTTAGTGGAGCGTCAGTACGAGCAGGAAACGGCTATGAGAAAAGAACTTGAGGGAGGAAATTATACCGCAGAGCATCCGTATGTGGTGGTAAATCCTTATTTTGTCAATCCGCTGACAGCCCTGCTTTTATTCAATACAGAGAAGGAAGAGGCGGTAACACTGACCGTTAAGGGAAAGGAAGCTGCGGGCGATATCACCCACACATTTCCAAAGGCAAAGGAACAGATTCTCCCTGTGCTGGGGCTTTATCCGGAGTATGACAATACGGTTGTGATCACGCTGGAAGACGGAACTGCTTATGACGTGACCGTGACAACGGAAAAAATTGAAAATATGCCGTATCAGGCGGATTACATCAATACGACGAGTGACTACATGAATGGACAGCTTATGTTCGTGACACCGGCGGGGGACTCGCTGGCGGGCGGCTACGACTACCGCGGCGACTGCCGCTGGCATCTGGTGGAGCCGTTTATCTTCGATATGAAGCCCGCGGCAAACGGCCGCATTCTCATAGGCTCCAACCGGCTCCTGAACATGCCTTACTACACGGCGGGAGTCTGCGAAATGGACCTGGTCGGTAAAATATACACGGAGTACCGCATTCCCGGCGGCTATCACCACGACCAGTTCGAGATGGAGGATGGAAATCTCCTGATTCTGACTCAGGAGAAAAATGCCGCCACAGCGGAAGATATGTGCGTGCTGGTGGACCGCGGAAGCGGGGAAATCATCAAGTCCTGGGATTACAAAAAGGTACTTCCGCAGGAAGCGGCGAAATCCGGAAGCTGGTCCGAACACGACTGGTTCCACAACAATGCGGTGTGGTATGACAAAAGAACCAACTCTCTGACACTGTCCGGCAGACACCAGGACGCGGTTATCAATATAGACTTTGAGACGGGAGAGCTCAACTGGATCATCGGAGATCCTGAAGGGTGGTCGGAAGACATGGTGAGCCGCTATTTCTTTACACCGGCAGGCGAAGGAGATTTCGACTGGCAGTATGAGCAGCACGCCTGTATGATGCTTCCGGATGGTGATATCATGATGTTTGATAATGGCCACTGGAGATCCAAAAATAAGGAACATTACAGACTCAACCGGGACAATTTTTCCCGGGGAGTCCGCTACCACATCGATACCGAGAAGATGACGATCGAGCAGGTATGGCAGTTTGGAAAGGAACGGAAAAATGATTTCTTCTCCTCCTACATTTCCAATGTAGAATACTACCGTGATGGTTACTATCTGGTACATTCCGGGGGAATGGGGTATAATCATGGTGTTACATGCGAGGAACTTCCTGTTTATATGAATCTGGAGGATCCAGAATGCGTATTAAAGAGCATTACTGTGGAGATCATGGACGGAGAGCTGATGTATGAAATGCATCTGCCATCCAATTATTACCGTGCCGAGAAGATGAGCCTTTACCGGGAGGGAAAGAATCTCGATCTGGGAAAGGGAAGAGTCGTAGGAAAACTGGGCGTCACGGGCGAATTTGATACGGAGGTTCCGGCAGAAAGCACCGGAGAACTGCTTCCGGAATCCTGTGAGGCGGTGCTCACGGAAGAAGACGACCGCATCATTTTCAAGGCCAAGTTTAAGAAGGGGCAGCTTGTCATGTTCCAGCTGGAAAAAGAGGATGATCCGGCGGAAATCCACCGTTACTTCATCTCAACCAGCGCACAGAAATTCCTGGCCATGTGTTCCGGTACCTTCCTGCCAAAGGACGACAGGGAAGTGACCTTAAATGTGGACAAGGAAGGACTAAACGGCACATTTGATGTGCGCGTGATTATCGACGACGTCAAGTATGAGACCGGACTGAAGATTCCACAATCACGATAGGTGGACGAAACAGCGTACTATAATTACAAAGGGGATGTGAGCTGACAATGAGTAAGAAAATAGGAAAGATACTTGGAATTGTGGTGGGAAATGGGATTTTTGCGCTGGGGCTCTCGGCGTTTTCCATGCCCAATCATTTCCTGGTGGGAGGCGCCACGGGAATCGCCAGAAGCGTGCAGCATTTTGCACATCTGGACGTATCAGTGACGGTGGCAGCCCTCAATGTGGTCATGTTTTTGCTGGGATTCTACATTCTGGGAAAGCGGTTTGCGCTGACCACCATTGTCAGCACACTTGTATTTCCCGTGTTTCTGAATCAGTTTCTGAAGATCGAGGCATTCAGCCATCTGACGAATGACCGCCTTCTGGCGGCCCTGTTCGGCGGTATGCTGACCGGACTGGGCCTGGGGATCGTCATGCGTCTGGGCGGTTCCACCGGAGGGATGGATATTCCTCCGCTGATTCTCAACAAGAAGTTCCGGATTCCGGTGGCGGTGTCCATGTACTTCTTTGACATTTTCATTTTGCTGTCTCAGATGATATTTTCCAATACGGAAGAGATTCTTTACGGCATCATGTCCGTGCTGCTGACCTCTATCGTATTAAATCAGGTGCTGGTATTCGGCGCGGGCGATGTGCAGGTGCTGATCATCAGCCGGGAGTATGAACGGATCAATGAGATTATCCAGAAGGATTTGGACCGGGGGTCCACCTTCCTGCCAATCCAGACGGGATTCGAGAAGCTGGACCAGAAGGCAGTTCTCTGCGTGCTCCCGAACCGGGAAATGAGCCACTTGAACCACTGCGTGCAGGAGATCGATCCGAAGGCATTTATCATTATCAACGGCGTGCGCGAGGTGAGAGGGCGGGGATTTACGCTGGATAAGCATCTGGTGTGATATTGCAGTGAGAACAGAGAGAGCAGAGGCAAAACGCATAAATCAAACAGAAAGCCGGGAGTTTAAGACGTTATCTTAAACTCCTGGCTTTCTGCCTTCTGTTTTCAATCTCTGTCATTCTACAACCACCGGTTCCGAGATTCATACTTCGTATTTACTCCCGTCCCTGTCTCCTCGAAGAGAAGACGGTTTGCGAAGTGATACGTTACAGTGCCTCCGCCAAGATACGTCCCATCCTTCCGGCAGAGGTTAAAATAAGCCGGAATGGGAAGGTCCCTTGCTTTCATGGAAGGGCTGAAGAGCATGACCTCATAAACCATTTTTCCGGATATCATGTTTTCCAGAATGTCTGAGGTGTTTGGGATCAGGTGAAATGGTACATCTCCCTCGGGAAGCATCATAACGGCCCTGTAATACTCGTGTTTGTCCGGTGTGTTCTCATCGGTCTCAATAAAGACCTCGGTAACGTCTTCCCTCATATGAATAGTGACTTCCAGAACGTCAGAGGGAGAAAAGTCCTTCTGGTTTAGAAGCTGTATCTTCATTCTGCTGTGATAGAAGGAGGGGGTACCCCTGCCTTCCAGAAATATATAGGTCCCCTTCTGAGCTGCCCCAACGCTCCCCGCTTCTCCATTTCCCAGGTTCGCTTCATTTTCTGATACTCCGTACTCTTTTTCGGATTCGGCCTCTTTAAGTGAGACCTTAGCCAGATAGACCTTCGGCCGTCGAAACAGGAAAAACGTACCGTAGAGGACGACAAATACGATGCTGATAAAATCAATACCGGATCTGCGAAGACTGTTTCTGACCGCAATGTACAAAAACATCAGGAACGTGATGATATAAAAGGCATATGCCTGCAGCAGAGGAACCTCGCTTCGCCGGGTACGGTACCGGTTATAGAGCAGAATGACCGGGCGGTACGGCTTGCCGCAGTGTTCGCAGGTTCCGCGGGTTAAATGAGGACTCTCTATTTCCTGTCCACACCAGGGGCAGGGCTCAGATTTTATCAGCATGGCGCCTCCTTAGAGATAAAACGCAAAGGAAAGGTCCACATTTATTCCCCCATAGCCGGCCGGATGAAGAACCGCAGAATGGCCAGTGCGCTGGCGCCCACGGCTCCGTCCGCGGCCGCATACGGCAGGATTTCCACGTTCCCTGCGTAGGTGCGGTCCACGAAGATCAGCTGGCGTTCGATATAATCCATCAGTTCATTCTGAATGTCCTGGTTGTCAAAGAGTTGGCCGTGCAGAAAGATCTTGCCCGGGTTGGTGATGATGGCGATATTGGAAATGGTGATGCCAAGGTATTTTAACGCCTCCGCGATATACATTCCGATTACAGGATCACCCATGGAATAGGCGGTGGTGATCGTCTCGATGGTGATCAGGGAATCGTCGGGGACGAGACTTCTCAATATGGTGTTCGGCGTGTTTTTGTACAGCAGCTTTGCGTTGCGGATCAGGTGGTTTTCGCTGGCGTACGTCTGGAGGCAGCCGTATTTGCCGCACTCACAGCGGCGGCCGCCCTCGCTGACGATGGTATGGCCGATCTCGCCGGCCACGTAGTTCTCGCCGAGGAACATCTCGCCGTCCACGACGTTGGCGCAGAACATACCCATGCCCACATGGAAAAAGGCGAAGCTGTCAGGGCTCTCCTGCGGGGAAAAGAGATACTCGCCAAGAGCCATGCAGCGTGCGTTGTTTTCGCAGACGATGGGGAGCGGAAGTTCCTGTTCAATCCGTTTCGGGTCGAAATTCTGCCATGTCTTCCGGTTGGTCACGAGACTGGAGGCGCTCCCGTTCATATGGCCTGGAACCGCGGCTCCGATTCCAACGATTTCGTCCCAGGAAATACCGGACTCTGCGACCAGGCCCTTGACGCCATCGATAATGGCGTCGGTAATCCGGCCAGCCAGCTCCTCGTTAAACGGTTCCGCATGCTGAAAGCGGATGCGGCCTTTTAAGTCCGTGATGCAGATGACCAGGGCCTTCTGGGTAAACTCCAGACCGATGCTGTAAGCCCTGTCGGGTATGATATCGATCAGAACCCGCTTGCGGCCCGAGGAGCCCTCATCCGTGGAGGCTTCTCCCAGCTCTCTTACAAATCCTTCCGAAATCAGTGTGGTAACGTTCATGGTTACCGTTGCGGGTGTGATTTCGGTCTCTTCTGCGATATCGGTTCGGGCAATGGGCGCGTTCCGGTAAATACACTCCAATATCCGGCTCCGGTTGGAGGCTTTCTTCTTTTTTCCCTTATACATGGCTGCAGCAACCTCATTCTTCCATCGTTATAATTTTACCAGAGCATGTGGAAAACAAGTTCCAAACAAGCTCTAAAGTGTGCTGACGAGCGGTTCTTCCAGCCGGAAACCGGTGTATTTGGTGGAAACCTCGGTGACGCGGTAAACATCGAGGCAATCCTGAAATTCCGTTTCCCGTTCGCAGACCATATTCTGGAACTGCCGCCAGCATTCCTGTGCCTCCGATTCGTTTCCCTCGGCCAGCTTCATCAGCGCTTTCCCTAATCGTAAACTATATTCTCGGTGGTAGTCAAGATATTTCCAAAATAAATTTTGCACGGCCGTGCGGCTCTTTGCACCGTCTGTCCCGGACACTGGAGTACAATCCACGTATTCGATCAATTCCCTCATGGCTGCCGCCTCTTTCGGATCCTTTCGGTTTTCTTTTCCGTTGAAGTAGTCGCAGCTGCACAGGGAAGACAGTTTTGTTAAATAGGAAAGAACCTGTTCCCAGCCCGGCCCGTAGGCGGCGCTGAAGTATTCTTCCTTCAGCTCTTCAAACGTTACGTCCTCATCAAAGAGCATACGGCCCATGACGTAGCCCGGAAATGCGTTAGGGAGACATTCCCGAAGCTCCTGGCAGCTGATATAACCGTCCATGCCCATCTGTTTCAGCTTCCGGATGTCCTGGCCGATGATTTCGGCGATGTGGAAATAGCCGAAATCGCCGTAGTGTGCACGGCCCAGCGGATAATCGTATACGAAGCTTTCCCCGTGGAAATAGTTCTGCCACGATCTTAAGAACACCATGTTCTCATCGAGTCCCACTGGAAGGGTGATTCGGTTCCGTTCATAGGCCGGAATGGGCCCGTAGCTGTCCCTCAACTGGTAGGAATGCTCGAAAGTACGGCTGATAGGGGCAAACATCAGGAGAAAACGGTCCGGATTGCGGAAGGCTTCCTCTACTGGCGGCCACAGAAGCTCCTGATAGAGCAGAAAGACGATTTTTGTGTCGAGGTGCAGACTGGTCAGCTTCTCGTCGATCCGGTTCAGCAGCCGTATATACTGGTCTGTGGGCAGCTGGGCACGGCAGGCCTCACATTCACAGATATTGTTAAATTCATCCGCCAGCCAAACATGGAGGTAGGAAACTGCTGGATGCTGTACACAGTATTCTGCAACCCGGTCGGAAAACCTTTCGATAACGGTTTCATTGGAGTAGCAGAGGTTTGTGTTCATGGGCACTCCGTGAAATAATTCCCGCTTCCCATTTACACAGGCGGCGAGGGAGCTGGTCTCCGGCGGCAGCGGCTCGGTAATGGCTTTCCAGTCTGCACAGGGGAAGCCGAGCACATCCCCGGTCCAGCCGTGGCCCGCCTGATGGAGCAGAAGACCACGCGTTTGAAGCGCCTCCCCGATCTTTTCCGTGAAGGAGGCGGCAGTCTCTCTCGTAAATTCCTCCGGTTTTAAGAGCGGGTTCATCTCGTGGTGATACCAGCGGGCCATAAAGGTATAGGGAAGCTGAAACTGTAGAAAGAAGCTGTTGTATCCCAGCTTCGGAAGCCAGTCGATGAAGTCCAGAATATTCTCCAGTGAGTTGGCTCCCTCGATACAGACGCCCCGGTGGCGCAGCGCGGCTTTCTTCCGGCAGCAGGCGGAGAGCTGTTCTTTCTTATATAAGGAAGGTATGTATTCATGCTTCTGACCGGGAGCAGGAAAACGGCAGCCAAGGAGCCATAAGTATTTGTAGACGCCGAGAAGGACGCTGCGGTCATTACTACCCGAGATGATTCCTCCGGCTGAGTTGACGTCAATGGAGTAAGAGTCCTCGCTGTTTTTCGGGTTTCCCAGCGATTCGAGCCGCAGCGTGACGTCATCCGGTCCGCAATTCTGGTTATTAAGTATAATTATTGAATCCGCAACTATTTCCGCCAGGCACCGGGACAGCTCCTGTGCGGCAAAGGCGACAGGCGAGCCGGAATGTGAGGGATATAAAATGTTGATCGTCATGGAAATCCTCCTGTAATGTATCTGGTTGATTGATTATATTTTGTAACTATTATAACAAAAAGAAAGAATAAAAATATATGTGTAAAGTGCACAATAAAATTTCTTTAAAAGTGATATAATAAACAAAAACACTTTATTTTTTGATTTTATATTGCGTGTCATGCGGAAAAGTGTTATATTGTAACCAGCAAAAGCAATGTCTAATTGATTATAAAAAATAATTAAACAGGAAGAAAGAGAGGGCTTTCCATGAAAGGACAGTTTTCAGCCGCTTCGCCGGCCAGAACAGTGGACCGCAGAAAGAAGCAGAGAAGGCGCATAAACATGTGGTGCTGGATCTTTATGATTCCCACACTGATACTCTACATATTGTTTCAGGGGTATCCGATACTCTCCAGTATTTTTTATTCGACTCTGGACTGGTCGGGAATGACATCAAGCGCCCTGTTCGTCGGACTGGACAACTTTAAAGAGCTGTTACAGGACAAATACTTTTTTAATGCGGTGGCTAACAGCTTCAAGTACATGCTCATGGCCGTTCCGCTGCAGCTGGTGATTTCTCTGGCCCTGGCCTATATCTTTAACAGTATATTAAAGAAGGGCGCCACATTTTTCAGAACTGTGTTCTTCCTGCCAGTCATTACGACGGCTTCCATCGTGGGAATTATCATGATGTTCATCTTCGGCGGAACAGGCTCCATCAACCAGTTTCTGTCTCTCTTCGGAGTGAGGGGATTAAACTGGCTGGGCAATGCCAACACGGCGCTGATCGTGGTAGTGCTCATCGGTGTCTGGAAGGATTCCGGTACCTTTATGATCTACTGGCTGGCGGCGCTGCAGAGCGTATCCCAGGACGTATATGAGGCGGCGACCATCGACGGTGCGAACAAGTGGCAGACATTTCTCCATGTGGTATTTCCTCTGATCATTCCGATCGGCGGAGTGATTACCGTACTCTGTATCATCAGCTCCTTAAAGGTATTCGACCTGATTCAGACCATGACCAATGGCGGACCGTTTTACTCCACGGATGTGGCGGCTACCTTCGTATACCGGACGGCCTATGCCAGCAGCAGCGGAATGCCCCGGCTGGGTTACGCCAGTGCCGCAGCCATGACTTTTGGAATCATTGTCGTGGTGATCGGAACGGTGGGCAATGTGGTGAAGACGGCGTTTCAGAAGAAAAACGCGATATAGGAGGGGCATATGGAAAAAACATCGATTTTAAACAAGGTGGGGAAGACGGTCCTCTACGCAGTCCTGGCGGTGGCTTCATTTCTGTGGGTTTACCCGTTTCTTTGGATGATTTCGGCTTCCTTCAAGACGCAGAATGAATTTTTCGCCAGCGGGCTGAATCTGATTCCCCAGTCCTTAAACCTGGACAATTTTATCCGCGCATGGAATAACGCGAATTTCGGAATCTACTTTAAAAACTCTATCATCGTAACGGTATCGGTTGTTGTGATCGTACTCTTAAGCACCTCCCTGGCCGGATACGTCATGGGCCGCTACTCCTTTGTGGGAAAGGGCTTAATCATGAAGATATTCATGGCCAGCATCACGATCCCCCTGGTATTTACCGTGATCCCGATCTATGAGCTGTTAAAAAACATCGGCCTGTCCCAGAGTCTGGTGGGTCTGATTCTGGCGGAGTCGGGCGGCGGCCATGTCATCTTCCTGATGCTGTTTTCCAGCTTCTATGCTTCGATTCCGGGAGAGATGGAAGAGGCGGCCACCATTGACGGCGCTAATTTCGTTCAGACGTATGGCAGCGTCATGTTCCCGCTTGCCAAGCCGATCATGGTAACCGTAGTGATCATGCAGTTTATCTGGACATGGAACTCCTTTTTGCTGCCCCTTATCATTACGCTTAACAATCCGTCCCTGCGGACACTCGCTGTGGGACTCTACGCCTTACGAGGCGAAAATGTCGTTGACTGGACCGGCATCGCCGCCGGCGCCAGCATTGCAATCGTGCCGGTTATCTGCGTGTTCATCGCACTGCAGAAGTATTTTGTAGATGGTATCGCCGGAGCTGTAAAGAGTTAAGAAAATCAAATAAAGGAGGATATATTTATGAGAAAAGTGAAGAGAGCCCTTGCGGCGGTGCTGGCGGTGCTTATGGCCGGATCCTTAAGCGCCTGCGGAGTCAAGGTGCAGACAAAGGATGACGCGAATACGACGGCAGCCGTGACAGAGGCAAAGGAAGAGAACGAAGCCGTGGATACGCCGACAGACGAAAAGGTGACATTAAAGATCATCGACTGGAGTGACAGTACGAAGGAGCGCAGGGAGGCTTTCCACAAGAAATTTATGGAGGAGAATCCCAACGTCACGATCGAGTACACGGTTCTGACTGCGGATCAGTTCAAGGAGACCGTTATTTCCGCCATCAAGGCGGGGAACGCACCGGATTTATTCCCGCTTCCTTCCGGCATGAAGCTGAGTGCGGCGCTGAAGGAAAACTGGTTTATGCCGATGAACGATTACGTATCCGATGATTTCCTGAATACATTTGCGGATGGCGCTCTGAATGAAGGAATCACGACCATTGACGGCAAGACGTATGTGCTTCCGGAATCGGCAAATATCATCAATACCCTTGTATTTTACAATAAGAATGTGTTAAAAGAGGCAGGCATCGATGAGAGCCAGCTCCCGAAAACCCGCAGCGAGTTTATCGACGTGTGCAGGAAGATAAGCGACGCCGGAAATGGCAAGTATTTTGGAATCATCGACAGCGGTGCACAGGCGAACCGTCTGGAGCTGGCGCTTCGCTCCCTGGCCAGCCTGGATGGCGGCAAGTGCAGCGACATATCCCAGATGATTCTGGTGGATGGGCAGAATACGCTGAATTCCGAGGCGATGCAGAGTGCCTTTGATTTCTATGATACACTGGTGAAAGAGGGCTGCTTCCATCCGGATACCGTTTCCATCAAGGCACCGGAGGCCCGCGCACTGTTTGCACAGAATCAGGCGGCGTTTATCATTCAGGGCGCATGGTGTATCTCCACATGGCGCAAGGATAACCCGGATCTGGATTTCGGTGTCATGGCGCTTCCGGCACCGGACGATGGAATGAAGGGCAAGCTTCCTTATATCGGAGCGCAGCCATGGATGGGAATTTCCGCAAACTGCAAGCATCCGGATGTGGCGGCCAGGTATTTAACCGCGCTCTATTCTGAGGATTATCAGGCGGGCCTCGTGGAAGACGGTGGATTTGTATCGGTAATCGACGCGGCCAACAAGGCTCATATGACCGACGACGTTATGCTTCAGTATTACAATTTAAATAACGAGGAAGCGGCGCTGGCACCAGATCCGATCGTGGGAAATCCGGCCACAGCTGACGTTTATGCGGAAGTTTCCGCGATCACTCCGGGACTCGGGGAAATCGCCCAGGGTATTCTGGCGCAGAACATCGATTATAAGACGGAGTTAAAGACACTTTCCGACAAGACACAGGAAGAGTGGCTGAGAGCCATCGATGCCGCTAAGGCGAAGGGCGCCGATGTGTCCGCCGATGACTTTGAATTCAAAAACTGGAATCCGATGGAGAATTATACGGCCGATCTTTATAAGAGCAGATAGAGGCCGGATGCCATAAAAAAAGAATAATTTTTTGCCATTGCTGCATACTGTTAGAAAACGTTCCGGTGGGAAGTGAGCCGGAGGAAACGGAGACGGTATGCAGCATTTTAATGAAGTTTATTATGAGCCGGAGATCTTGAATTACCAGTTGGGAAAGGAGTTAAAGGAACAGTTTAAAGAACTGCCGTGGATTCCCATAGAGAGCCACAACCGAATTCCCGAGATGCAGGAGAAGTCCAATAAGGAATTCGGGCGGATGAAGCGGAATCTGATCATTGGAATCAGGAAGACGCATAAGTATGTGGAGAACCATAAGGTATCCGATTATCTGGTTCCCTATACCTCTTCCGGCTGCAGCGCCATGTGCCTGTACTGCTACCTGGTCTGCAATTACAATAAGTGCTCGTATCTGCGGCTTTTTGTCAACCGGGAGCAGATGATGGACCGGCTGATCAAGGTGTCCTTCAGCAGCGATACCGAGAAAACCTTCGAGATCGGCAGCAACAGCGACCTTGTGCTGGAAAATACCATTACGGGGAATCTGGAGTGGACGATCACACAGTTTGCTGAAAGAGGACGCGGTCATATTACATTTCCGACGAAATTTCACATGGTGGATCCGCTGCTGAACCTGGATCACCGGGGGAAGGCGATTTTCCGCATGAGTGTGAATCCGCAGCCCATCATCAGCAGAATTGAGCTGGGGACATCATCTCTGATGCAGCGGATCGACGCGGTAAACAGGATGTGTGACGCCGGTTATCCCTGCGGCCTGCTGATCGCCCCGGTCATTATCATGGAGGGCTGGAAAGAGGAATACCGGACGCTGCTTGAGACGCTGAGAGACCACCTCTCGCCGAAAATGAAGCAGGAGATGTTTCTGGAGGTTATCCTGATGACATACAGCTTTGTGCATCGGGCGATCAACGGAGAGGCATTTCCGGCTGCGCCGGAGCTCTACGACAAGGAACTCATGACGGGACGCGGCCGGGGAAAGTACTGCTACCGGCCGGAGGTGAGGGCGGATGCGGAGAAATTCCTGCGGGAGGAGATAAAGAGAACGCTGGGCGATGCGGAGATTTTATATATTGCGTAAAATGAAACGTGTGAAATGGCGGAGGCGTGCTGGCCTCCGCCGTTTTTGTGCTGAGAAAGCTTTGCTGCTGAAGCAGCCGCGTTCCGGTACAGAGGCCGGGGAAATTTCACAACAGGATTGCTGACATGGTTTGGCTGTGTTATACTACATGGGATAAAAGAAAGCCCGTTTTGGCGGGGGATCGAATGACAGGATGCAGGACTGGAAGGGAATTTTGATAAGGATGAAACGAAAAAATAAGATAAAATACGTGATTTTGGCAGGCGCAGTGTCGGCAGTGGTTCTGTCGGCCTGCTCCCATGGCCAAACGGCAGATATCACTGCAGCGGAGCAGTCGGCCGCAGAGGAAACGCAGACCACGGAGCCGTTGACGGTCTCTGCGTCTGAGGCCGCTGCTGCCGGTGCCGGTGGAGAAGCGGAAGAGGGCGGAGAACATACGCTGGATGGCAGCCGGATTATTGCCGGACAGAGCTTTGATGTCACCTGGAAGAACTGGGGAGATGTCCGTTTCGTTTCCTATGCGCCGCCTGCCGGTCGTGTTCATGATGATGCCGCGTTCTATTTGACGAAAAATGATAAAATATTATATGAATTTCCTCAGGCATGGGATGAGGGCTGTGCACCGTGGACCTTCGAATCGGTGGATATGGTATCCTTACGTGACATTGACGGTGATGGAAATGAAGATGTAATCGCTATTCTTTCGTATATAACGGGGACGGGTCCGCAGGCGGCGGTTCCATTTCCCACTACGCGAATCTTTATGGGCGACGGAACGAAATTTGTGATTGACACCGAACTGTCCGAAGCGGTCGATGAGGCACACGCCAACGAGAATATCAGCACGATTATGGATTTTGTAAAAAACCGGACAGCCCCCGTCAAGGGGGAAGGGGCCGATAAAACGGCGGAAGCCTGGTGGAACTATAGGGGAGTAGCCGTGGGAAATGGCGAGATCTGGCTGAATGAAAGCGACGGCGTCCTGTGGATTGTAACGTTAAACAGCGCGGAGGAACGGACGGTTCTGTATCCGGGAGAAACGGGGATTCAGGCCGGATAAGGGCGCTGGAGCAGCGTTTTTGACAAGAGAATATGAGGAGAGAGGAAGGAACAAATGGAGAATCAGGAGCAGACACATAAACGCAGGGTTCGGTATAAAGGGACTCATCCGAGAAATTATAAGGAAAAATATAAGGAGCTTCAGCCGGAGAAATACGCCGATACCGTGGCGAAGGTGGTGAGCAAGGGAAGTACGCCGGCTGGGATGCATATCTCGATCTGTGTGCAGGAAATCCTCGATTTCCTTCAGATCAAGCCGGGGCAGAAGGGGCTTGACGCCACGCTTGGCTACGGCGGCCATACCCGGGAAATGTTAAAGTGCCTGCAGTCGGAGGGCCATCTCTACGCCCTTGATATCGATCCCATCGAGCTTGTAAAGACACGGGAACGCTTACAGAGCCAGGGCTTCGGCCCGGAAATACTGACAATAATTCAGGAGAATTTTGCGAATGTCGGCCGCGTGGGGGCCGAGGTGGGCCCGTTCGATTTTGTGCTGGCGGATCTCGGCGTATCTTCCATGCAGATCGACAATCCCGACCGCGGATTTTCTTATAAAACCGAGGGCCCGCTGGATCTGCGGCTGAATCCGGAGAAGGGAATCACGGCCGCGGAGCGCCTGCGCACAATCGGCGAGGAAGAGCTTCGGGGTATGCTTCTGGAAAATGCGGACGAGCCGTATGCGGAGGAGATCGCCAGAGCAGTCGTCCTGGAGATTAAAAAGGGCAATAAGATCGATACGACGACGCACCTCCGCCAGGTTATTGAGAGGGCTCTCTCAGCAGTGCCGGAAGCGGACCGGAAGGAAGCGGTGAAAAAATCGTGTCAGAGGACATTTCAGGCGCTGCGGATCGATGTGAACAGCGAGTTTGAAGTGCTCTACTCATTCTTAGAGGCGCTTCCGGGCGTGCTGGCGCCGGGAGGCCGTGTGGCGATCCTGACCTTTCACTCCGGCGAGGACAGGCTGGTGAAGAAATCCTTTAAACGCTTGAAGAAGGAAGGCGTTTACAGTGAGATCGCGGATGAGGTGATACGGCCGTCAGCGGAGGAGTGCCTGAGGAACGGACGGGCGCGGTCGACGAAGATGAGATGGGCTGTGAAGGCGTGAGGAAGGCAGATGGTGCCGCAGAATCATAGAAAATAGTGATTCTGCGACACCTTTTACTTTGCCTCGCTACTGTTTGTCTGCGTCTAATGAGTTGGCACGAATAATATCTCGATACCAGTAAAAACTGTCTTTTCGGATGCGGCGTAAATCCTTATAATCAAATTCATCCCGGTTGACATAGACGAAACCATAACGTTTCGAACAGCCTTCGCCAGTACTGACAAGGTCTATAGCACTCCATGGACAGTAACCAATAAGTTGAACGCCCTCTTCAATAGCTTTTCTGCAGGAAAGTAGATGCTTTTCCAGAAATTCGATTCGATAGCTATCGTGAATAGTCTGGTCGGACTCCAGCGTATCGGGAACTCCACAGCCATTTTCCGTGATAATCAGTGGGAGACGGTACCGGTCCCAAAGCATTCTTAGCACAATGTGTAGTCCGACAGGATCAATCGCCATATGGCTTGCTGTCTGAGGCAGACTGGTATTGGGGACATTCTCCGCAATTTTGGGCTTATCGCCGGATTGAGCCATAAAAGTTACATTTGGGTCATCAGTATTTTCAGACCGTTGTGATGCCTTATCTTTCGGATAGGCCCGTACGCATTCTGAGAAATAGTAGTTAAAGGCAATCCAGTCAGGTTTACCGTCCGCAATGGTCTTCATATCTCCGGGAAGAATATCTGGCTGCCAGTTCCGGTCGGACAAATACTTCCAGAGTGCAGAAGGATATTCGCCATTTACCAGAAGATCGAGATACAGGGTATTGCGGAATTCACTGTAGTTCATAGCGGCCAGCGAATCTTCCGGAAGGTTGGAAGCCGGATAGATGGCTGTAATATTAGGGGCGGGTCCAATCAAACCACCCAGTTTCATCTCATGATATATGGCCATAGCCCTGGCTTGGGCAATACACATGTGATGATTGATGTTCATAACGGTTTTCCGTTCTTTTATCTTTTCTCCGTAGAAGAGACTGGCAACAGAAGACTGGCCGTAGACGATCATCATATTCTGTTCATTTATAGTCAGCCAATATTTTACCTTTTTTCCATACCGCTCAAACAGAATACGGCAGTAATGTACGTAATCGTCTATGGAACGGCGGGATATCCAGCCGCCATACTGCTCAATCAAAGAGAGTGGATAATCGAAATGATAGATGGTAACAATGGGTTCGATGTGATGTTCTAAAAGCTCATCGAACAGATTATCATAAAATTCCAGTCCTTTTTCATTGGGAACAAGATCGTTGCCGTGTGGAAGGATGCGGGTCCAGGAGATAGAACAGCGGTATGCCCGGAATCCCATCTCAGCCATGAGAGCAACATCTTCCATATAATGATGGTAATGATCGCTTGCTATCTTGTAATCAGTAACCCCTTGTGGAGTTTTACGTATATCTGCGGTAGATAATCCTTTCCCATCCTCATTCCATGCGCCTTCGAACTGGTGTGCACTTGTAGAAGCACCCCACAGGAAGTTATTTGGGAAGCCTGTTAATTGATTCTGTTTCATAATTGTTCCTCCGAGTAAGCAACTGCATCCATTTTTTTAAAGAACGGATAATAGCTGATAATAGAAAGCGGTATCAGTATAAGAAGCTGAAATGCTGCAACACGCCAGCCGCCGGCCAGAAAACCAGAGATGCCAAATGGAATTCCAAACATAAATATTCCATTCAGCCGTGGCAGTATGCCAATTATTGTAAGTAAATAGGCAAGAGTTCCGCTAATGAGTGGATTTAAGATAAATGGTATCGCCAGCATCGGATTTAACACGATGGGGGTACCGAAAATGATGGGCTCATTTACACCGCAGATTCCGGCTGGAAGCGCCAGCTTTCCTAAGGTACGGTATCGCTTGCTTTTCGCTTTCAGCATAAGAAGATTTAGCCCGATGGTATTGCCTGTTCCGGAAAACTGAAAGAACAGCATGCCAAATGCATAGCCTAGGATATAGGGAAGTGGGTCTCCGGCATTGTAAGCGGCTAAATTGGCATAATCCATGGACAGCCATAGCGGTACTGCAACTGAATACATGACAAGTCCTCCGTGAATTCCAAACATCCATAAAATATTGGTAATGAGTTTTAACAGCAGGAATACAAGCAGGGTGTTTCCAAGATTGGACAGGGGAGCCTGAAGAATCTGATAAACAAATGCGTGAACATTTTCAAAGGGCGTAAAGCGAAAGATAACCCGTACTGCAATTGAGATAATGATGATGATGATCATGGGAACAAGTCCCATAAATGCTTTGATTGTGGTCGGAGGTACTCCGGCGGGAAGTGTTATTGTAATGTTTTTGTCGATCAAGAAAATATACAGTTTTGTCATAATCAGGGACATGATAAAGGCAACAAAGAGTCCGCCTGCGCCAGTCCACTGAAAAGTCAGGGCCAGCGTGCCGCTGTCGCCGATCATTGTGAGCGGCGTAATGATGAAAAAACTGGTCAGCGATATAAAACCGGCTGTTAAGCCGTCTTTTCCAAAGGAGTCGGCAAGTTTGTAAGAGATGGAAAAGACTGCATAGACCGCAATCATTCCTGTCGTAAGCTGACAGGGAAGGTTGACAATTTCTTTTAATCCGGTATCGCTCAGAAAATTGACAAATGGTTCATACTGTAGGTTATTTACAATGGCAAATAGCGCACCAACCATAAGTATTGGAAAGATGGCGATCAGACCATCGGATACCGCATTAATGTATTTATTGCGTTTAAGCCGGTTCGTAAGCTTCATAAGTGTATTTTGCATAGCCTCAATCTTATTATTAATCCCCATTATAGTATCCCCCTTTTTTATAATAAGCGTAATGCTTTGGAAAGTACTGCACCGCCGTCCATCATGCCATAATCCATCATGTCAATTACAGCGACCTTCATCCCGGCTGGTCGGTATCGCGTTTCCATGTCTTCTCTCAGATAACCCACTTGCGGACCTAACAGCAGGATATCGGTATGTCTGCCGCAGTTCTCGAACTTTCCCTCTGGCATGGCCTCGATCTGCACATCCAGATGGTGGGAGGCTGCGTAGGCCTTCATTTTCTCCATCAGCATGCTGGTTGATAGGCCTGCAGCACAGATCAGTGTAATATATGTCATAAATACATCCCCCTTTTACATTAATTTACGACAGAGATCTACGATTTCCATAGCCAGATCCTTTACTGTCATGGCATTCATAAGATGGTCCTGGGCATGAATCATTAAGAGGCTGATTTGGGCAGGAGTATTACCATTTAATTCCCCCTGTATCAATTCAGTTTGATAATTATGTGCCGTGTTTAGCGACTCACTGCATTTTTGAAGATACTGGTCTGCTTCGGCAAAATGCCCTTCTTTGGCAGCTCGTATGGCCTGAATGGCCATACTTCTGGCATTCCCCCCATTTACTACCAGCTCCATAACAATATGTTCTATTGAAGTTTCACTCATTGTTCCTTATCCTTTCCGGGACCGCTTAATAATGGAAATAACATTAGCATTTTCCATATCACTAAATGTGATTCCAAAGGTCCGCTCAATGTCCTGCATACTTTCCTTCACAGCCTGATATAATTCTGGATTTCGTTCGATGATCTCCGGGGCATATATATTTACAGGCAGCTCCTTTCCCTCTGTCAAATGCTGGATACAGCAGAATATATGTACCAGAAGTCCTATTTTAATATCTTTAGTCATACCGTTGACAGAGGCTGTTTCCATATGACTGATTGCCTTAAGAAGCTTAGGCTTCAGCCGGTTGATATCTATCTGTGTGGACTGTTCCTTCAAATGATCAAAAATTACATCGTAATCATTCGTAGTCAGACTGCCTTCCGGAGGGAAAGCTGACTCCGGAGTGAGATTTAAGCGTGCCGGGAGATCGGATTCACTGCATTCAAGGACTTCTGAAATAGGAATATAGGAAATTCCTACGATCTGCGGATCATAGCTGCTTATAATGCATAAGATCCGGCAGTGACGGCGAAGTTCATCAATCTCTAATAGAAGTTCCTTTTTTCTGCTGATTGCCAGTGGAATAATCTCGGGACAGCTGGTTTTAAGTGTTTTTTCCAGGTATGTTTTTACTAAAATGGCACCGCCTTCCCCGCTCATGCAAAGAGTAATTATAACATCGCCGCCTTTTTTTCGATTTTTCCTGTCTGCATGGTAATTTTGTATGGCCCAGGAAGCTGTTTCCTCCATATCAGAATTCAAGAGTAACTTCCTGCTTATGTCCAGTGCCAGAGCTGTGATTGGAATCTCGATACCTTGGACTGGAATTCCGGTTTCCTGCTCAAGCATGTCCAACAGTTGCGAAACGGAACCCATATCGTACAGGGCGAAAACTCCCTTTCCCTGGTTGATTTTCAGGATAAGACTTCGCAGCCCCTCATAGGTTACGTTCAATGCCTGTTCGAGTGGAATATCGTAAGCCCAGACCTGAGTTCCGCTTAATGAACTGACCACTTCAGAAAGAGAAGCGGCACCGTGTGATCCATGCATAATGATGAGAAGGACTGGCTTGGGTGTATCAGGAAGTTCGCCTCCTTTACATAAAAACATGGTGAGAAAAACAGCTTCATCTACAGGAAGGGAAAGATTAAATTCCTGTTCCAGTCTGGCGATAAAGTTGGTACAGTAAGCATATTCCCGTTTGTGAGATTCGGCGGTTTCCAGGATCTGGCTGCCGTTTAACTTTCGGGAACGGTTTGAATGCTTGAGAGCAGAATCCAGATGTAGGCACAGTCCATAGAAGAGCGACTGCGAATAAATCCGGTCAAATTTCTGCACTGCCCCGTTTATAAATTCTGTTACAAGTTCAATTAAACGAGGGGTTGTCATCAGGGCGAGCTGCTCACGGTTTATGATATGGCTGCCTAGTCCTCTGCTGTATTCCTGAAATTCATGTTCAATATCGATACTGATTAATGTGTTGATTTCGACTGCCTCAAGACCGCGGTTCTTAAGTTCTCCAGTCCGTTTATCGATCCATTCATAGATATTAGTGGGTTTCGGGGTAGAACGCTGGTATCGGGTTTTTATTTCTTCATTCGGTGTAAATAAATAAGTGTAACCATCACGTATCGTTTTTTTCAAATCTTCCCGCTTTCCTTTTAGTTCAAGGTAACCAGATCTGACATAAAACGGAAAATCCGACAGAAGGAGCTCTAACTGCGTATTTTTCCTTTGGTAGTCTCTGGCGTAAGCGGTGGCACAGCCAAGCTTCATATCATTCTTAAGCTGACTGATGTTTTGACGGCACTGATAGAGAAGCAGACAGGTCATAATTTCGTAAGAGATACTTAGAGTTCGTCCGCACCGCATGGCCTCATTTGTGAAAAATCTGCATATCAGTCCAAAACGTTCCTGTAACGGTCGCATTTCAAGTGGTGTTAATTGGATTCTGACAGGAAAGGATATTGAACACATTTCAATAAGTGAATGATTTCCTTCTTCTCCGATGGAGCAGATTAAAATGATGTCGTGTTTCACTATATTTTTTGATAAGTCCATGATACGTATCCTGGTGTCTGCGTCAAGATATTCCAATCTGTCAATAAAGAGGATTCCGCCATTCGCCCGCTGCAGACAGGATAGTGCGTCTTCCTCCTTGGAAGATGAGATGCCGAAAAGCTCTAAGCCGGCTTTTTGCTGTTTTTCGGCGTACAGAGAGCAATTGAATGTGATAAACGGAGGATTTTGCTCCGTGACATTACTCTCCTGGGCAAAGCGTGATATCAGCTTTGCAAATTCCCGCTTTCCAGAACCTTCCGGGCCGGTTATCAGTACCGGAAGACTGTAACCGGGATACAGGATAGCTGCTTTAGCCAGTTGTACTGCGCCTTTTAGACTTCCTGCATTTCCGATCAGTTCTGAAAAGCATGATTTCTCCGTACCTGCGGCTGAGACCGAAGGAATCCGGTATAGAACGGGGCGTCCATCTGTTTTCTCGATCGCTCCTTCTTTAACCAGTTCGTTTAAAATGCTGCTTACATTGCTGCGCTGCATTTCAAGCCTTCTGGCCAGATATTGAGTGCTAACCCCTTCTAATGGCTTTCCGGAATCAGTTGATTGTTTAATAAAGTCATAGACTGTTTCTTTTTTTGATTTCATTCTGCCACCTCCAATTGAATTATACACTCGATACTGTGATTACACTATAATGAAAACAAAATGCTTTGTCAAATACAGGAAATACAAGAAAATCTCTGCAAAATATACACTTGTATTAGTGTATAACTGTATAAAACCATGACAGAAGTAAAGTCTGAAAAGTTTTAGAAAAAAAACTATACACTGTGCATTTCGATAAAAATAAATGAGAAAAATAATACAATAGATCAAAAAAAATCCTATAAATTCATACACTTAGTTTATAGAAATTTTATTATTTGTAATCGGATGTCTGAGAATAAAGGAAGGGTACATAGACAGATGTAATTAGGGAACAAGACCAGTGAGCATAAAAAGGTTGACATAAAATGGGTAACGTAAAAAATGGGTTGCCGGAAAGGAAATCTATGTAGACACAGTATATCTGCAGCCATTTGCCATTATCCTGGTCGGATATCCGAAAATGGAGAAGAAACAGGGAGACAGGTATGATGAGAGCCGCAGCCATTGGGGAGAGCAACGGATTTATTGAATATGTGGAAAAGTTTGGCGCAGGTTATCAGGGGATAGTCCTGGATTACGTCTATCGCCCGGCTGCTCTGCCGGAGGAGGTGGTTCGTGGGCCGCGAACCGTTATGCATTTTTCAGTAAAAAAGAGGGGAGAAGCCGACTGTTCTTGACAGGGAAAGAGCCAGAACCTATAATTTCTGTAGGACAAAACGATGAGGTTATGGGATATGGAAAGAATGGATGCGCTGCTTTACGACTGCGATATCAGGGAGCCCCTGTTTGACTACCTGGAAGAGCGGTTCGGGAAAGCAAGGATGTTTGAGGAGAAAATCATCGGAAAATCGAGAGCCGACGTCTTGATGGTGACGGAGGGCAGAATCACGGGGCTGGAGATTAAGAGTGATGCGGATACGTACGAGCGTCTGAAGAGGCAGATCCGTGACTACGACAAATACTGTGACGAGAATTACGTCGTGATCGGCAGATCGCACGCGAAACACGTAGAAGAGCATATTCCGGCCTATTGGGGAGTTCTGGTCGTTTCTGTGAACGGCAGAGAGATCGTGATAGAGGAAATGCGTCCCGCGCAGCAGAATCCTAAAATGAAGCGGGAATTGCAGCTTGCCATTCTGTGGCGGGCGGAGCTCCAGAACATTATCGAACAGAATCATTTGCCTCATTACAGGCAGAAGAGCAAACGGTTTGTGAGGGAAAAGCTGTTGGAAAAGCTGGAGTGGAACCGGCTGAAGCTGGAGGCCTGCGAGGAATTATTTGAACGGGATTATACGCTTCTGGAGGAAGAGGAGGAATGAAAGAGGAGAGATGAGATCGGAGAAATGAGAACGGAAAATATTTGAAAATGTAGTCTGGGAGATTAGGAAGATGGATTGTGATAATAGAAATGAATTGCTTGTGAACATAGATAAACTGCATACCACAGATTTGGGGGTGGTGCGGATTAAGAAGAATCTGACATTGAATACGGATGATGTGGTGGCGTGGTGCAGAGCGGTGATTGAAAACGTAAACACTGGTATAATCAGAAAGGGAAAGAACTGGTATGCGGAGAATGAAGCCTGTATCATAACAGTCAATGCGTTCAGCTATACGATTATTACAGCTCATAAGCGCAGGAAAATGTTGTAATCTACACGATATTGGTTTGGGGAGTCCTGATTTGATGTTGTATTATAAAGCAAGGATAGCGGGTTTTTTGGAGAATCTGAAGCAGTTATGGTGGAAGAGGCGGCAGCGATGCCTTGAGGACAGCGGATTTCGATGATTGTATGAAAGTCAGATGATAATTATCGTCAATTACATGTATGTGATTGGCGGTAATAAATTACAAGGTACCTAACTAATCAAAACATACCTAACAAATTGAAACGTAACGAATTAATAAATAAACAAAACAGGAAGATTTCTATATGGATGAAAATAAAACAACATGCCCATGCTGTCCAAATCAATGCTAGGCCGGAGCGCTGCAGTGCGGAAAAGGGAGGGCGTACTTCCGTAATGAAGACAATGGCGGAAGCGAGCGAAGCAATCGAAACGAGAGTGAGGATAACCACCACCAGGGTGAGGGGCGACAGAATCATGGCGGCAGGAGAGAACTGGGGGAACATAGAAGAGGCAGATCCATGGAAGGAACTGTGAAATGGGAGAGTGCCGTCATGGTTTTGTAATAGAAGAAAAGCTTCAGGGCCAGCTGCACGCCTGCGGCCATATCCTTCATTATAATATGGGGCAGAAAGTGGGGCAGGCCAGAATCTTAACTGTGCTTTTAGAGCGTGGAATTATTACCCAGCGGGAGCTTCAGGATATTCTGGAGGTGCGGTCCGGATCACTGAGCGAGATTTTAAATGGAACGCGGAGATATGACGTCCGGACTGTTTTCCTGTTTGAGCGGTGAGGAGAAGAAGACGCTGGCGGAACTGCTGGATAAGCTGTTGGACGGCTGGGAAGGCCCGGAGCGTGAACGAGGCTGCAGAGGCAGGGGACACGATCGGCGGATGCATGGCCGGGAAGCTGGCCAGACACTGTAAAACCATAGTAAATCTGCACAATATACAGGCGATTGTGAATGGATAGTTTTTAACAAACTTTTCCCGGACGGTAAAAAAACGCTGACAATTTATTTTCCAAAATGTTAAAATAAACCTATAGGAAAGGGAGGTTTTAACATGAGACGAATTGTAAGCGCATGTTTACTGCAGACCATGAGATTTGATACGACGAAGGAGGCTGATCCGGAGCAGGATTTTACCATCTTTTGCAAAAAGCTGGAAAAGAGCAGTGTCAAATATGTCATTGAAGAGAAGACAAAGGAAGCGGACGGCTCCCTGGTGGTGAAGATCAGGAAGCAGTATAACTCCTACAGTACGGAAGGATACCTGCAGTAACAAACGTTGATGCTTTGGAATCAATGAGATTCCAAAGCATCTATTTTAATTTCAGGAGGGAAACTATGTTTTCGGTAAATGATCATGTTGTATTTGGAAATCATGGAATCTGTGTGATAAAAGCGATCGGTCCTCTGGATCTCAGCATTGCGGAACGGGGACGGCTTTATTACACGCTGGAACCGCTCTATGCACAGAAAAATACCATTTATACGCCGGTGGATAACGAAAAAAGCTCCCTGCGCAGAGCGATTACAAGGGAAGAAGCGCTGGAACTGATTGACAGGATTCCGCAGGTGGAAACTGTTTGGGTCCTGGATGAAAAACGGCGTGAGGAAAAATACAAGGAAATTATGAAGCAGAATGACTGTATGGGCTGGATGCAGATTATCAAGACCCTGTATTTAAAGAAGCAGAAACGTTTGGCCGAGGGACGGAAGAATACGGCGCGCGACGACTTATATCTCAAACTGGCGGAAGACTTCTTATACGGCGAATTTGCCGCGGCTCTCGGAGTGGAAAAAGACCAGGTGGAAGAGCTGATCGGCCGGAGAGTAAGGGAAATGGAATCCGCTTAAAGGCCAGGTACGACTGTATCAGAGAAGAGAGGAGGAGGCCGTAAATTGGATAGTCCTGAAAAACATGAAGCAGTAAATGCGGAGAAACACACAGAACATCTGGAAGAATGCACAGTAGAACACACAGCAGAACTCAGGGAAATACTCACGGAAGAACAGGCAGAGTCGCCAGACGACTGCTTTGCAGAAGCTCTGGCGGACTGCCGGCTGGAAGAGGCGGAATCTTTCGATTTTGAAGACGAAGGACCGGAGCTGCCTGCGTTTAGCGAGGAGGACGAATATCTCCATGAGGACTCCGTCCATATCTATTTGAAAGAAATAGGAGGCGTGCGGCTTCTGAGCCCGGAGGAGGAGACGGAACTCGCCCTGAAGGTAGAGCAGGGAGATGACGACGCGAGAGACCGCATGGTGCGCGCCAATCTCCGTCTGGTGGTCAGCGTTGCTAGGCGATATGTGAAGGGCAGCGGTATGTCCTTCCTGGACCTGATTCAGGAAGGGAACATTGGCCTGGTGAATGCGGTAGAGAAATTCGACTGCCACAGGGGCTATAAGTTCAGCACCTATGCCATGTGGTGGATTCGCCAGTCCATTACCAGAGCGATTGCCGACCAGGCGCGCACCATCCGTCTTCCCGTCCATACGAAGGAACTGATGGGGCGCTTAACGAAGGCATCCATACAGTTCTTATCGGAAAACGGCAGGAATCCGGAGCCGCGTGAGCTTGCCGCTATGCTGGAAATCCCGGAGAAGAAGGTGGAAAATATCCTTCAGCTTTATGGGGATACCGTCTCTTTGGATGCGCCCGCGGGAGAGGAGGGAGATTCCCAGGTCATCGATTTTCTGTCGGACAAGTCTGCGCCGGAACAGTATGAGCAGGTGGAGGCAGGCATTATTCACGATCAGGTGGAGAAAGCTCTGGGCCATTTAAGCAAGCGGGAGCAGGAGATTTTAAAGCTGCGTTTTGGTTTTGTGGATGGGCGGATCTGGACGCTGGAGGAAGTGGGGAAGAAGTACCATGTGACGCGCGAGCGGATACGCCAGATTGAAGCCAGAGCCTTGAGGCGGCTTCGTGCAAAACAGGACATCCGGAATCTCAGGGTGTATTTGGAAGCGTAGGGTGAGTAGGCCCTGTCTGAAAAAGGAGATGTGTTTATGAAGATTATAAATAAGCTTCCCGTATCCCCAGGTATTTTCCGAAGGGAACATGAAGCTGATGGAAGATCTATTGACTTAACGTTTGTCCGGCGGTAAGATGAAGATAAGTATTGCGTGAATTTCCGTGATCAAACCGAAGAGGGAGGAATTGCATGAATGTACTTATCATTAAGGGAAGTCCTCATGAAAAAGGCACCACATCGCTGCTGGCGAAGAAATTCGAGGAGGGAGCACGGGCGGCTGGCCATGTTGTCCAGGAGATTGACGCGGCCCATGTGGATATTAAATCCTGTCTGGGCTGTAATTACTGCAGGAAGAATAACGGAATCTGCATCCACAATGACGATATGGCGGACGCATACCCGATGCTCTCCGACGCAGATGCGATCGTATTTGTGACTCCGCTCTATTACTTTGGCTTTACCTCGCAGATCAAGAAGGTGATTGACCGCTTCTACGCCATGAACTCCGAACTGAGGGCGGAAGCCAAAATGGCCTATTTGCTCGCGGCAGGAGCCGACAGTGAGGACTGGGCCATGGAAGGAATACGCGCCACATTTGATGTGATGTGCCGCTATCTTCGCTGGGAAAATGCGGGAAGCGTCCTGGATCTCGGCTGCGGAAGCCGTGAGGAGATAAAGGAAAGCGAATATTTAAGCCAGGCAGAAGTGCTTGGAAGGTCAGTTTAACCGAAGAAGAAGCCGCTGTATCAGCAGATAAAAATACTGATACAGCGGTTTCTTCTGTTCTGTGCCGGTTGCAGTGCTCCGGTGTATTACCCTTTTGCGTTCTCCGGGCGGAGATTCGTGAGCCCGGTTACGATAACGCAGGGGCCTTTTTCCGCCAGGTCCAGAATGACATTTCTCTGGATTACCCAAAGGAAATCGTCGGCCGACATCCCGTTCATGGCTCCATTCATTCCTCTGGCGGCAAAGGCGTATCCGAAGATGCTATTCGAGGGAGCATCCTCGCCCTGTTTCTCGATATAGGATTCATCAAAGCCCGTCTCCACGGCCACTTTCTTGACCAGATCCTTGTCGTAGTAGGGGATTCCCAGTTTTTCAGCCGCCATTTTTCCTATGGTACGTCCGCCGCTGCCGAATTCCTGGCTGATGGTGATGATTCGATGATTCATGTGTTCTGACCTCCATTCGCTTTAAACATTTATATTCGTGTGAGACAAGAATAATTGTAAGAATCAGAGAAAGCACATCGGCAATAGGGGCCGCCCACAGCATTCCCGTGACGCCGAAGGCCATCGAGAGCAGGATGACGCCCGGAACCAGGAAGACGACGTCTCTGGACAGGGAAAGGACAGTCGCCTTCACCGGTTTTCCGATCGACTGCAGGAAAATACTGCTGGCCTTCTGTACGCAGCAGAGCAGGATGCCTCCCAGGAAAATACGGAAGCACATATTAGCGTATTCATTATACAGACCGCTCTCGCTGCCGAACAGGCTGACAATGACCTGCGGGCAGAATTCGAAGAGCAGTGTGGCAATGATGCCGATCACCGCATTGGCAGCGATGATATGGCGATACGTATCGAAGACCCGTTTAAAATTACCGGCCCCGTAATTATATCCGGCGATAGGCTGGCCGCCGACCGCGATACCCACGGAAAATGCGATGACGATGCCAAAGACCTTCATAACGATCCCGACAACGGAAAGGGGAATATCGGCCCCGTAAATGGACTGGGGCCCCTTGAGCCCGATCATGTTGTTGGACACACTCATGACGATGACAATGGCAATCTGCGTGATAAAGCTGGAGATGCCCAGCTGGCCGATCTGCCTCAGCAGCCGGCCATCCGGAAGAAAACTGGCCTTCGAGAAGCGAAAGGATTTCGGCTTCCGGAAATAGAGGATGGTGACGAAGCAGGAAACCACCTGACCGATGACGGTGGCTATGGCTGCGCCCCGCACCCCCATGTGAAATACGAAGATGGCGACAGGGTCCAGAATCAGGTTCAGCACGGCACCGATTACGGTGGAAAACATGGAATAAGCGGGGGAGCCGTCGGCCCGGATCGCCGCATTCATGCCGGAGGCGAAAATATAGAAGGGGATTCCGAGCAGAATGACCTCCATGTATTCTCTGGCATAGGGATAGCTGGCCTCTGTCACTCCAAACAGGCGGAGAATCTGATCCGTAAACAGAAAGCCGGTCACGGTCAGCAGGAGGCCGATGATTATAGTGGCCAGAATTCCATTACCGATGCATTTGTGGCTGTTTTCCTTGTCGCCGCTTCCGAGGGAGAGGCTTAATTTGGCTGCGCTTCCATCCCCAACCAGCAGGGCCAGGGCCAGAGCAGTCACGGTGAACGGATAGACGACATTAGTTGCCGCATTTCCGAGGTAACCGACGCTCTGCCCGATAAAGATCTGGTCCACGATGTTATAGAGGGCGCTGACCAGCATGGAAAGTACGCAGGGAACTGAAAATTTCAGCAGCAGCCTGCCGATGGGTTCTGATGCAAGATAGGCGTTTGCATCTCGTTTTGTCTCTGTCATAGATAATCACTCCTTATGAATAAAAACTGCGCGCAATCAAAGCGGAAGATTCCCGCTTATAGATTACACGCAGTTATTGCTGGATTTACATCTATTCTGATTAAACACGCATGGATAAAACGGAAATGGTAAGATTTTTCCGCCGTGAATCATTATAACCGATCGGACAATGCGGATGTAAGAAGAAAATTCATATTTTAGAAAATTTGTTAAAAATGCGCATAATGAAATGATAATGCCAGCGCTTATATCAGGAAGTAGGAAATCCAGAACACAGTTTAATAATAAAATTTTCACAAAACAGACACAGTCCGGCTTTATAATGCAGTTCAGTAACAGAAAAGACTGCGACAGGAGGACAAAACATGAGCACAGAAGCTGTAAAACAGGATGAAAGTAAGGGAGAGAAGGCAGCGGTTATCTCTTTTCTTTTGATATCTGCCGCATTTTTGATGGCGGAGATTGGACTGATGGATATTTCTTTACTAAAGGCCCCGGAACTGATCCAGTGGATCTATGATAAGGTAACACTGCCGGAGAGTCTGATTTTTATCAGCCATTTCAAGGGGCTGTTTGGATTTTTTGTGATGGTGATCAGCTGTCTGCCGGCACTGGCATTAATGGGGATCACAGGTATGGTAATGTCGAAGATTGCGGATAAGCAGTAGGAGTCTGATAGATGGCGGGAATCCGGGAGGAGCTGCCGGCGGTAAATGCCGTGAGAGATAATCAGCCAGGCTTCCGCGTTGAGCGGCTTTTGCAGTAATACGTATAAAATTCCTGAAAAACAAGCTTCTATACATATCCGGCGGGCAATTGGCGAAAGCTATTTAGACATATTTCATAAAAAAGCAGGTGGAATTCCGTTAAAAATCCTCTGTACAAACTGATATATTAGTACTAATATATCAGTATAGTGGGAACTGTAAACCAATCTTATTTATCATCAGGAGGAAAATCATATGAATATGTCACTTCGCTGGTATGGACCAGGCTATGACACCGTAACTCTGGAACAGATCCGTCAGATTCCGGGCGTGAGAGGCGTCATCACGACACTCTACGGAACGCAGCCGGGAGAGGTCTGGGAAAGGGAAGAGATCAGAAGCTTAAAGAAGACCGTCGAGGATGCGGGGCTTTCCATTCTTGGAATTGAATCAGTCAACGTCCATGACGACATCAAGACAGGGGCAAAGGACAGAGACCGCTATATTGACAACTACATCACGACGCTGGAACGCCTGGGCGAGGAAGACATTCATATGGTGTGTTATAACTTTATGCCTGTGTTTGACTGGACACGTTCTGAGCTGGCCAGAAAGAGGGCGGACGGCTCTACGGTTCTCGCTTACAATCAGGATATCATCGACAAGATTGACCCGGAGCATATGAGGGAATCCATCGAAGCCATGTCAGCCGGTTATGTCATGCCGGGATGGGAACCGGAGCGTATGGGCAGGCTGGCAGATTTATTTGCTATGTACCGGGAGGTCGATGAGGAGAAGCTGTTCTCCAATCTCGTTTATTTCCTGGAAGCCATCGGGCCGGTCTGCGAGAAATACGACATCCGTATGGGAATCCATCCGGACGATCCGGCGTGGCCGATATTTGGACTTCCGAGAATCATTACGGATAAGGCTCACATTGAAAAATTCTTAAAGGCAGTCGATAAGCCGTACAACGGTCTGACGCTCTGTACCGGATCCCTGGGCTCCAATCAGAACAATGATATTCCGGGTATCATCGAGGCCGCAAAGGGAAGAATAGCCTTTGCCCATGTCAGGAACTTAAAATACAATTCCGACCGGGACTTCGAGGAGGCCGCGCACCTGTCTTCCGACGGCTCCATGGATATGTATAAAATCATGAAGACGCTTTACGACACCGGCTTTGACGGCTGTATACGTCCGGATCACGGCCGTGCCATCTGGGGCGAGGATGCGATGCCTGGCTACGGCCTGTACGACCGTGCATTGGGCGCGATGTATTTACAGGGCTTATGGGAAGCGATCAGAAAGAATGGGTAGCCGGGAAGATCTCATGTATGACGTGCTCAGAACGGATATCCTGGATTTAAAGCTGAGACCCGGCCTGGTTTTCAGCATAAAAGACGTCTGTGATGCGTACGGGACGGGGCGAACCCCGGTCAGGGAAGCGCTGATCCGGCTTTCCAAGGAGGGCCTCATCACATTTCTGCCGCAGAAGGGAACGATGGTATCGAAGATCGATTTCCAGAGGGCCGACAATGAACGTTTTCTGAGAAGCTGTGTGGAAGAACAGGTAATGCTGGAATTCATGGCTTTGAATGGCCATGACCGGGCTTCGGAGGCTGCCGCGGCCTTAAAGGCGTCTCTGGACCGGCAGGAAAAAATCGTGAAGGACAGGGACTGCCGCGGATTTCTGGAGGAGGATATCGTCTTTCACTCCGTATTTTACCAGGCAGTAAACCGGGATACCTGCGCTCACATCATCCATGCGAACTCAGGCGATTACCGCCGTATCCGGCTGCTTTCCCTGACGGAGACCGGAATCAGCGATGGAGTGGTGCAGCAGCACAAAGAGCTGATGGAGGCCGTTCTGGAGCGTGACGAAGAACGGATGCACCGGCAATTGGCCCTTCATTTGAATAAAATGGTGAATGAGGAGCGGTTCCTGGTGGAGAAATACGCGGAGCTGTTTACCAGCGGCGAGGCGGAGGAAAAACGGAAGAATGACGGCTTTGCCGAGGATTTTCTGATCAGCGCTGCATTGCGTGAGGGCTAAACACCCCGCCGCAGGCACTATTACTGTGGAATTAATGCAAAGCTGTACTAGCGGCAGTACCCGATAAAGCGGGGCATGCTATCGCCAGATGTTCATGCAGGCATGGCACCTGGCTCGCTGCTCGCGGGAATAAATGAGAGAGGTGTAAAGATGAATTTAACAGATACAGGATTACAGGAAAGACAGGCATGGGAGAAAGCGGGTATTGAGATTCCTTCCTATGACAGGGCAGCAATGGTGAAAAAGACAAAAGAGGCGCCGGGCTGGGTGCATTTCGGCGCGGGTAATATCTTCCGCGGCTTCATTGCGGGTCTTCAGGATGCGCTTCTGGAGGAAGGACTTGCCGACACGGGGATCATCGCGGCGGAAACCTTTGATTTTGACATCATGGACAAGATCTATGAGCCGTTCGACGATCTGGCCCTTTTAATCACCTTAAAGGCAGATGGGAGCACGGAGAAGAAGGTGATCGCCTCGATCGCGGAAGGCGTGAAGGCGGATTCCGCTGATGTGCAGGAATGGGAACGCCTGCGTACTATTTTTATAAGCCCATCTCTTCAGATGGTATCCTTCACCATCACGGAAAAGGGTTATGCACTGAAGGGGGCGGATGGGACGTATTTCCCATTCGTTCAGAACGATATCGACAATGGGCCGGAGCATCCGGCCGGCGCCATGGCTGTCGTCTGCGCCCTTTTACTGGTGCGGTACAGACAGGGCGCCGCGCCGCTGGCCGTTGTCAGTATGGATAACTGCTCCCATAACGGTGAGAAGCTTAAAAATTCCATTCTCACCATGGCGGAGGAATGGAAGAAAAAAGGCTTTGCGGACGATGGTTTCCTGGAATATTTAAAGAACGAAGAAAAGATCGCGTTCCCCTGGTCCATGATCGATAAGATTACGCCAAGACCAAGCGTTTCCCTGGCGGAGCAGCTGGAGGCCGACGGAGTCGCCGCCATGCAGCCGGTGATCACTTCTAAGAGGACGTATATCGCACCGTTTGTCAATGCGGAGGGGCCGCAGTATCTGGTGATTGAGGATAAGTTCCCGGCAGGAAGACCGGCGCTTGAAAAAGCGGGGGTCTATATGACAGACAGAGATACGGTAAACAGGGTGGAGCGCATGAAGGTAACCACCTGCTTAAATCCGCTGCATACGGCGCTGGCCGTATACGGCTGTATTCTCGGCTACACCTCGATCGCGGAGGAGATGAAGGATACCGAGCTCAGGGCGCTGGTGGAGAAAATCGGTTTGACAGAAGGTATGCCGGTGGTAACCGATCCGAAGATTCTTTCCCCGGAGGCTTTTGTGAACGAAGTCATCTATGACAGGCTTCCGAATCCATTTATCCCGGACGCGCCGCAGAGAATCGCAAGTGACACCTCCCAGAAGGTGGGAATCCGGTACGGCGAGACGATCAAATCGTATGTGGAACGGTACGGCGACGCGAAGAAACTGACCTTTATTCCGCTGGCGATTGCCGGATGGTGCCGTTATCTGCTGGCTGTGGATGATGAGCTGAAACCGTTTGAGCTCTCGGCCGATCCGATGGTTCCGGAACTTAAGGGATGGCTGCAGGGCGTTGAGGCGGGAAAGCCGGAGACGTATGCAGGGCAGCTGAAGCCGATTCTTTCCAACGAGAATATTTTTGGTGTTAATTTGTATGATGCCGGGATCGGCAGCCTGACAGAAGCGATGTTCCTGGAGGAAATTGCCGGAGCCGGTGCGGTGAGAGAGACACTTAGAAAATATCTGAATTAAATATTGAATGAAATGAATGGACAGAGCGGTTCCGCAATCCTGCAGGAAGCCGCTCTGTTTTTCATATTGACATACCGGCTGTGATCGGGTAATATGAAAGAGTTCCGCAGGAAGTTCTTTCCTGTGTGAAAATGATTCTTTATCTCTTAGTGGTCTCCACGAAAAACTCCATTGTATTGTATTACGAAAGAGAATAAATAAGAAAGCTGGTGATGCGGTTGTAATCGTATTTTCTTGAAGTTACCTGTTGATTAAAGTATAATAGAAGAAAGGAAGAAATATGGGAGATATTGCATACCAGAATAAGGATGTAACCGCTAAGGTTATGGCGGAGGCGCTTAAGGGAAAATCACTGGCTCCCTTTGGAATTCACCAGTTAAAAATCGTAGATATTCTGCCTACGAATTTACCGGTGATCGAAAGCAATGAGCTGCGGCTTGACAATTTATTTCTGCTGAGTGACGGCTCAATCGGGATCATGGATTATGAATCAGCCCATAACCAGGAAAATTTTGTGAAATACATAAATTATATGGCGAGAGTGATAAAGCGTTATGCAATAAACCATGAGCTGGATCGTATCAAACAGATAAAAATGATCGTTATCTACACGGCAGATGTGGACCATGCGGAAGCGGTTTATGATCTGGGAGGCATTGTGCTGAAGATTGAACCCACCTTTTTGGTGGAAGCAGACACAAAGGCGCAGTACGACAGGATCAGGCAGCGGATAGATGCAGGAGAACGTTTGACCGACGAGGAATTAATGGAGCTGATGATACTGCCGCTAACCGTAAAGGGAAAGAAGGAAAAACAGCCGGTGATCATCTCGGCAGTAGAACTGGCGAAGAGAATTGCAGACCGAAAACAGGCTTTGGAAGCGCTTGCAGGTATTTTGACGTTTTCTGACAAGCTGATAGACGAAGCCTATAAAAGGCAGATTAAGGAGGAAATGCGGATGACACAGATCGGACAGATGCTGATTGATGAGGGAATGGAAAAAGGAATGGAAAAAGGAATGGAAAAAGGAATTCAGGCATTGATTGAGGATAACAGAGAAGACGGTGTTTCAGAAGAAAGAATCGTCGAAAAGCTGCAGAAACGCTTTTCCATGGACAGAGGGAAAGCAGAAGCATATTTACAACGTTTTACACGATCTTAGAATCAGGAACAGACTTATGTATCCCCCCGGTCTCGACAGACCCGGGGGGAATTTTTGTGCATTAGTGTGTGTTTGAAAATTCATTCCTGTCATACGGAATGGTAACGATGACGCTGTTCTTCAAATAAGGAATACTGACAAAGGATATATTGGCTTCTGTGCCGTAGCACGCCATGAGTCTGCGATAAATATTGTTCAGACCAAAGTGATCTCTGCCTTCCGGCTGTTCCTCGGTCAGACAGGCTGTGGCTTTTGGGATATCAATCCCTTTCCCGTTGTCGGACACCTCGATGACCATGTGGGTGTGAGTCTGATCTAAGGTGATGGATATTGTGATCTGCGGTGCAACAGGCCATGTCTCCGGACTCATGTTTCCAAATCCGTGCTTTAAGCAGTTCTCAGCAAGCGGCTGAAGAAGTACCTTCATAATTTTGCAGTTTTTCAGATGCGAATCGATCTGACAGGTAAAATGAACGCCCTCCCTGGAATGACGGTTCATGATCTCCATGTAGGAGGTAACGTGTTCTGCCTCCTTTTCGGCAGAAATGAAGGTTTGCCCCACACTTAGCGTGATCCGCAGATAGCGTCCCAGGCTTTCCAGCATACTTCCCGCCGTATCGGAGTGTCCGTTTAATATTTGAAAATGAATACATTCCAGTGTATTATACAGAAAGTGCGGATTGATCTGTTCCGACATCATCTGAATCTCCGCCCTGGCTTTTTTCTGTTCCTCTTCTTTAATCTGCAGTAACTGGAGCTGAATCGTATCATACATCTGGTTCAATTGTTTTCCCAACAGGCTGATCTCATCAGAGCGGGGAAATACGACCTTTGTCTGGTAGGAACGGCGGTTGATTTGAGCAATGATATCTCCCAGCGTTTTAATATCCCTTGTCAGGAAATGGGACAGGCCGAATGCCAGCAGGGCTGCTGCGGCAGAACAGAACAGCCATACCATAAAAAAGAAAGACCGGAATTCCTGAATATCGCCGGTGAGTGCGGATTTTCGGCTGATATGGACTACCTTAAGATCACAAAAACGGATAGCAGCCGTTGAAACCACCAGCTCGTCCCGGTCTATGGCCAGATGCTCTCCGCGGAGATTATCCGTCTGTGCTACCAATGCTTCCAGACTGGTCCCAAAGGCATCGGGATACGTCTCTTCCTGTATATCCAGGGGAATTCCACTGGAGTCGGCCAGATACATGCAGTAAGTATAGCCGTTGGACATCTGGTCAAAGTATGACCGGATCTGTCCCGTATCCATCAAAATAATGACCCGCGCCTTATATTTGCCTTCTGTATCGCGGTATGCAAAGGTGCCGGTTCCCCTGCTGTAGGAGACCGGATAGGAGACGGGGATAGCGCCTCCCTGCCGGAACAGTAAATTCTGACGGGTTGGAAATACGGTAATAAGAGGATATTCCCAGATGTTTTCTGTAAAAAGCGTTTCAAAGCTGCCGCCGAATCCGAGAGAATAGGGACTGAAAAGAAAGCCATTTTCTCCGCAGATCAGAATGTTGTTGACCTGGGCATGGTTTTGGAAGAAGGAAGCCATCTCATCGGAAGCCGCCTGATAATAACCGGAGTAACCGTCGAAGCTGTTATTGGCAATATCGGCAATCATATCGGGAAACGGCTTTCTTACCAGAAGATTGTTCGTAGCGGCGGAGAGGGACTGAAACTGGGAGGAAAGTACGGCTCCGGCAGTTTCCACCGATTGTTCTGCTTTTTTCAGAACCTCCCTGGTGTTTCGCTTGTAAAAATAGGAGTAGGACAGCTGACTGATCAGCAGCAGGGCTGCCGTGGTGATGGCGATCATGCCGATCAGCAGCTTGTACCGAAATTTTAGATTAGAAAACCAGTTTTTCATAGTCAGCGCCTTCCTTCTCCGGTATACTGCTTCTGATAATCGGAAGGCGTCAGGCCGGTACGTGTTTTAAATGCGCGGCTGAAAGACCGGTAATCCTCGTATCCGAGAAGGATTGCCACATCGCCTGCTGTAATATCAGGATGTTTTAACTGCTCCTGGGCGTAGCTGATTTTTAAATCCAGCAGATAATCTCGGAAATTTAAAGAGGTCTTATTTTTAAAATACGTGCTGAAGTAGCTTTTGCTTAATCCCAGATAACTGCAGACCTCCTCCGTATGCGGATTCTTAAGCAGATTGGCATGGAGGTAGGCGATGGCCTTTTCAATCAGAGGCTCGTTCTTGGTGGCCCGGCTGACGGCGAGTTCGTTGGCAAAACCGTTTAAAATCTCACACATCCAGCTCCTGACCTCTTCCAGGGAAGAGAGATTCGACAGCGCGGCATAGGAGTTGCCGGTAAAGCTGATCGGGGGGCCGCCCAGATAATCAGCCAGCTGGCTTTGAATTGTAATGATGATATAATTGCACATACTGTAGAGATAAGAGGGCGGCGGTAGCGGGGCGGTGATAAGGCTGTCAAAATAAGAGGTAAACTGCAGCCGGATGTCCTTCGGATCATTTCTTAAAACTGCCTGAAGGATATCATCGCCGGGCATGATGACCGGCGGCGGAAGGCAGTTTGTCACTTCTGGTTCTATGACAAGACCGGCTTCCGGATAGATATGCCATGTGATGGCCTGTCGGGCATTCTGGTAAGAGGCGGGAATTTCGGACAGTGATGGTACCGGTTTTCCGATGGCCGCCGCCAGATTATCCCCTCGCCAGGAGGCCAGGCAGCGGTTCAGCAGTTTTGAAAGAGACTCCTGCGTGTGATGATGAAAAGGCAGATTGACAACGAGAATCAGTCCATCCGGTGGATATTCGGAGATGAGAACGGGACTGTCAGCCAGTTCATTCTCCAGGATTTTCTTTAATGCAACGAGACTTTGATTCAGCTCCACATTCTCATCCGGATCGAAGCGGGTTCGGAACGTCTGGATCAGTACCACACAGGATTGTGTGTTCCGGATGAGCAGTCCGTATTGAGAAGAAATACTTCCCAGCTCTTCCTCTGCCAGCTCCCCTCTTAACAGCTGGGGAATCAGGTTCTGCCTGTGAAGCGATACTTCGGCTTTCCTCAATTTGTGAAGTGTTGACAATTGATCGGTATGAAGATTTCTTTTATCCACAATAGATTCTTTCAGCTTACAGATCAGATTGGTCAGTTCCTTTATGGAGATCGGTTTCAGAAGATAATCTTCAATGCCGTACCGGATGGCAGTTCTTGCGTACTCAAAATCATCGTAACCGCTTAAGATGATGAAGGAGCACTCAAACTGTTCCTCCCTGGCCCGGCGGACAAGCTCCAGCCCGTTCATTCCAGGCATCTGAATGTCGGTGATTACAATATTCGGTTCATAATAACGTATCTTGTCAAGCGCTTCTGCACCGCTTGCAGCTGTCCCGATGACAGTGACAGAATAATCTTCCCAGGGAATGATGCTGCGAAGTCCGGTACGGATCTCGGCTTCGTCATCCACGATGAGAAGGGTGATAGCTGATAACGAATTCATAGGATTCTCCTCAAAACAAGGTTGAAATTTTAAAGCAAGGCCATTATAGCATTGTGAATAATGGAAAGCAATAAATTGACGTGAGATTTGTACAGTTCGAAAAAAATGCCGCATAGACAGTAAAAAATGCCATGTGAGTCATGGAAAATATGCAGTAATATGTGAGCACAGACAAACAAAAACAGTACAAAACGAACAGATTACAAAGCAAACGGAAAGGGAGTAAAAACTATGAGAAAAGGAAAGAAGATAGCGGCGCTGAGTCTGGCGGGATTAATGGCTGTTTCAGCTCTTACGGCATGCTCACAGGGGGAAACGAAAGAGAATACAGCAGATCTTACATCTGGAGCCTTGGCGGCAGAGGGGACCGGGGCAAATGAGGCAGGAAGCAGTGCGGCTTCCGGAGACCGAGTTAAGATCACTGTATGGACAGAGAATCGCCATGACCTGGATTATATGAATAAGATAGTCGAGGAGTTCAACAACACGAATGACCATATTGAGATTGAGTATGTGGTACAGACGGAAAATTACGTGAATTTACTGAGTATGGCCGCCAATTCCGGGCAGTCACCTGATATATTTACTCAGGTGAACATCACGGATTTTAAGAATTTCGTAGATAACGGAATCGTTCAGCCCATCAATGATTTTATAACCGATGAATTCAGAACGATCAATGAAGTAGATGACCACCTATACGAAGGGGCCAATGTGATGGGGGATGAGATCTACTGGGTTCCATGCGGGAAGAGAAGCGGTTCCAGATTTATTTACAACAAGGAAATATTTGACGGACTGGGCCTTGAAATTCCCAAATCTATCGGCGAGCTTCCTGAACTGGTTAAGAAGATCACAGAGGCGGGAAACGGAGAGTACTATGGAATCATATTCCCCGGTATGAGCGGTCCGTTCGAGCGCTGGCTGGAACACTCTGCGGAGATGAGCGGTGTCACACCCTACGACTATAAGACGGGGACCTTTGATTTTACTGGCTTTAAGCCATGGCTGGAAGTGACCCGCCAGATGTTTGAGGATAACAGTGTCTTCCCCGGATCGGCCTCCATGAAGATTGATCCGGCCCGTGTTCAGTTCTCCGAGGGGCATGCGGCAATCCACGCAAATGCTTCCCAGGAAGCAACCGTGCTGACGGAGCAGTTTCCGGCACAGATTGAATGGGCGGTAGCAGACCTTCCCACATTAAACGGCAGGATCGAAGGCTGCGAATATGCCAACCCCAATACCGGCTGGCTGATGAGCGCGTTTACGGAGCATCCGCAGGAGGCATGGGAGGTAATCGAATACTTTGGATCAGAGGAAGTTTTAAAGGGATACTTTGAGAACGGCTATTCTCTTCCGATTTCTCAGTATATGGACGAAAAAATCGATAAATCCAAGATCGGCCGCATGGCAGACTTTACCGGCGCAGATTATGAAGCGGTACTTCCGGTAGCACCGTCGGTAACACCGGAGGGAGAGAATTACCGCGATGCGTTGTGGAATGCTTGTCTGCAGGGCGGTCCAGACATCGATGAGACGATTGATAATTTAAATAAGACGTATAACGCTGCTCTCGATAAAGAAGTGAAGATGGGTAAGACAAAACGGCTCGTGATTAAGGATTACGATCCTCTTCATCCGGGAGACGGAACCATAGAGTATCTGGACAATTAATAAAAACTCAGTAAATTGAAAGGAGCCGGCTGCTGCAAATAGACTGTTGCAGCAGCCGGTTTCCATTTGGAAGGAGTAAAGGTTATGAATACGAAAAAATCATTCGGACAGCGGATGAAAAAGAGCTGGCAAAAAGGTGACATTACCATGTGGATTATGCTGCTTCCGACCATCTTTTTTATTCTGGTCATGTCCGTGTATCCATTTCTCTGGCTGATCCGGTACGTGTTTTATGATTATAACGGATTCAAGGCATATTTTGTCGGTCTGGACAATTTTAAACGGGTGCTTACGGATAAGATATACTGGAACAGCGTCCTGCATACCTTTGAATACGCGGTTATGAAGCTGCTGTTTGTAATTCCCCTTTCCCTGGTGACCGCCGTTCTGCTTCAGAGAAAACGGTTTGGGAGCGGGTTGTTTCAGGGAATATTTTTCCTGCCTACAGTCATCAGTTCTGCGGTATACAGCCTGATCTGGTACTTCATATTTGCCACCTACAACGGGGTGCTAAACGGTTATCTCCAGGCAGCGGGCGTTATTGGTGCCCCTGTTGACTGGCTCGGAAGTTCCAGGACCGCCATGGCAGCGGTGGTCATCGTGGCTATCTGGGGTGCCTTCGGCAACTATATGATACTGTTGATCTCGGGATTGACCGGAATTCCTGCGGATGTCTATGAGAGTGCCCAGATCGATGGGGCAAATGGAGTGCAGACCTTCTTCCGTATCACGCTTCCCATGCTGGGGCCCGTGCTGAAGGTGGTCATTATGCTGGCTATCACCACGGCATTTAAGGATTACCAGTCCATTCTGGTACTTACTGGCGGCGGCCCCAATAACCGTACCCACGTGATGTTCTCTTACATATTTGAAATGGTATTCGGGACTTCCGGCAAGGCCTCTCAGCTCCAGATCGGCTATGGTTCTGTTTTGAGCATTATTTCGGCCGTAATCGTGGGCCTCATTACGATTGTTTACTTAAAATTCAGCAAAAAGATGGATGAAATATCATAGAAGGGGAGAGCGGTGATGGCAAGAGAAAAAACAATTCATGCAGTGGAATCCAAAAAGACGAAAATGATCAATGCGGTGATTTTCATTCTGTTGTTGATTCTGGCCGTTTTAACGGTCTATCCGGTGGTTTATATTATTCTTGGATCTTTTAAGACCAACAGCGAGCTTGTAAGCGGCGGGTTAAATATTCTTCCTGAGAAATTCGTTCTTGATAACTACATTCAGGCGTGGAATATGGGGAATTTTTCCCGGTATACCGTGAACAGCCTCGTATTGAGCTTCGGTGTCATGTTCGTCTCTCTGGCAGTCAGCAGTATGGCGGGATACGTATTTTCAAGGCGGGAATTTCGTTTCAAAAGCCTGATCTACAATGCGATGGTCATGTTTATGTTTATTAATGTGGGCAGTGCTTCCCTGCGTCCGCTGTTTGAACTGGCAGTTAAGCTGAATATGAATAAATCCATGCTTTCCATAATCCTGATTTCGGCAGGAGGTGGTCAGGCCACCTATGTGTTCCTGATCCACGGTTTTATGAACAGCGTGCCGAAGGAACTGGACGAAGCGGCCAAAATGGACGGCTGCAGCTTCTTCGGTATCTACAGCCGGGTTATTCTTCCGGTATTAAAGCCGGCGCTGGCCAGTGTTGCGCTGCTGTCCTTCCGCGGAGGCTGGAATGAATATATTCTGCCTTTGATTTTTACCATGACCAATGAAAAACTGCGGCCTTTGACGGTAGGTGTCGTAGCTCTTCAGAATGCAGGAGACGGCGCGGCGGCATGGAACATTCTGTTTGCTGGATCGGCCATAGCAGTGATACCGATCATTCTGGTATATCTGTTTGCCAGCAGACAGTTCATGGGTGGTATGACCGCCGGAGCGGTGAAGGGATAAGCTAGTACAGCGTTGCATAAATTCCTAAGTAATAGCACCTGACGCAGATATCAGGCGCTATTACTCAGGAATTTATGCAATGCTGTACCAGGGCGTGATCGAGAGGAAAAGAGGAGAGAAAACATGAAATATCAGTTAAATGAATATGGCTTTATTACAAATTATCTGGTGAGCGGGAGAAAAGAGACGGACTTCTCCAGCAGTGCGGCGGATAAAAATCAGCTTGCCTGTGAAAAAATGATGCGGTCCGAGGCAGCGGATCACGATCCGGTTATGCCGGCTGGCCCCGTCGTTCTGGGGGCTTTGAGCGCCCTGGGACTGCCATGGGAGTACGAGTACACGTATGGAAGCTGGTTTGTGGACCGGTCTTCCTTCTATCCGCTGCTGACCAGGGTGGAGCTTCACGCTGCTACGATACTGAATGCCCGGGAGGAGATGGAGGCGGAGGTCTGGCTCTGGAGCTACGCTGCGGTGGATCTCTGGGTGAATGGGGTGTTTATAGGGGGGATTGAGACTCCCGTATACAAACCCATCAGCCGGAAGATCATGAAGCTGCCTTTAAAAAAGGGGGACAATACCATCTATATCAGGCTGGTGAACTTAGGCGTCCGGGACACGAGAACCCTGTTTGGAATCCAGATTCCGGGGCAGGAAAGGGAAATGCTTTCAGTGACTCTGCCGGATGCAGAGAAGGCCGCGCTCTGTTCGCAGGCAGCAGACTGGCTGTCAGGAATCATGATCAGAGAAAAAACAATGGTATTTCCCGCTCCGGCGCCGGAAGGAAGCCGCCTGATCTACGATGCCAGGCCGGTGGATTTTACGGAGTACCGTAACCGTTATTCCGGGATAACGCTGAGGGGAGAGACAGAGCTGGCTCTGGCACCGGATAAGCCCTATCTGAAGATTGTGGTTACCGTATCGGACCAGACCCTGTCAAGAAGCTTTGAACGACAGGAGCTGCTGACCATTCAAAAGGGAGAAAACGCAGACCCGGAAGAAAACAAAAGGCGCGTCTTTGAGAGAATTGCCGGTGTGAAACAGATTCCAAGGGGAGATTCGGAAAGCTTTTCCATGTATCCGATTCTGGCACGTTTCGCCTCAGGCAGAGTGGACCCGGAAGATGAGCGGGAGATATATAAGTCTTTTGACCAGATCGAAAGCAGACGGGACTGTTCAGACTTTCTTACCTGCGCCATGGTCCGTTTTATGAAGCTGTATCCCATGAATGAAGCCATGGCAGCACGGTGCAAAGAAGTCATGATAAACTACCGCTACTGGATGGATGAGGAGGGCAGTGACGGCATGTGCTTCTGGAGTGAGAATCATTCTCTGATGTTTTTTGTCAGCGCTTATGTGGCAGGTGACATTTATCCGGAGGAATTATTTATCCGTTCCGGAAAGACCGGACGGGAGATGAAGGAGACTGCGCGGCAGAGGATCCGTGACTGGATGGTTCAGACAGAAAGAGAGGGCTACGATGAATTCCACAGCGGCGGCTACACCCCTATCACCTTTGCCGCTATTTTAAATGTGGTTGATTTTTGTGACGGGGAGTTGTCGGCTCTTGCGTGGAAGGCGGCGGACCGGCTATTAAAGGATCTGGCAGTCCAGACCTTTCAGGGAGTCTCCATTTCACCTATGGGACGGGTATACCGGGAGGCGCTGTACCCTTATAAGCAGGATATTCAGTGTCTGATTAATTTAATAGATCCGGAGGCGCCGGACCAGTTCAGTGAGTGGATCATCTTCCTGGCTACCAGCAAGTACCGGCTGCCGGAGGGGCTTAAGGAGGTGATGTACAGCCCGGCGTCTCTCGTCTATGAGGAGAGCAATGCCAGAATCTGTGTGGAAAAACAGGAGGATTACATGCTGACCTCCGTGGAGTCTCCAAGACGCGACGGCAGGGTGCGGAAATGGGAAAATATAAGTGAACAGCCGGAGGCCGATACAGGAAGCTTCTCGTATGTGAAATCATTAAACGAATGTTTTCACGGAACAACCCAGTTTGAGCCCGGTGTATACGGCTATCAGCAGCACATGTGGTATGCCGCTCTCGATCCGGCGGCGGTGGTGTTTGTAAACCATCCGGGTGGAAGCTGTGAAAGCTGTACCACAAGGCCTGGGTACTGGTTTGGCAACGGAATTATGCCGGCTTTAAAACAGGTAAAAGAGGTTCTCTGTGCGATTTACCGGATTCCGGAGACCCATCCGATTCCATTTACCCATGTATATTGGCCATCCTCCAGATTTTCATATGAAATAATAGAAGAGACGTGGCTGGCCGGCAGCGCCGGCGGCGGATACGTGGCACTTTGGTGCAGCGACCCGTTTACGGCTTATGATGACCTGATGTTTCACTGCGAATACAGGGTAAAAAGCAGGGATGCTGCTTACGTCTGTATCTGCGGAAGCCGGAAAGATTATGGAAGTCTGGAAGAATTTCTGCTGGCATGCAAAGAGAGGAAGCCTGCTTATGACAGAGAGAAGGGAAGGTTAAGGGCAGGGAATGAAGAGATTACTTATAAAAAATATGAAAATATGACCCAGTATATTTAAAAACAGAAGATCAGTATTCCGATGCCTGCCGGTTTTTGCTGTACAGGCACCGAAATACTGATCTTCTTTCTGGTATTCTTTTTCTGCGATTCTAGATGGCAACCGGAATCTTATCCGTAAACGTATGGTATTGATAATTCTCCAGCCGGAAATGGTCTTTCGTAAACTGATAGAAATCCTGTACTTCCCGGTCCATAAGGAACGTCGGCGCCTCATAAGGCACTTTTTCAATCATTTCCTTAACAATCGGCACATGTCTGTCGTAAATATGGGCGTCTGCGATGACATGGACCAGTTCTCCAGCCTCTAAGCCGCTGACCTGGGCGAACATGTGAAGCAGAACCGCGTACTGGGTGACATTCCAGTTGTTTGCGGTCAGCATGTCCTGGGAGCGCTGGTTTAAAATCCCGTTCAGCACATTCCCGGATACGTTGAATGTCATGCTGTAGGCGCAGGGATAGAGATTCATCTCGTGAAGATCCTGATGATTATACAGGCTGGTAATGATCCGGCGGCTTAGTGGGTTGTGCTTCAGATCATAGAGAACCCGGTCCACCTGATCGAACTCGCCCTCTTTGTATTTATGCTTAATTCCCAGCTGGTAGCCGTATGCCTTTCCGATGCTTCCGTTCTCATCGGCCCAGGAGTCCCAGATGTGGCTGCTTAAGTCGTGAATGTTGCTGGATTTTTTCTGCCAGATCCAAAGTAGCTCACCGATTGCGGATTTAAACGCGGTCCGGCGGAGCGTCAGGATGGGAAACTCCTTTGACAGATCGTAACGGTTGATGATGCCGAATTTCTTTATGGTATGGGCGGGAGCGCCATCCTCCCAGACCGGACGCACCTCGCTGTCCGTATCCCATACGCCGTTTGATAAGATTTCTCTGCAATTCTGTATGAATAAAGTATCTGCGTAACTCATGATATTCCTCCATGATCCTGTAAGTAATTCAGTAACCGGCGGCAGGGGGCGTATATTCTTATAATCCGCCTGCGGCCGTTTCAATTATAACAGATAGCGCTCGATTCGAACAGGTATCTCATGAAAATAATCAGAGTCCTGTTTGTAACGTGTGATAATTTTTTCACGCACCGTTTTTCATATTGACATACCGGCTGCGATCGGGTAATATGAAAGCGTTCCGCGGGGAGTTCTTTCCTGTGCGAAAATGATTCTTTATCTCTTAGTGGTCTCCACGAAAAACTCCATTGTATTGTATTACGAAAGAGAATAAATAAGAAAGCTGGTGATGCGGTTGTAATCGTATTTTCTTGAAGTTACCTGTTGATTAAAGTATAATAGAAGAAAGGAAGAAATATGGGAGATATTGCATACCAGAATAAGGATGTAACCGCTAAGGTTATGGCGGAGGCGCTTAAGGGAAAATCACTGGCTCCCTTTGGAATTCACCAGTTAAAAATCGTAGATATTCTGCCTACGAATTTACCGGTGATCGAAAGCAATGAGCTGCGGCTTGACAATTTATTTCTGCTGAGTGACGGCTCAATCGGGATCATGGATTATGAATCAGCCCATAACCAGGAAAATTTTGTGAAATACATAAATTATATGGCGAGAGTGATAAAGCGTTATGCAATAAACCATGAGCTGGATCGTATCAAACAGATAAAAATGATCGTTATCTACACGGCAGATGTGGACCATGCGGAAGCGGTTTATGATCTGGGAGGCATTGTGCTGAAGATTGAACCCACCTTTTTGGTGGAAGCAGACACAAAGGCGCAGTACGACAGGATCAGGCAGCGGATAGATGCAGGAGAACGTTTGACCGACGAGGAATTAATGGAGCTGATGATACTGCCGCTAACCGTAAAGGGAAAGAAGGAAAAACAGCCGGTGATCATCTCGGCAGTAGAACTGGCGAAGAGAATTGCAGACCGAAAACAGGCTTTGGAAGCGCTTGCAGGTATTTTGACGTTTTCTGACAAGCTGATAGACGAAGCCTATAAAAGGCAGATTAAGGAGGAAATGCGGATGACACAGATCGGACAGATGCTGATTGATGAGGGCATGGAGAAAGGAATGAAGAAAGGAATCGAGAAAGGAATCGAGAAAGGAATGGAAAAAGGAATTCAGGCATTGATTGAGGATAACAGAGAAGATGGTGTTTCAGAAGAAAGAATCATCGAAAAGCTGCAGAAACGTTTTTCCATGGACAGAGGGAAAGCGGAATCGTATTTGGAGCGCTTTACACAGAAGTAGAATGAACCGATGATTTACATGTAAAACCGGGGCTTGAGGGACCCGGTTTTATTTTGGCTTAGACGGACGCCAATTGGAAAATGAGTTTTACGAACCATCGAAAATAATTTGCAAAAAAGAAATATTTGTATATAATGATGTTTAGAAACAGGACAGGAGGATACTACATGAAAGCGATTGTTGCGGTAGACGAAGCGTGGGGGATCGGGAAAGACGGAAAATTATTGACCCATCTCCCCGAAGATATGAAATTTTTCAGAACGGTTACAAAAGGGAAAGTGGTCGTTATGGGCAGAAAAACGCTGCAGAGCTTTCCGGATGCGAAGCCATTAAAAAACAGGATTAATATCGTTCTGACATCGGACGATGCCATAAACGGCGAGGGACTCATCGTCTGCCGCAGTGTGGATGATGCCTTAAATCAGCTGAAGGAGTATGACAGTGACGATGTCTATATTATTGGCGGTCAGAGCATCTATGAGCAGTTTCTTCCATATTGTGATACCGCGTATGTGACCAGGATGAAACGGGATTTCGGTGCTGACACCTGGTTTGTGAATCTCGACAGTCAGGAAGGCTGGGAAGAGACGGAAACAGGGGAAGAGAAAGAGTACGAGGGGCTGCATTTTGCTTTCTGTACTTACAAAAACAGGAATTGCCTGAATCGATAAAATCAGACCAGGACGGAGGACAAAAGAATGTTAAACTGCGAGAGAACAAGCGTAATGAATTTTGAAAATGCCATCCGGGGCGCGAGAAATCCCATGAACAGCTGGGGGCGTATGGACAGTGGCTACGACGAAGACGGTAATTTTGTGCTGGGACCCAATGACAGGAGCCTGGCCATACGGTTAAGAAATGCAGGCAGTGACCACCGCAAATACATCCGGCAGATTTTCGTATCCGTGGATATCACCGCACCGCTGTACTGGTGGAAGGAGTACGATACCTATAAAGTTGCCACCGTGGCAAACTCTACCAGCACGATGCACAAGATTCACAGCAAACCGTTTTCCATAGATGATTTCAGCCACGACCACATGACTCCGGAGACCCTGGAATTCATGAATCAGATGGTGGAGTATTTAGAGAAGGTGCGGAACCGCTATCTGGAGACGAAGAGCAAGGAAGACTGGTACGATATGATCCAACTGCTCCCGTCCAGCTACAACCAGATGAGGACGTGTACCATGAACTATGAATCCTTAATTAATATGTACTTTGCGAGAAGAAACCACAAGCTTGCCGAGTGGCACACCTTCTGCGACTGGATCATGACGCTTCCTTATGCAAAGGAGCTGATAGCGGCGGAAGAAGACGAAGAAGCATGATCCGCTTCGCGGAAAAACAGGAAAAGAGGTTATCATGAACATATTAGTAACCGTTGACAAAAACTGGGCGATCGGAAACCAGGGCCAGCTCCTGGTCTCCATCCCGGAGGACCAGCGCCTTTTGCGGGAGGAGACTCAGGGGGGAATCATCGTGATGGGACGAAAAACCTTTGAGACCCTTCCGGGAAAGCAGCCGCTGTACGGCCGAATCAACGTGATTCTGTCAAAAGACCGGAATTACCAGGTAAAAGGCGCGGTCGTCTGCCACTCTCTGGAAGAGACTCTTGAATTTTTGAAGCAGTACTCCCAGGCCTCCGTATTCATCATCGGCGGCAGCAGTATCTATGATCAATTCCTGCCTTACTGTGACACCGTCCACGCAACCTTTATCGATTACGAATACAGCGCCGATACCCATTTTCCCGACTTAGACAAGTCCGGGGAGTGGAGCCTTACCGCTGAGAGTGATGAGCATACCTACTTTAATTTGTGCTACAGTTTCCGGATGTACCAGAAGAAATGAGCCAAGCCAGGCCGCAGGAACTGCAGTAAGTTTATCCTTTATTTTTAAGAATTCATATTGTCAGGTTGGAAATTAGATGGTAAGATGATAAGAGTACCATTTCTCCTGATTGTTGGGGAAGGCTATCAGGAAAGGCGTACAGGTATAATTCACCAAAAGAATTAGGAGGATGAAGATGTATAAGATTTTAAAAGCAGAGAAATTAGCTGACAAGATCTATCTGATGGACGTAGAAGCGCCCAGGATTGCTAAAGCCTGCCAGCCGGGAGAATTTGTAATTGTCAGGATGGACGAGAGGGGAGAACGTATTCCTCTCACAATCTGTGACTATGATAGAGAAAAGGGAACAGTCACCATCGTGTTCCAGATCGTCGGAGCCAGCACAGAGAGAATGGCTGGTTTAAAGACGGGAGATTCCTTCATCGATGTCGTGGGACCTCTGGGTAATCCGTCGGAGTTCGTTCATGACGACTTGGAAGAAGTGAAAAACAGAAAGTATTTATTCGTAGCCGGAGGCGTTGGAACTGCTCCGGTATATCCACAGGTAAAATGGTTAAAAGAACACGGTGTTTCCGTTGATGTCATTATGGGTTCTAAAACAAAGGATTTACTGATTCTGGAAGACGAGATGCGGACGGTAGCCGGCAATTTGTACGTCACCACAGACGACGGTTCCTATGAGAGAAAAGGCATGGTTACAGAAGTGATTAAGGATCTGGTTGTAAACCAGGGCAAGAAGTACGATGTCTGCGTAGCCATCGGACCGATGATCATGATGAAATTCACCTGCCTGATGACAAAGGAACTGGGTATTCCGACAATCGTAAGCTTAAATCCGGTTATGGTGGATGGAACAGGCATGTGCGGTGCCTGCCGTGTATCCGTGGGCGGAGAAGTGAAGTTCGCCTGCGTAGATGGACCTGAATTTGACGGCCATCTCGTGAATTTCGACGAGGCGATGAAGAGACAGCAGATGTATAAGACGGAAGAAGGCCGTGCGCTGTTAAGACTTCATGAGGGTGCGACCCATCATGGCGGATGCGGCCATTGTGGAGGTGACGAGTAATGGATATGATGAAGAAAGTGCCTGTCAGAGAGCAGGATCCGAAGGTCAGAGCGACAAATTTCGAAGAGGTTTGTCTTGGATATAATGAAGAAGAGGCGAGAGCGGAAGCCAGCCGCTGTTTAAAGTGCAAGAATCCGAAGTGCGTGGGCGGATGTCCCGTTTCCATCGACATTCCGGGCTTTATCAAGGAGGTTCAGGAAGGGAACTACGAGGAGGCCGCAAAGGTAATCGCAAAATCCTCTGCGCTTCCGGCGGTCTGCGGCCGTGTGTGCCCGCAGGAGAGCCAGTGTGAAGGCCAGTGTATCCGCGGAATTAAGGGCGAGCCGGTCGGCATTGGGCGCTTGGAGCGCTATGTTGCCGACTGGAGCATGAAAAACCGCGAAGATAAGATCGAAAAACCAAAGACCAACGGCCATAAAGTTGCGGTTATCGGCGCTGGCCCCGCAGGGCTGACCTGCGCGGGAGATTTAGCTGCGCTTGGCTATGAGGTCACAGTCTTTGAAGCCCTGCATGCGGCGGGCGGCGTTTTGATGTATGGAATTCCAGAGTTCAGGCTTCCCAAGGCTATCGTGCAGAAGGAAGTCAAACATCTGGAAGCGCTCGGTGTGGAAATCAAAACAGATATGGTTATGGGCAAAGTACTGTCTGTGGACGATGTTTTTGAAATGGGTTATGAAGCGATTTTCGTGGGTACCGGCGCGGGCCTGCCAAGTTTTATGAATATCCCCGGGGAAGGCCTTGTCGGAGTGTATTCCGCCAATGAATTCCTTACTAGGATCAACCTGATGAAAGCATACCTGGACGAATACGACACGCCGATTATCCGCCCGAAGAAAGTTGCGGTCTGCGGCGGCGGCAACGTTGCAATGGACGCTGCAAGAAGCGCGCTCCGCTTGGGTGCAGAAGAGGTTTATATTGTTTACCGCCGCGCGGAAGAGCAGATGCCCGCCCGTGTGGAAGAGGTGCATCATGCAAAAGAAGAGGGCGTTATTTTCCATCTTCTAACCAATCCTGTTGCTATCCACGGCGATAAAGACGGCAGGGTGACATCCATTGAATGTATTAAAATGGAACTTGGCGAGCCGGATGCGAGCGGAAGGCGCAGACCTATTCCGGTTGAAGGCTCTAATTATGAGATCCCGGTAGATTGTGTTGTCATGGCTATCGGCAATTCACCGAACCCGTTGATCCGCACTACTACAAAGGGGATTGAAGCCAATAAGCATGGCTGCCTGATTGTCAACGAAGAAACTATGCAGACTACGCGAGAAGGCGTCTATGCGGGAGGCGACGCTGTAACCGGCGCGGCAACAGTTATCCTTGCCATGGGCGAAGGGAAAGAGGCTGCCGCGTCCATCGACAAGTATATCCAGTCCAAATCATAAGGCGGTCTTACAAAAGAGCTGCCGGGGGTTCCCCGGCAGCTTGTCTTTGTAAAAGGAAACCACCGGCAATGCCGGTGGTTCCAAAAAGCTTTAGCTATGCGAAAAAAGTATCCTCCTTTGGTAGAATAGTGGAGGTCTGCCAACCGCCAGAAAGAACCAAAGGAGGAATCAAGTCCAGATGAAACTTGATGTATCGAGTTTAGCACACACGAAGTGGGAATGCAAATATCATATCATATTTGCTCCGAAATACCGTAGACAGGTGATATATGGAAAGATCAAACAGGATATAGGGCAAATGCTGAGGAAATTGTGTGAGTACAAGGGGA
>ERZ773148.66-NODE-66-length-79144-cov-6.224570_pt1 | contig 79144 bp, 78 predicted proteins | sample MGYA00580846_ERZ773148 | MGnify/ENA primary metagenome ERZ773148 (study PRJEB29015, sample SAMEA2737879) | human gut metagenome | biome: human gut; feature: human-associated habitat; material: faeces | place: China | collected 2012 ... | reverse complement strand
CGGCGCCGGTGCTAATAATGCACTTTTTTCAGGACATTTTCATTTTTGCTTTACACTAATTCAGGTTTCTTTCAACACCATCACTTTCTCTCCATGGACATCGGTCTCTCCGTTAAATCGGAATCCGAATTTCTCATAGAGGTGGATTGCCCCCTGATTTTCTTCGACTACGCTTAAGTAAATCTTCTTTCTGTGGTATTCGCTTCTCAGCTTCTCGATCATCATCGGGAGTACGATGTGGCCATAGCCGTGGCCCTGATAATCCCGGTCGATCAGCAGCCGGTCCAGCCAGACACGGCCAAATGGCAGATACTGCCAGAAATAACCGTACATGGAGAAGCCTACCAGCTGTTCTCCGTCATAGATGCCTACCGGACGCCAGCATTTCTCTTCCGCCGCCTCCTTTAAGCATTGTTCGGGACTTTCCACAAATCCCTTCTGTGTTTCGTGAATTTTGAGAGCCAGTACCGCCTCACGGTTCTTGTCATTTACCGGCTCAACATGGATATACATGATTCCCCTTCTTTCTTTATTTTGGCTTTGCCTTTTCCTATCATAAACTATCTGGTAACCCAATAGTCAATAGCTTTTGCCTGTTTTTCTGCCTTCGGTATCTACCAGCTGCGTACACCCTGTATATGCAGAAAGCGGGATTTCACGTATAAATAGGAATCAAGAGGGCGCATATAAGCGTCAAAGCTGTGCGCCGCCACGTAAATGCGGCCGCCCGTGACCGCGACGATTACCGGACTGTGATAAAAACCGTTGGCATTGCCCAGCTGTACAAGATCTCCCGGCTGTATTCCGTCCTGACCGGTTTCTGCCGCGTACGGACCAACCGACTTGTTATTAACCAGAAAATTGTAGAGATACTGCACACCCGTCCAGCTCGGCGTCCTGTCAGTGCTGCTGTTATAATACCATCCCATCACCGGCGTATAGTTCATGACCCCGCTCCCCGCGTAAATGCACTGTGAGGCGAAATTCGTGCAGTCTCCTCCAAAATGCTCAAAGTCCAAATACCGTGGATTTCTGCCCATGGCCCATTTCTTTGCATATTCCAGTGCCGCGTCTCGCCGATAGCCTGTTTCTTTCATATTCTTTTACCCGATTTTGATCTTTACAATATAGTATGAAGCATCATATGAAACGAGTAACGAAACGTCCTCAAACAGGGAATTCGATTATACGGAGGACCTTGGCGTTTCCATAGCGGTATTGCCTGTTATCATGAAATATAAAAAGAAACACAGGAGGCAGAATCATCTGCCCCTGTGCTTCTCCTTCCGTTTCTGCTGTTTTAATTCGAATCTGGCTTCCTTTTCCGCTTCTTTCTGCTCGCGGGTCCGGATCTTCCGTTCCTCCTTCAGCTGCTCATGCTGCAGGCTTAGGGCCTGCTGCGACTTCGTTCCGATGCCGGAGACCGCCGTCTGCATCCTGGCCTCCCGCTGCCTGCGCTTCGGGTTGGTATGTTCTTTTTTAGCCTCAGCTTTCACGGCCGGACTGAATCGCAGCCGATAATAATTCTTAAGGAGCCAGTCATATACCTCGTAATCCTTCGGCTCCATACCGAAGGTGATCTTGCATACTTCCATCGTTCCGTCCGAAATCCGTTCCACGACTCCGATCCAGAACGGGTCCTCAAAAAATACCCGAAAGGTCAGCGATACTTTGTCCATAATGATATCCTCCTTATATGATTCAAAATAGACAAAGAACGGACGACCTAAGGAGGAAGGTTACTGACAGCGGTTTCACGAATATTGTCCGCTGCGCCCGGACTACCTACCGGGCTGTGTTTTTATCTTTGTGTTTCGATTTTACCACACTTTATCATATCTTTTCAAGAGCCCTTTTAAATCGGCCGTCTACTTTACCCCAAGGTCATAAACGCATATCTTACAACAAACACAAACGAAATCATCAGCGTCAAAGCCTTTACTTCCCGCCTTCTGCCTGTCATGAGATTCATCAGACAGTAGGTAATCAGTCCGAATGCTACACCATTGGCGATCGAATATGTAAATGGCATAAATACGATTGTACAGAAGGCCGGCAGAGCGTTGCTCATGTCGCTGAAATCCACATCTCTGATGTTACCGAGCATCAGAATCCCCACGAAAATCAGTGCCGGGGCAGTGGCAGCCGCCGGAACAATGCTGACAATCGGTGCAAAGAGAATGGCTCCCAGGAACATCAGAGCGGTTACAAGGCTCGTCATACCCGTTCTTCCGCCCTCCGCGATACCAGCGCTGGATTCCACCACGGTGGTAACGGTAGAGGTTCCTACCATTGCGCCTGCCAATGTCGAAACCGCATCTGACATTAAGGCCTGCTTCATTCGGATTACTTCGCCGTTTTCATCAATCATCCCCGACTGTTTGGCCGCTCCGAGAAGTGTCCCAATGGAGTCAAACATATTGACCAGGGAGAAGCTGATGACCAGCATCGTTACCGTAAACAGAGTTTCCACAAAGTTTGTTCCGGCAAACAGGCCGGCAAAATCCATCTTTAAAAATGATACTTCCGCGAAATCCTGGAATTTCACTCCAAGATTCATATCTAAATTTGAAAGATGCGTAATACCAAGCGGGATTCCGATCAGGGTTGCCGCTATAATTCCCAGAAGAATCGAGCCCTTTACCTTTCTCGCATGCAGAATTCCCATGATGACCAGGCCAACCAGTGCCACCAGCGCGCCATTGATTAAAACCATATCCGCGCCGCTTCTCCATTTGGAAAAGTCAACCAGGCTTACGAGTGTGGCAGGATTGGAAATGACGATTCCTGCATTCTTCAGTCCGATAATTGTAATAAACAGACCGATACCAGGGGTAATCGCTGTTTTAACCGCGTCCGGAATTGATCTGATTATCGCCTCTCGCAGACCGATTGCGGTAATAACGATGAAAAAAATACCGGATATAAATACGATAACCAGCGCCTGTCCATACGTATATCCCATTCCCAGCACCACGGTGTATGCAAAAAATGCATTTAATCCCATGCCCGGCGCCTGAGCAAACGGAACCCTTGCATACAATGCACAAAGGATCGTACCGATAAACGCTCCGATACAGGTACCGATAAAGACGCCGTTGGCAATCTTCTGCGCCATCGCTGCATCTCCCATAATCAAGTATGGGTCGGATAAAATCTGTGGGTTCAGAATAAGGATATAGGCTATTGTGATAAATGTTGTGATTCCTGCAAGTACTTCCGTTTTAACGCTTGAATGACTCTGGGATATCCCAAAAAACCTGTCTGCGAATCCTGTTTTTCGTTCCAATAATATGTCCTCCATCTTCCTTTAAATAAACTGCCTGTTAAGACTGCCTGCTTTGCTATCCTGTAGTCTATACTTTAAAGGTTTACGATTGTCGCTCCCTTCCACCAACAAACATGAAATTACCAAAAAAAGAGTCAACTACATAAACTATGTAGTCAACTCTTTACGGTAGTTGGTAGAGACTCTGAGCCAATTCTCAGGATATACATAATGAATAGCACCAATATTTAATCACAAAATTTATTATATACGCTAAAAGTTTTTTAGTCTATTCGCCTTTTTATCAATAAATCTTTATTTTTTTGTGCATTATGTATATTTTGTTATTCTTTTAAACCGTTTTCCTCGTCATAAATAATTATCCGGAAGTTACCCGCCCGCATTCACTGCATCGATGGTCGTGGAGAGAGATTACACCTCCGCAGGCCGCACAGGTATAGCGTTTCCGCTCATTTTCCAGAAATAATTCTATGCCGTTTTCCTTCACAAACAGGGACTGTTCTATGAGGCTGACGCCATAGCGTTTGCGATAGCTTCTGTCCAGATCCCGGATCCTTCTGCATGGGAAATCGCTGCATTCATAGCAGTAGGATAGCTCTCTTTCAGCTGCACAGTTCTTTCGCAGACAGGTCCGGCAGTGTCCGGGCTTGCTCTCATCGGTTCCCAGGCAGCCTCCGCAGGCCTTCTTAGTACTGCAGTGTGTAAAACACACCATACAGTTCATTCCGCATGGTGCAAACAGCTGACTGCCGATTACTTCAGGCATCTTCAATAAAAACCGCCTCCTTTTCCTGAACTGCAGACTCCTGTGTTATTATAGTGCCATAACTATGCTTAAAATGGGTTCTCTGCGTAATTCTAATAAACAATCATACGGTCCATGCATCCATACTCCGCGGCGTTCCTAAGTTCTGATGCAAAAGCCTTCCTGTCGCAGGACAGATAGGAATACAGGGCTCTGTCCCTCTCCGGGCCGCCTGCCAGCTGCTCCATCAGCTGACTTATGGCTTCCTCAAGTTTCTGTGGATCACAGTTCTTCACATGGCTGCAAAACCGCTCCGTATTGTCTGCCGTCACCGTATCCCCGGACAGTTTTTTCCCCATCATCATATGAATCACCAGATTCCGCATAATGACAGAAACCACATTCAGAATTAGATCCTCGTAATCCCCATGGTAGTGTTCCAGGACCGCCTTCCCGTACGCTTCCGGAAACTTGCTTAAGAATCTCTGTTCCAGGAGAACACAGGATAAATAAAAGTAGATGGCATCTATACCCTTTCGCTTCCCGACAGGCCGTAAAATCGGGTAATCCAGAGTGAGCAGATGATCCTGGGGGCGGAATCTGGCATCGTAATGGACAAAGAATTCCGGCATCCCTTTGATGACCGTATCCTCATAACAGCGGTTTCCAAAGGAACGAAAATTCGCAATGATCTGATCGTAGACCTTCTTGGCCCTGGCGGTCTTCTCCAGAACCACCTCATACCCCTGCTGGTAAAACCTCCATAAATCCGTGTCTGAGGCGGTGGCTACGCTGTTTTTTCCTGTCTTTACCGCTTCATATTCTGCTTCCCGCAGACAGTAAAGCACCGCTCCCATCAGCTGCTGTGCCGTCTCATAGGTGACGGAGGTGCTGGAAAGACTGGTATACTTTTCCGTAAGTTTTCCGACAACTGGCAGCAGTTCTTCCATCGTATAGTCCATGTCCGCCTCCTAACTGAGCAGGTCAAAGAGTGTCTCCAAAAAGAGATCTCTGTCCCAGCGTGCTTCCTGTGAGAATTTCTCATACTCTCCCTTTCCACCGTCCTCCACGTAATCCCGGTATCCGGCGCGAATCGCCCTCGCAAAACGTTCCAGGCACGTTTCCTCCAGATAGGCGACGGAACCGTAACAGACGCCGTCAAACTGTTCTTTCATAAATGTCAGCAGCTCTTCATCCGTTAAGTTGTCCTCTGATTCGTTCTTATAGAGATAGAAGATTTCCTGCAGCTCCGCAATCACATCAGCATAGTTTTCCTGCTGCAAATAGGGAGAATCACAGAAAGTTTCTATAATCTCCGGCAATACCCCCTTTCCGAATTCGACCCGCATCTGCGTCCTCAGGGAATCACGCCGGCTCGCCATCAGTCTCCCAGCATCTTCCTCCGTGAGTGTGAGCCCGAAGGACTTTGTCTTCTCGTTGCAAGCCAGCACTCTTTCCAGTTCCTGCTTCCGTTGTACTGTTTCCATCAGTTCATACCAGTTCTCCTGCATCTCTTTTCCTCCCCGTATTTGGTAAGTACTGATTCTACGCCTTTCAGACTTTCATTACAAGTCTTGAAAAAAAGAGATTTTTATGGTATGATATAGGTGTGGAAAAAGCGATTTCCGTTTAGGATCGCCGGAGTCCACATTTTTTTGCTTTTTCTGAAAAAAACTATCCTTTTAGAAAAGGTACGGCACCGCTTTTTATAAATTCTTTGATCGCAGCGCTGTCCGGCAGGTGCATCATATGATGGCGTGTCAAAGGCAGCAGCAAAAGTCCTGTCACCGTATAGCTCCCCCAAAAATCCTTCAGCCAGATGGAACCTTTCCGGTCCAGTAAACCACCCTCGCTGACCAGCCGGTTCAAATATAAGGACTCGGGTTTCCGTTTTAAGTCGCTGGGGGTAAGTGATTTGATCACGGCACAGGTCTGACAGCCTACCGCATTGCGGTAATTGATCAGCTCCTGTTTATTGACGTGCCGGCTGAAACTGATTATTTCGCTGTCGCTCATTACATTACCGGTGTCTTTGACAGTCACATTCATGCGATCCATCCAATCATCATCGAAAATCTGAGACTGTCTGGCAATCAGAAGATTGCTGACCAGATCTTCGATTCGGGCTATATGCCATAAATGCCAGGCTATGGTTTCATCTTTCTCAGTCGGCATCACACTGTAATCCTCTTCTGCCAGACCCTCCAGCACATGATCGCAAAACGTGGGGCTGCTGCTTCCTGAAACCACCCCCGTATGTGTGACCGCATGAAGGTCAAGTGCCAATTCCATAGCCGGTTCAAAGGTCTTTTTCGCCTTTAGTAAGCGACGCAGCCTGTCTGCCTGAAGTTCATAATCTGCTGCAATATCAGACATATCATCGGTCTCCTTTTCTTTTCTCGGACCAGGGCAAGTGTGAATTGATCTGCGTTTTGCAAAACACGTTACACTTTCTTCCTGTATTTTTCGAAGCTTTTCTCTGATAATATCTCGTTCGTCACAAATTTCCCGTCATAGAATAACGAGTATGTTGTAAATGGGCTTGGCGCGCGCCTTGCAGCTTCCCGGGATTCCAGCTTTACTGTCTTGATCTCAATGCCCTGAGTCCTGGCGTATTCCGCCAGAATCGGAACGTATTTCGACGTGTGGGGACATTGGGCTGTGTAGTACAGAACCCATCCCTTTTCATCGGTCTCACCGGTCTTTGCACACTCTAAAAAGCGCGGCAGGGGTGTCCCGTCTTCAAATGGGAGTGCCATAAGCTCAAAGTACGGCGCGGCAGTATCGGCTGTCACAAATCCTTTATGCTTTAAGTAGGAGCCATCCGACAGAAACGGCATCTTCTTCTTAGAGGAAAGTATAACAAGCCCCTTCTTCCCGTTCGCCCTGGCCTCAGCGATACAGTGCTCCAGCAGCTGGCTGCTATAGCCCTGTCCTTTATACTGGCCGGAAACCCACAGACAGTCGATGTAATAGTATCCATCTGCATCGACAGGCACCCAGGCGTACTCCGCCGGCAGGTACTCGATAAACACCTTTCCGCGCACATCCAGTTTTTCGAACACAAGTCCCTCTTTCAGCCGTTCCTTCAGCCATGCTTTCTTGGAGGCCACGCAGGTCTCTCCCTTTTTATCCGATATGGCACAGCAGATGTGCTCTTCTTCGATGTTCTCCAATGTAACCCGTTTGAATTCCATACTCATCATTCCCTCTCTGTTGTTCAATCCTCTTTCAATCCTATATAGACATGGATCTCCGCCTCTTCGCCGGTCATCCCGTGATACTCTTCAAAATCAGCCTGAAACGCACGATTCAAGTTCATACTCCACAGTTCCATCCAGAACTGAACCAGGGCCTGCTGCACATCTCCCCTGACTACAAACCTCGCATATCTGCCTGCCGGGATCGTGCGGATCCTTAAGTTCTCCGGAAGCCCGGCATCATCCGCCACCTCACAGGCTGCCGTCATATCATAATCGCCGTTCTCATCGCTCTCGTAGTCGGAATAAATCCCGAGGACGCAGCCCCTTCTGTCTGCGGGGATACTGTCGTAAACCCCATTCGCGTAAAAGCTTTCCCACATCCCGCCTATGACACTTCCCATATCAGGCGCATGGTTATTCGTCCTTGCTGTTATTCCTGCCGCCTTCTTCTCAGGCAGTGTCACGATTTCGTAATTCATCCGGTTGTCCTCTTTTCCACCACTTCTGTGGTTTTCTCATGTACGCTTACAGGATAACACTTTAATCACGACAACTGTATGTCATCATTAACGGTAAATACGACAAATTTTCTCTGCCATGGCGGCAAATTCCACCCGGAGTTCTTCCGGTTCCACCAGTTCCACACGGTCTCCCATGCTGAGCAGCCAGCTAAATACGCTTCCGGGATCGGAAAAGCAGGAGCTGAATACCAGTTTTCCGTCCTCCCTCTCCTGAAAGCTCTCCAGCCCGCTCTCCTCAATCAGCCGCCACTTCATATCTGCCTCGCAGACCGCTGTGACGGAAATCCGCGGCGGAAATGCCTTGTCCGGTGACATATCATACGCAGGAACCTTCCGCTCCTCAAAGCGTTCATCCAGCGCCTTCAGCTCCAGCATCCGGTTTAACTTGAACAGCCGGTAATCCTCACGATCAGTACAGTAACCCCACACATACCAGGAGGACCACTGAAAGACCAGAAGATACGGCTCCAGCTTCCTTCTGCTCTCGCCGGAAGGACCAAAGTACGCAAAGGTGATGTATTCTCTGGCACCGATCGCCGCCTGAATCAGTTCGATCTTCGGCGCAAGACAGGATTTGTACCAGGACGATAAATCAATCAGGATATGACTGTTTGAGGTCAGAATCGAAGAATTCCCCATGGCCAGCTTGTCCATAAGCTGCTGGTATTTGTTGGTGCCGGATACGCTGTCCAGGCTGCGAAGTCCGGTCAGAATCGACTGCATCTCCGATGAAGTCAGTACAGTCCGGTCGATCCGGTATCCCTCCATGATGGAAATCCCTCCATTGGGCCCCTGTGTGGTTACGAGCGGAATGCCTGCTTTGCAGATGTCTTCGATATCCCGGTTGATCGTCCTCCGTGATACTTCAAACTTCTCGGCAAGGTATGGCGCCGTCACCTTTTCCTGCTGCAAAAGGATGGACAGGATTCCGATTAGTCGGTCAATTTTCATAAACGCCTCCTGTTACTCATGATAGGTCAATCTTCCCAATTGCGCTCACTCGCCCAGCGCCGCCTTCAGATCATTAAAATACTGCTCCTGCTGCTTCCTTAGGTAACCCGGGACAAACGGCTTCATAATCCACTTCTTCACGTCCACCCGTTCTGTAAATTCTGCTTCACACCCTTCGTCCGTCCGGCGGAACAGACCGGTCCACGTACCTGTCATATTGGCGTTGTCCATGGTAAATTCATACCGGTACGGCGGCTCGAACCGGGTGATCACAAACGTGGTCGGAAAGCCCTCCTTCGTATATTCCACAAACGTTTTCCCAGGCTCCAGTACATCGATTCTCTGAAGATCACTGCGCCAGCTGCAATCGCTTAGATCTGTCACAACCTCCCATACCTGCTCGATCCTGCTCTTTAGTACTGCCTTTTTCTTTGATTCTGTCATACCATTCTCCTTCAAGCCTTCGTTTCGCTGCTTTTTTCTCTATTATAGCAAATAAACAGGACATCTGTATGTCGTGATTATTTATTAGAAAATATTTTTATTTTATGATTTCGCCCCATTTATGATAATTTCCCGGAGAATTTCGGAGGCCCTGCCGGAACTGCCTTTGCAGACGGACAGAAAAATCCGGACAGGATCCATTTTTAGTTCACCTGATACCGCAATATTTTGCCGTTCTGACAGGAGGCTGGCGGGAAGAAGGGAAATCCCCATTCCCAGCTCGACGGAGCGGAGTATGGCCTCGACCGTGTCCATCTCGATGATCCGTGGAGCAGGCACACCATAGGATTGAAACCATGCAAGCAGACGGGTGCGGTAAGGGCACGCGGCTATTTTATTTACTATGGCCGGCATCTGAATCATCTCCCGTTCCGCGCAGCCGAATGGGGCGATGATACAGAGTGTTTCCTGAAAAAAAGCCAGTGTCTCCATCTCCTCTGTCACGTACTGCGCCTCCAGAAAGGCACAGTCAGCCTTACCTTCGGCCAGATATTGGGCCAGATGATCCTGACTGTCCGTGACCACAGAGAGATTCATTTCTGGAAGCTGTTCCTGAAATGCGGTCAGCCACAGCGGCAGTCTGGATATCGACAGCGTATGAGCCGCTCCGATCCGAAATGTTTTGCGGTCCCTGATTTGGGCCGCTGCTCTGTCGATCCGGTCAAGGATATCTTCTGAGGCGATTAACAGGCGCTCCCCTTCCGCGGTCAGAGTGACCCCTTTGCTGTGCCGGATTAGCAGAACGGCGTTTAACTCTTCCTCCAGTTTCTTGATTCTTGCCGTCACATTCGACTGTACGTATCCCAGCTGACCGGCCGCCTTCGAGATGGAGCCTGCGCGGGCAACCTCCCGGAATATTCTGAGTTCCTGACTTTCCATAGCTCCCTCCATCATTTAAAATGATACCAGACATCATTACCAACTATTATACACGACGGCGGCAGTTCTGTATAATTAAATAGTAAAAACATCACCGCCGGGCCCGGCACTGGATGATACAGAAAGAAGGAGCTTCCTATGATTACAATGCAGTATAAAATAGCGCTGCCGGATCATTACGACATGAATCTCATACGCCAGCGCGTAAGACATAACGGGACGAAGACAGATGGTTTTGAAGATTTGCTGTTTAAGGCTTATCTGATACGGGAAAATCAAGGCGGATCAGAAGGCGGAAACGAATATTCCCCGCTGTATCTCTGGAAGGACAGTCCCGGAATGATCCATTTTATATGGGATGGGTACTACGATAATATTGTGTCCTCGTTTGGGAGACAGCGCATAAAACTGGGGATTCCCCTTTTAGCGGATATTGGAAAAGAGTTTTTAACTTCGCGGTTTGTGCTGGAAACAGAACAGGTTATTCCAGCATCCCAGAGAATGGTGCGGCCGCATTTTTCCGCAGTTGGAAATGGCTGTACCGGGAAAGTGCTGATCTGTGATCCTGAGCAATGGGTGCAGAAGGAGTATTCTTTTTTCGGCGAAAAACCGGACTCGCCTGTAAAGGGAACCGTTTATGAATTGCTCCATCTGTCTGTGTGACAGCAATGCTATTATTTTTTTACAGTCTGCCTCGGCCATTGACAACTGGAAGTCCGCTGCCTTATACTGTTAGATAATCATTGATTGATCACGGGGGATTTACGATTGGAAAGAATACTGATTATCGGCGGCAATGGCTGCGGAAAAACCACCCTTTCAAATAAGCTGGCGAATAAGTTAAGCCTGCCTTTGATCCATCTGGACGCACTGTATTGGAACGATAACTGGAAGCCTGTGCCCGACGAAGAATTTGACCGGCTTTTGATGTCGGAACTGCTTCAGCCCAGATGGATTATCGACGGCAATATTTCTCGTACAATCCCGCTCCGGCTGCAGTACTGTGACGCCGTCATTTTTATGGATTTTTCACGGATCAGGTGTCTGACCGGGGTGATTGGACGATTCGTGAAAAATTACGGTAAAAGCCGCACGGATATGGGAGGAATCTGCCCGGAAAAACTGAATGCGGAAAAGATACGTTTTATCAAGGGTGTTTGGACTCATCACAAAGAAACCCGCAGGCGTTTCTATGATATGATGGGCGAGGCGGACGATGTGAATATCGTCATATTAAAAAACCGGCGGGAAACAGATCAGTTTCTGTCGGAATTATAAACGGTTCGTTATGATAAAATAAAAAGGTATTTTGTTTATTTTATTCATCAGATTATTCTCGGAAACTCCTGGTATTCAGATTTATAAGATCGCTTATTCCATCAATGGAGGCTAATCAGACATGGGACTATTACAGGAATGGTATATGCAGGAAACGGCAGACAGTGAAGAGGAAAATTTTCACCGTCCGCTAAGCGACGAACAGCTCTTTTTCCATGCTGTCCGCTCAGGGGATATTGACTTTGTGCGCGAAAACTGTAAGCAGAAGAAATTTGCCGAAACCGAGGGTGTCGGCACGCTTTCCCGCGACCCGGTAACCAATTTGAAATACCATTTTGTGGTTACGACGGCATTTGTGACAAGGCTCTGTATTGAATCCGGTATGGAGCTGGAGCAGGCATTCCGCCGAAGCGATTTTTATATTTTAAAGCTTGACACGCTTCATACCTGTCAGGAGGTTATCGACCTTCACGACCACATGGTTCTGGATTTTACTGGTAAAATGCGAATTCTTACAAGAAGCTCGGGAATGTCCAAACCTGTCGCGGTCTGTATTGATTATATATACGCCAACATCAAGGAACGAATTACCATTGAGAAGCTTGCTGAATATACCGGATTGTCCACAAGCTACCTGTCGCGGCTTTTCAAAAAAGAAACCGGTGTTTCAGTAAGCTATTACGTTCGCGAGAAAAAGCTTGAAAAGGCACAGCATCTCTTAAAATACTGTGATTACAGCCTGATTGAAATCGCAAATTACCTTTCCTTTTCTTCGCAAAGTCATTTTATACAATTGTTTAAGAATTTTACAGGCTTGACGCCGAAGAAATACCGCGACCTTTATTTCTCCTCTGACTGGCACGTCTCAGGCTTGAATAAACGGGATACTCTCTAGGCATTTTCCCTGCGCGTATGCCTTGCGGAGTTCCTCCTTCGTATTAGCCTTTGACACCGCCAAGCGTCACTCCCGCGATGATATACTTTGAAAGCATCAGATATACAATAATGATGGGAACAATCGCCACTATTATCATCATGTATATTTTTCCCATATCACGGTTCATATAATCTGCCCCTCTAAGAAGTGCGATCAGGATTGGCACTGTCATCTTATCCTTTGACTGGATTACCAGTGCAGGAACAAAATAATTATTCCATGAGCCTACAAACGTAAAGATTGCCTGTACCGCTATTGCCGGCTTCATAATCGGAAGGACAATCTGGTTAAATGTCCGAAATTCCCATGAACCGTCAATCCTTGCCGCCTCTACAAGTGAAAGCGGAAGCGATGACTCCAGATAACTATACATAAAGTAGAATACAGCCGGTGAAGCAATAGAAGGAATAATCAGCGGAAGCAGGGAATCATACATGCCCATCTTTGTGATCAGACGCAGAAACCCCATTGCCGTAACCTGGGTGGGCATTACAAGAATCGCCATAATGAATGTAAATGCAGCTTTCTTTAACTTAAAATCATAAGCATAAAGCCCGTATGCGGTCAGCGCGGAAAAATATGTACAGATTGCTGCCGAACAGCCGGACACAATCAGGCTGTTTAAGATACCCCGCACCATCGGAAAAGTTCCGTCATTAACAACGTTTTTCAGATTTGTAAAAAAGTAATTTCCAGGCAGTGCAGAAAACCCTTTCTGCAGGTCTGCATGAGAACGTGTCGCATTGACAAACAGGATATAGAAGAAAAACAGGCACATGAATGACAGAATGATGAGTAATACATGTGCAAAAACAGTACGCAGACTGTTAAATGATTTTGATTTCATAATTTTATCTCCTTCCCGCTTTCTTAATTCTTTTGGCAGCGGCCTTTGAACCATCCGGGTCATTGTCACTTGTCATCCAGTATACGATAAAGCATAAGATGCCGCTGACGACGAACAGATAAACAGACAGAGCTCCGGCCATACCATAATTTTTGCTCTTTAAGTGGCTGTTGAGGAACATAATCAGCGTCATGGAGGTACGGTCAGGATTTCCCTGTCCATTGGTCAGAATCTGAGGCACGTCGAACATCTGAAGACCACCGATAATGGATGTGATCAGTGTATAGGCAAGAATCGGACGTATCAGCGGCAGTGTTATGCGGTAGAATCTCTGTGTACTGCTGCATCCGTCTATTTCTGATGCCTCAAAGATGTCCTGGCTGATCCCCATAATTGCGGCCATCAGCATGATTGTCGTATTGCCGAACCACATCAGGAAGTTCATCACACCGACTAAAGACCTTGTTCCAAAGGCAGTACCCATAAAATCAATCGGATTATTTGTTATTCCTATCGCCAGCAGGATAGCATTGATTGGTCCCTTGTTTGAAAATAATGTAAAGAACAACATGGCAAAAGCAGAGGCCATGATCAGATTAGGCAGATAAATGACTACCTTGAAAAACTGCCGGCCACGAATCTTCAACCGCGTGTCTACGAACCATGATGCAAGCATCAGCGCAATTACGATCTGCGGGACAAATCCAATTATCCAGAGAATCAGGGTATTTCCCGCATATTTCAGCATATCGGATTTCAACAGTTTTACATAATTGTCCATCCCTATAAAATCAGGACCTATTTCTTTGATTCCCGATCGAAAATATTCGTAAAAGCTGTATCGGATCGTATCTACCAGCGGTATCAACGAAAAAATAAAAAAGCAGGCAAAAAAGGGAAGTATAAAAATATATCCCCATTTTGAATAATCAATCTTTTTATGCTTTTGTTTCATGAACTGACGCTCCTTTCTTTATTCCCTCAGGCAACGAGCCAAACGGACGCTCTGGCGAGTCTATCTGACTAACAGGGGCTGTGAAAAAATCGAGTTGGCTAAACTTCATTTTTCCAGCCCAGGTATACTTATATCCAGTTGCCTCAAATTCAGCACTTGCCCTTATGGTCTTTATTCCGGCCACTGAATCTCTGTAATTTCCGGATAACGCTCTTTAATTGCTGTCTCAAAATTTGTCTTTGCCTTGTCGTAATCAATCTGATCCTGTAAATAATCACCAAACGCATTCTGAATCAGCTCTACACAGCCCTGGTCATATGCGGATAACGGAGCCAGCTTTATAGTATCCGCGCCTGGTGTAAAGTAAACATAGGGATTCTGTCCGCCAAGGAAATCCGATGCAAAGCTCTCATCATTTGCAGCGCCCTGCATAACGGTTTTCGCATTTGTAAAATCGGAGTAATCCTTTGATATCTTTGTCAGATTATCCTGATTGGCGGTCAGCGCCAGAAGGATGTCTTTTACATGTGCTTTATTGTCCGTGCCTTCTGCTGCGAGAACAAAAGTTCCTCCCCAGTTGTATGGCAGCGGAGCCTTTGTAACAGCCCATGAGCCTTCTTCGCCATCCCAGTTTGGTTTCAGCTGCGTGTCTATTCCCCATGCAGGGAAAAGGTATGCAAATACTTTAGAACTGGACCCCATTGCGGTAAACCAGTCGGAATTCCACTGTCCTTTTACAGCCGGGTCGAAATAGCCTGCATCCTTCCACTCCCTGGAATCCTCCACCCAGTCCAGTAGCTTCTGGTCAACCTTGACAGTCGAAGAGCCCGGTTCAACCCATGTCTCGGAAATACTGTTGCTGTATAAACGGAATGTATCAGCATAGGATGAGAATGTATAATATCCCTTTGCCTTAAGTGCCTCTGCTGTCTCTTTCATAACGGTCCAGTTACTGGTCTTCTCACCAATCACCGCCGGATCATCCGTACCAAAAACGTCCTTTGCTATATCGCGGCGATATACTAAAACGCCTGGGCAGGCCTGCCATGTAGTACCTCTCTGTACGCCATTCTGATCACATGCAACGGTCTTGGTAAAATCGAACTGATCTGCTAAATCCACAGCAGGATCAATTCCCAATTCTGTAAGCGGAACTGCAGCATTTATATCGGCATCTGTATATTTAACAATATAATCTATCTCAGCAGCAAAAATATCAATCTTATCATCATCTGCGGCGCCCGGCTGGTTCAAAAGCGCCTCATCAAGCTTATCCTGATATACACCGTCCTGATTCGGATTAATGATCCAGTGGATTTCCGTTCCATCCTTTAAAGTGGATACAGTCCCATCGTCGGATGTACTCTCAATCTCCGGATAAACCGCCGTAATACGGGTGCGAAGCTCGTCATTAAAGCTGTAGATATTAATGACCTGCCCTTCTTCTGCCTGTGAACCGGAATCTGCATTGGCCGTATTGCCTGATTCAGAACTTTTGCCTCCACAGCCTGCCAGTGTACCGGCTGCCATGGCTGCCATTAATAAGATGTTAATTACTTTTTTCATAGAAAAACCCTCCTGAAATATTATTTATCATAGTGCTTTATTGAGTTATAAAAAATATCAAAATCATGTCATTTTTTCATATCAATCCTGATTGGGACAGTCATAAGCTATCCAGTCATAATATCCGTATAACGGCGTCTTGCCGTCGTAGGGCTGAAGCCAATCATCTACGCCAATACCCGGCCAGGCGTTCATCATGATTTTACCCGGAGTGTCGGGGATATCTTCCGATGCTGAATATACAGGATTGCCATCTACATACCATGTGATCCTGTCGGGCGCCCAATAAAATCCGTAGGTATGGAAGCCTTCCGAAGCGTCAAAACCTAAATTATACACGTATTCATGGTTTCCTACTCCATTTGTAAAGTAATTAAACTGTACCCTGGTTGTATCATATCCCGGAAATTCAATATCAATCTCATCCCATTTCGTACCGTCGCTTGGACCAGTATAGGTGAAGAAGGAACTCACAACGCCCGGGTTCTTTATTGGTTTCATGTTTACCTGATACATTCCGTATCCGAAATACTCCTTTGTACGGAATTCGCCGCCTGTATATCCTTTTTGATCCTGGTCAATCTTCAAACTCATGATTCCATTTGAGAATGACACATTTCCCGGATTCCAGATACAGTTAAACATACCACCGTTCGACCAGCTGGATAGTTCCATTGTCGCTTCATCATAAGCGTCAAAGCCCGTTCCATAGTGATTTCCGGAATACGCCGGCGCGGCTTGTACCGTGGTCATTCCGGCTTGCAGGCTTCCCAGCATAACTGCAGCACAGATTGTCATAACGCCAATTTTTCTCTTCATAATAAATGCCTCCTTGATTGAAATGTATTTGCTCTCAGTTCTATCGCATCATAATATAAAAATTTTATGATAGGTATAATTCGATTTCCGTCTTCTCTCTGAGCATTTCTGCCGGAATATAGTTTTCTTCCATCTGAACACCGTTAACTGTCAGCTTTTTAAAGCCCGATTCTGCATGCTCCGGGTTGTAAACCGTAATGTGCAGATGTTTTCCCCTGAAATCCTTGTCTATCTCAAAGCCAGCCCACTCTTTTGGTATGGAAGGCGCTATTTTCAATCCCCCAAAGTCGGGACGTACACCGAGGATACCCTCGACACAGCCGACCATGACTGTGGAGGCCGTACCTGTCAGCCAGTGCACGTGAGACCGTCCAAAATGCGGGCTCGCTTTCCCCTCTGTGAACTGTCCATAACAATACGGTTCCAGCTTACGAATTTCAGCCCTGTCATTCTGAGCTGCCGGTGCATTTTCCTTAAAATAGGCAAAGGCCCGTTCCCCATGCCCGCGAAGCGCTTCTGCGAGAATAATCCAGCCCTGTGACTGTGAGAAAATACCGGCATTTTCCTTGACACCCGCGTTGTAAATGACTGCAAGGGCGCCGTCAAAGGCATCGAGATGATATGGCGGATCCATAAGCACGGCGCCGTATTCCGTATTTAGTCTCTCATGCACCGTGTCAAGCGCCTTGTCCGCCTGTTCGTCTGTTGCAAATCCGCTGATAACCGCCCAGCTTTGAGGATTCAGCCACAGATTTGCCTCTTGATCCGTTCTCTTTCCAATGACCTCTCCTTTCTCTGTAAAGCCTCTGATAAACCTGTCTTCATTCCAGCAAAGCTTCTGAATTAATTCTCCGAGCTGCTTTTGTTTTTCGTCAAGAAATGCAATGTAGCTTTCATCCTTTTTGTACCCGGCAAATTTCCTGAGAATCGTCATCGCATAGTAATACTGGAATGCTACAAAGGAGGACTCTCCCTCCGCTCCCAGCCGCAGACAGTCATTCCAGTCCGCGTAAAGTCCTGCCGGCATGCCGTGCGGTCCTAAATGCTTCATGGAGAAATCAACCGCACGTTTTAAGTGCTCATAAACCGTCCCTTCGCCCTTGTTGGCATATAGAATCACCTCATCGATAAATGCAAGGTCTCCTGATTCCGACACATATTTATATATCGTAGGGAACAGCCACAGCGCGTCGTCCGCCCTGTATGCCGGATGTCCTGTTTCCTGTACATAGGCATCATCATCCGGTGTATCCTCATGTCCCGGGTGGTGTGTGAATTTTACAAGCGGAAGCCCGCCGCCGTTGTCAACCTGTGCAGAGAGCATGAAACGGATTTTCCCGGCTGCCATTCCGGGCGCCAGATGGATAATCCCCTGAATATCCTGCACCGTATCGCGATAACCGTATCCGTTCCGGAGTCCACAGTAGATAAACGAAGCAGCCCGCGACCATAGAAAGGTCATAAAGCAGTTATAGGCATTCCATGTATTAATCATTGTATTAAACGACGCATCCGGTGTCTTTACCTGGAAATGAGACAGCTTTCCATGCCACCAGGCAGTCAGTTCATGGAATTCCTCTGCGCAGGTTTCCGAAGGATTCCGGTAGCATGCAAGTATTTTGTCAGCTTCGTCTTTGTACTTCATTCCCAGTATGAATGCAATCTCTTTTGTTTCCCCGGGTTCAAGCGTGAGTGTGGCGGTGAGCGCTCCGCACCCGTTTTCATTGTAGCTCAGCTCATTCCCGAGATTTCCGTTCATGACACCTGCAGGATTTTCATAGCCGTGATAGCGTCCGATAAATTTCTCCCTGTCTCCGCAGTAGGATGCTGCTTCTGCTCCTGCCAGTCCAAAGAAGCGGTCAAGCACAAGCTTGTTGTCAACCTCCTCTCCATTCTCCAGGCCGTCAAGATTGCCGTGTATCGTCTGACGAATGCGGTCCTTGTCAAAGGCAGTTCTTGTGATAAACAACGAATACTGAAGATTTACCTGATCCTGTTCATAGTTGTTGTTATTTGTAAACTCTGCATATCCTGTGATATTCAGACTTCTCGCCGAGCCAGAGCTGTTCGTCACTTTCAGATCCCACACCTCATAGGACTTGTTAAGCGGCACATAGTACAGCGCTTCTGAATGAATGCCGCTGTAATCCGCTTCTATTTTCGTATACGCTGTTCCGTGACGGCACCTGCTCTGGTATGTCTCCAAATCCTTTCCGACAGGCTGCCATGATGCTGACCAGTAATCCCTGCCGTCATTGTCGCGGATATAGATGTAGCGTCCCGGCTGGTCAAAATTGTTAAATATATAGCGTAAAATCCTGCCGTTTGCACCTGACTTTGCAAAGCTGTAGCCACCTGCATTGTTAGAAATGACTGCACCGTATTCGGGAGACCCCAGATAGTTTGCCCACGGCGCAGGTGTATCGGGTCGCGTAATCACATATTCTCTTTTCTCATCATCAAAATAACCGTACTGCATACTGCATCGTCCTCCTGAATTTCTGTCTATTTCAGTGATTATCTTTCATAATGTAATATATTTACTCTGAGTATATCGTAATCTCCACGAACTAAAAATCAGATTCATGGCAAAAATATCAGATTCATGACCTAAAATAAGCTTTCTATTTTTCAGCGCGCATCTGGCTGACCAGACGAAGAATGATTTCAAGTAGATTTGGCAAAATACCGCAGTACCTGCCATTTACATTTCACATTAAAACATTTACATTTCACGTTAAAGGGAGTAAGCTTACATTATCAGGAGGTGTTTTCCATGAACGAAAAAGCAAAGAAGTATGTAACTATGTTTCGGCAGGTCAAAATCGCATCCGCCGCAACGGTGGACGCCGTGGGCCATCCGCAGAGCCGGATCATCAATATCATGATCGCCAATGATGACGGGATGTATATCGTAACCTCTAAAGGCAAGCCTTTTTATAAGCAGCTGGCCGCCAGCGGTGAGATTGCCTTAAGCGCCATGTGCCCGGAATGCCAATCGCTGAAATTCACGGGACGCCTGCGCCTTGCAGATAAGAACTGGGTGGACGAGGTATTTCTCCAGAATCCGGGTATGAATGAGGTCTATCCGGGTGACAGCCGTTATATACTCGATGCATTTCTGATTTATGAAGGCAGCGGGGAATGGTTTGATCTGCTTCACTATCCAATCAACCGGGAAAGCTTCTCCTACGGAGGGACGGATGAGGAAGTAAGCGGATTTTCCATCACTGACGCATGTATCGGATGCGGGCGGTGTGCGGAGGCATGTCCGCAAAAATGCATCACGCCGGGGGAGCCTTATCAGATTGTGGGAAACCATTGTCTCCGGTGCGGGTTGTGTCAGGAGACCTGCCCTGTGGGGGCGGTAATTAATCTGAACGACTAAACACTCAGCTGCGGAAAGACAGGTTCCTCCTAATGAAAAAGCAGAAAAAACATTCGAATATAACTATTTTTTTAACAAAAAGAAATCTTCTCTTTTGGAAATGGGAAATTTTTTTCATTTACAATATCATGGTATCCCTTTTATTTCTTCTGATTCCGGCCGGCGGCTTATTCGCGGCCATGATTCAGGGAGACCTGGCTGCTGTTCTCATACGCCTTGACAAAGATTTCTGGCTGATGCTATTTTCAGGGATGGTATTTTCTATAATTTTTCCGGATATTTGTTATTTTGTTTCTATCTTGCATCGTTTATCCTGGCTGCAGCGGGAGGAACTCTATTTGGGAGTCATTTTTAATGAATGTTTTAAGCAGACGGAAATCCACAGGCGGGATGTTATTTATGCAGACAGCGATTGGTTTATCATTCCTAACAGAGCCTATGTATTTCATATTCATTTTATAAAGGAATTAGGGAAATTTTCCGGGAACGGGCGATACCGGACCGGGCTTATCGAAACTGCGGATGATGGGAAATGGAAGATTGTCCTTACGGCCGGGGAAGTAAAAAAACTACGGCAGTGGTACCGGATGCAAAAATCGAATGCGGCCACTGCCGATAACACGCGGTTTTCGCAGGCGAACAGCTGATCCGTGAATCCCTCCGTCTCTCCGCGCCTACGTCGTCGTTGTCACCTGGTCCCAGTCTGCGATTCCATCGGCCTGCACCAGCCAGTTGAGCGCATAATGCCACTCGAAAACAATATCACTGCTCAGCATCGGAACCTCCTTGTGGTGGACTCTCGCATCGACGCAGGCCCAGTCATACCGCAGCACCAGATCCTGCATGTCGAGAATCTCGTCCATGCTGCGAAGCACCGCAGCTTCCATCAGGCTGTCAAAGGTATGGTTCCACATGACTGCCCCAAGCTCAGAGGCATCGCAAATTTCTGTCGGTTCCTTCAACTCCATCATGGACAGTGCCCACAAAAGTACAGAGCAGCACTCGTACCGCCATCCAAACCGATTATGGAGCGCCGGATCCTTGTCCGGATTTTCGAGATAGTCCCGCTCTTCCGGTGAGAGCCAATCCGAGATCTGATAGCGTTCCTCCATCTGTGCGATCTCTTCCGCCGCCATTTCCCTGCAGTTTTCAAACTGGCCGCTTGTAAAAATCTCAGACTGGACACAAGCGGTAAAAATACAGGCAAGGCGATGAACGATCACTTCCTTGTCCGGAATTTTACATTCCGATTCGAACACCGACGCCTTTAAATGCTCAAGAAAGGGAATCCCCTTCTCCTTTAAAATGGCGATGGAACGCATTTTCCGTTCTCTGTCTGCCTCTTCCTCATTCACCTCACGATCCAGAATCGTGGTGCTGGCCTGCGGATAAAATTCTTCAAAATCACTCTTTCCGTCAATCGACAGCAGCAGGCGGCCATCCCAGTGATACAGATACATATTGGGATACAGCACAAAGGCGCTGAGTTCTTCCGCCATGCCATAAATGGAGTGTATGATACCGTTTGTCCTGTCGCTGTCCCTGTCGATTTCGAACCGGATTCCTATGATACAATTAAACAGACGCATCTGGCATAGGGCCGCTTCCTTCACCTCCTCATTCTCAAGAGGGGCCTGGGAAAAGAAATTGGCCATTCCATTGGACTGCACCTTCGTCTCCTCGCCATCCGTTACCAGGTGGAAAACCGCTGTGGTGCCATCCTTAAAACGAATCTGGAATTCATCTTCGTCCGTATAAAAGATCTTGTCCGTCACTTCCGCAAACAGGCGGCATGCAATATCCGGCACGGCCTTCCCGTCTTTTCTGCAGGCATACAGTGTCAGGACTGCTTCCTGTGTCTTTGGTTCTTCCTTTTTAGGCTGAGCCTTCTTTCCAAACAGTTTCATGGTATTATCCTTTCTATATTTGGTACAACACTTGATTCCATTGGCAGAGCGTAAATGTATAATCCAGAAGGAAAATCATCGAAATGAAGGATCTCCTGTATCTGAAATCCGCATTTCTCCATCACCTTTCGCGAACCGTAATTCTCTTCCACCACATAAGCTTTCAGACCTCTGATTCCCTGTTCCTGTGCAAATGTCTTCAGCAGTTCCACGGCAGCGGTATTGTATCCCTTGTTCCAGAATCTCTGAAAACTGAACAGTGACACCGAATACTCTCCGCAGTTCTCCTCATCCTGTTTCAGGGCGGCGACTCCTACCGGTTCTCCGCTGTCTGCAATTCGTATGAGAAAGCCGTAATTTCCCCCTTCCGCATAATGCCGGATGAGTTCATCTGCCTCCTCCGGCTTCTCATGGGTATCAAAACGCATATATTTTACGATCTCCGGGTCGGAAGTCATGGAAAATACCGTATCCCTGTCTTCTGCCCTTAATTTATCCAGCCAAATTTTCTTTTCCAAAGTCTTTCAAACCTCCAATTCCCATTCTCTATGGCTATTTTACCATAAATTTACCGACTCTGGAAGAATCCCGTTATTTAAATACTGAACGGCAGAAGCAATATCCATTTTAACTCTTCTTTTATATACCACACCGCTGTATTTCTTCATCATTTGCAGAAATACCATACTCTTTTCGTAACGTTCAAATATTTCCTGTACCATACCGGCCTGCCTCCTTTTCTTTCTGCAATTGGTTTATCAAGGTTTATTAACACGCCAAATAAAATTGACAAAACAGATAATGTGGTATATAATAAATAAAAACCGAACGTCCGGTTTTTATAATAAGGAGAATCCTATGCCGAAAAAATATAATTCACAGGCAACCATTGAAAACATATTAACGGTTTCCGCAAAGTTGTTTTTAGAAAAGGGATTTGATAAAACAAGTATTCAGGATATAGCGGAGGCCGCCGGTATATCAAAAGGGGCTATTTATCATCACTTTAAGTCAAAAGATGAAATTATCAGCGCAGTCACTGAAAACCAGACAAAGAATACTAAGTCCATGCTTGAAAGCTGGTTGTCTGAAACAGACACTCTTACAGGAAAAGAACAACTAACTGCCATTTTAGAAAAAAACCTTGACTGCCAGGACGCCCATTATTTAGACGAAGTTATGAGTGGCCGCATGAAAAGTGCAGAATTTGTCTTGTCCTATATGCAGACCTGTGTCAATCAAGACGCCGCCCTTATCTCAAACACAATTCAACAAGGGATAACCGATGGTTCGCTCGTTACAGATTTTCCTGATGAATGTGCCGAAGTTTTTCTTTTACTGATGAACGTATGGTGCGATCCCGCCGTCTTTCGCTGTGATGCCCGGAAATTATCACTTCGATTAAGATTTTTACAGCACCTGATGAAATCTATTGGCGTAGATGTCTTGAGCGATACGCTTCTCGAAAGAACTTTAGACCTGTTGCAGAAGCTATACACGGAGGAAGTCCATTTCAATGAATAAATCCTTAGCTGTACAAACGAAAAAACTGACAAAGGTTTTCCCTGGAAACGAAGCTGTTAAAAATTGCAGTATAAACGTTGAGCGCGGAACAATTTACGGCCTTTTAGGGCCAAATGGGGCTGGGAAAACTACGCTTTTCAAAATAATATCCGGGTTGCTTACACCGACAATGGGTAACGCGCAGGTTTTAGGAAAAGACATTGTTTCTGAGCGTGATATTATCTTATCCGAGATTGGAACAATCATTGAAACTCCCATATTTTATGAGCACTTATCAGCGGCCAAAAATTTGGGAATCCATCTTGCCTACATGAAAAAGAAGCCGGAGGATATTGACACTGTTCTATCAAAGGTCGGACTGAGTAATACAGGCGTTCAGCCTGTTTCAAAATTTTCTTTGGGTATGCGGCAGCGGCTGGCAATTGCAAGGGCTATTATTCATAAACCCCAACTACTGATTTTAGACGAACCTATTAACGGACTTGATCCTATGGGAATTAGGGAAATGCGGGATTTTTTCATAGCGCTCGTAAAAGAGCAAAACATGACCCTGCTCATTTCCAGTCACATTCTAACGGAGATTGAACACATAGCTGACACCATTGGAATAATTAAAGACGGGACAATCGTAAGAGAGGTTTCCATGGCTAAACTGAAATCAGAGTCCCCCTCTGGTCTTGAGGATTATTTCATGGATATCATGACTGGGAGGATAGAAAGTGAAAACACTATTTAAATTGGAACTGCAAAAAAATATAATACGTACTTATGTGGCAGCCTCTCTCATCATTGCATTCACAATGCTGGGCTTCTTGTACCTTTTTGCATATGCGCCTATGCTGGAACCAAACGATAAAGATATGGCTATTTTTTCGGGCTATCATAATCTTATTCCGCTGTTTGGTGTTTTAAATATGGCAGTGTTTTGTGTATTGTCGGCAGTGATGTATTCAAAATTCATCATTGAAGATTACACCGGAAAACGCATAATTTTACTTTTCTCATACCCGGTAAGCCGAAAGAAAATTATGTTATCAAAGCTCGGCATTGTATATCTCTTTACCGTAATTTCAATGGTTGCCAGCAACATTGCTATTTTTCTGGTATTTGGTCTAACCGAACAATTTATACACCTTATAAATGAAAGTTTTACACTTTTTATTCTAGCGCAGGCGATTGAAATTACACTTATCATGTCCTTCATCGCTGCCAGTACAGGCATTATAGCAGCCGGCATTGGATTTGTAAAAAAATCAGTTCCAACAACGATTGTATCAGCCGTTTTAATTGCTTCTCTCATGTGCAATATCGTTGTAAATGCCACAGCGAATAAAGCAGTATTGTATTTGCTTGCAATAGTAATCCTGACTATTGCATTTATAGTTTCAATACTTTTAATGAAACAGGTGAACCGAATGGAGGTTGAATAAATGGAACAGAGAATTGAGGGAGCAATAGACAGCGGTCTTGAAAGCTTATCGTCCGGGCTATATGTTTTTAGTGTTGGCTTTGGTATTGTGCTCATTATATTGGGCGCTATCCTACTATTTAAGAGTAAAGACAGAGGCTCGAATAAGAAAAAAGGTGCCGTAAACATTGGGTTGATTTCTCTTGTTCTCGGTGTTTTAGCTGTCATAAGCGGACTTGTGCAAATGTAATCATTTTATTGGCCGCACAGCTAAATATAGCTTTAGGCCAGCTTCGTCTGAAGTCCCACTGTTTTATTATCACATCAAAAAAATACTGTCAAAAACTTTTACATGCAGCAACATATGCTTCCAAAAGTTTCTGGCAGTATTCCATTTCCCCTTACTATTCCTATTCCCGCTTCTGTTTCATTTCCCGTTTCGCCGTCCTGATGATCCCAGGGCCATACCGTGCCAGCGCGGTCGTAATATAGGGGTCCCCCAATGCGTCCCAATGCAGATATGCAAATTTCCATAATTTCTTATACAGGTCATAGATAACTGCCTCGTACCCGGGTTCCTCCATCACATTTATCATGCAGTCCGGATCTTTTTTCAAATCATACAGTTCATCGAAATCAAATCCATTAAAAACGAGATGGTATTCGTCTGTAAAAATACTCCTCTGGATTCCATAGCACTCGTTTCCATTGCTCTGTGTATAAGTCTCCGAGCGCCATCGTTCCGGAATGCCCCCCTCCAGAAACGGCTTTAAGGAACGACCTGAAAACCGCCTTTTCGCTTCCGGATTATCCGCTTCCAATATCCCGGCCAGTTCTAAAAATGTCGGTGCATAATCCAGAAGCGATACCCTCTGGCTGATCACGGTCCCTTCCGCCTTAATACCGCCATACCCCATGACGGAACAGATGTGGTACGCCTCCTTAAAACACGGAAGGCCTTTCGTCCATAATCCATGGGCGCCGGCATAATCTCCGTGATCCGATACGTATAGGATGACCGTATCTTCAAGAAGCTCTCTCCGCTCCAGCACGTCGAGAAGCCTTCCGAACAGCGCATCCTCATAGGAGCAGAAGGCCAGGTAATGCTTCAGGGAACGTTTCTGTTCCGCCTCGCCGAGTTGGTCAAACCGCTCTCTCGTCCTTCTGTAGAGATTTGGTTTATCGAGCATCCGGTCCTTCCAGGACTCCGGGAGCACTATCGATTCATCCGGATAGAGATCCAGATACTGCTGTGGGACAAAGTACGGATCGTGAGGCCCCAGTGTTCCGACATACATACAGAATGGCTCATCTTTGCTCACATTCTCCAGCCAGCCTTCTGCACAGGATACAACATCACCGTCACCGAAGGGATTTTCCGTCACACCGTACTGGCTGTACTGGGGAAATCCAATTCTGGAGATTTCCCCTTCTCTGCGCCCCTCTTCTAAAGCAATGTCGTCTTCCTCTAAAAGCCAATCCCAGTCTCCCATAAAGGGAGTCCTCTTCCATGGCTTATACCGGCCCTCCTGCGGCGGATAGATCCAGGGACCAAATCCTCGATCGCCCGGCCCTTCTTCCGCGCTGACATGCCATTTCCCACTGAAATACATCTGATATCCCGCTTCCTTCAAATCTTCTGAAAACAGCTTAATCCCGTCATTTAAACCATGGGAAAATGCATCCGCCAGATCAATATTGTTCCATATGCCGTGCTCTGAGGGATACAACCCGGAAAAGAAGCTGGCACGGCTGGGGCAGCAGTGGGGAGAGGGACAATACGCCTCCTGAAAAGTCACACCATGGCGCTTTAGCCGCTCCAGATTCGGCATGTACGCCGGTCCCTTGCTCTGTTGGGTCGTCCCCAGCTGCTGGTCTGTCATAAATATCAGGAAATTACTTTTTCTCTTTCCGCTGTCCACGTCTATTGCTTCGCCATCCTTTCCCGTATCCCCTTTACCGTTTCTTTGTATTTATCGATCCCCAGCTTATTCAGCTGCTCCAAATAGGTATCCCATTCTGCTTCAATCCCGCCTTCCGTCAGCCATTTTACCTGCATCTTGTTGACATAGTCGTCGATATCCTTTGCCGTCGTGGTAAAGTACTTACTCTCCTCCTTATTCGGCAGCAGGAACAGAGAGGACTGCGTGGCATACGGAGCGTAGTGCTCTTTAGCGATCTGCAGCTTATTGATATCTTCATCCATGACCTGGACCAGCTTTCCCCAATCCTCGGAAGCAATCTTACAGGGTACGTGTACAGGGGCATTCTTATACCGGAATTCACTGTAGGACATCCCGTCAGGAGTAGGTACATAATCCAGCATTCCGCTGTCTGTCTTCTCCAGGGTGGTCCCAATCGGCCCTAAAAACAGCTGTGCCGAAATTTCCGGTTCAAAATGGGCGTCCAGCCATTTCATAATTGCCTCTTCCTTGCCCTTTGCCGATGCAGTCATAACGAATTGGGTTCCATTGACATTACCGTTGCTGTTGGCGCTGTTCTGCCAGATTCGCTTGCCTGTCGGACCTTCCAGAGGCTCAACAATCACATAATCTTCTTTGTATTTTTCAGGAACGACAAATGTGGAATCATATGCCATAAAAGAGCCTACAATTTCCGGATCGTTATTTCCCTTGGCATTCATGACTGAGGTGTCCGGTGTGGTGAAGCCTTCAGAATCCCACAACCCCTCTTTCACAAACTTGTGGTAATACTGGATTGCATCCTTGTACTCCTCCTGTTCTGCCGTATAGACAATCTCACCGTTCTCATCTTCTATGAAATGGGCGCCCACTGTCAAAACCGGATCCACATATCCAAAAGAGCCGAACAGCTGGTGGTAGCTGTATGCAGTATCCGGCACAGACGAATTATAATGGAAAACGAATGGAATCTCATCCCCCTTGTCGCCATTGCCGTTCATATCATTTTCTTTAAATGCCTTCAGTGCATCATAATACTCATCAACGGTCTTTGGGACAGGGAGTCCCAGCTGATCCAGCCACTTCTTGTTGATGTAGAGCAGGCCTGACGTATACATTACCTCTCTCTCCACCGCACGCCCGATGCTGTAGATTTTCCCGTCATCCGGATTGATACAGATATTCTTATATTCCGGCATTTCCTCAAATGCTTTCTTGAGATTCGGGCAGTATTCCTCGATGTAATCCGTCAGATCCAGAAACATTCCCTGAGGAGCGTATTTCGTTACATCGTTGACATTGACGGCATTCATGTAAAAGACATCCGGTAGATCCCCGCTGGATAAGATCAGATTCTTCTTATCCTCCCATGTCGCCGCCGAGTAAACCTGCCATTCCACCTCGACTCCGGTCTTTTCCTCCAGAATCTTATAGATTTCCATGTCATTCGGGTCACCGTGCCACTCATTCTTGATAAAGGTCACCTTAATTTTCTCTTTCCCTTTTTCCCCCGCATCGGCCTGACTGCTGTCCTGCCCCTTGGGCTGTGCTGCCCCTCCGCATGCCACACAGCCTGCCACTACGGCGGCGGCTGTACACAGTGCTGCAAATCTTCTTTTTTTCATTCTGCTTCTCCTTTCATTTATCCTCATCCCTTTACCGCCCCCAGCATCACGCCTTTTACGAAATGCTTCTGAACAAAGGGATAAAATACCAGCATTGGAATACTTGATACGACAACGCAGCCATATTTCAGCAAATCAACCAGCTGCTGCATATCCGCCACCGTAGATGCATCTGCCGAGGCCAGTGAATTCTGGCTGTCGATCAGAATGGTCCGAAGCACCAGCTGCAGCGGAAAACGGCTTTCGGAGCTCAAATAGATCATGGGCTCGAAATAGGAATTCCACTGCTTCGCCGCATAAAAAAGTACCATGACTGCAATCAGCGATTTCGACAGAGGCAGAGCCACACGAAAGAAGAATCCCACGTATCCGCATCCGTCTAAAAATGCTGCTTCCTTCAGTTCTTCCGGTATACTTCCCATAAAGTAAGACCTGGCGATTATCATATTGTAAGTGCTGATCAGCGTCGGCAGAACGATTGACCAGATGCTGTCCAGCATCCCCATCTGCTTTACCACGAAATACAGCGGAATGATACCTCCGTAAAAGTACATGGTAAAGACCATTATTTTCATGAATACGCCGCCAAACGGAAACTCTTTTCTGGAGAGCGCATAGGCGAGCGGAATGGTAAATACCACATTTAACAGGGTTCCGACTATCGTATAGAGCAGACCGTTGCCAAAGCCTGTCCATATCGATTCATCTGCAAATATCTTCCGGTAGCCATCCAGGGTGACATCCGCCGGCAGAAACAAAACCCTTCCCTGATAAACGGCTCTCGGGCTGCTGATGGAGGCAATCAGGCTGAAATACAGTGGATATAACGCAACGATCAAGATCATGACCAGCAGCACCGTCGTAACAATTTCGAAGACTCTGTCTTTTTTTCCCGCTTTCATTCACATATCCCCCATTCTACCATAAAGAAGTATCACTGAACCTTTTACTGAATTTATTGACTGAAATCAGAATCACGAAATTCACCACGGACTGCATCATCTCGACCGCAGACGCGTAACTGAAATCACCATCTACCAGTCCCCGCTTGTAGGTATACGTCGATATGACCTCCGATACCCCCAGATTCATGGAATTCTGCATTAAGTACGATTTTTCAAAGCCGATCGTTAAAAGCTGTCCCGCAGTCAGAATCAGCATGGTAATGATCGTCGGCATGATTCCCGGCAGATCGATATGCCAGATTCTCTGTAATCTTCCGGCCCCATCGACGATTGCCGACTCATGCAGATCAGGGGAAACCGATGCCAGCGCCGCTATGTAGACAATTGCAGACCACCCGCACGTCTGCCAGATCCCCGATAAGACATAGATCATGACATACATTCCGGGTTTTCCCATGAAATGGACAGGGTCTCCGCCAAAAAAGCGGATTACCGCATTTACCACACCGCTGTACGGAGAAAGCATGGTGTACATCATACCGACGAGAACGACAACGGAGATAAAATACGGTGCATACGTCGCAGTCTGAACCAGCTTTTTAAATGCTTTGTTTCTGACCTGGTTCAGCAGAATGGCGAGTATAATCGGAAAAGGAAATCCCAGGATCAGGTTCGTCACATTGATCAGCAATGTATTTTTGAGTATCAGGAAAAAATCCGGAGACCGGAAAAATCTCTCGAAATTTTCAAGTCCCACCCACGGGCTTTTCGTAAATCCCAGGAATGGAGAGTAATCCCGGAATGCAATCTGCGACCCGTAGATCGGCCAGTATTTAAATAATGCGTAATACACCAGCCCGGGTATTACAAACAAATACAGTGTTTTCGTTGCCCGGAAGTTTTTCATGAATCTTCGTTTTTGTTCAATCCTGCTTATACTGTTTTTCACAATTCATTTTCCTTTCTGTCCTGTGACCTTGTATATGACTTTATTATACTGACTCTCATCCGGCGGAAAGCTTTGTATTTTTTACCAGTTACTACAAATTTTTAATCTTTTATTGTAAGTGAATTTTTCTGATAGTATAATTCGAGTATACTCAATCAGGAGGCACAGAAGTTGGAAAAACACCCGAAATTAATCCATTACTTTAAATCCCATTTTAATGCCCGGCTCGTTCTGATCTTTCTATTCAATGGGATTGTTCCCGTTTTACTCATCAGCCTCACCACATATCCATTCTGGTTCCGCACCATGCGTTCGAAGGAACTCACCTTTACATACAGCAGAATTTCCACCATCAATCAGGCCCTGGATTCCCTGACCACTGACATTGAACAGAATATTACCCACATTTTTTCCAATGAAGATATTCGCAGTTATTTGAAGGAGGATTACGATGAAATCACGGTCGAAGGGCATAAGAAGCATGTCCTGATTGAGAATTTCCTGAAGTCCATCTCGAATTATGGCGAATTTGCCTGTTCCTACACGATCATCGACCGCTATAACCGCATATACACCAACGGCTCCAATGTCAACCGGCTCCAAAGCTTTCACAGTCCGCTCTGCGAGAGCGTGAAGCAGGCCTCCCCCGGCACCTACTACACGGAGCGGAATCTATACAGTACCGACAGTGAGAAGGCGCTGACCTACGGCCGTGTATTAAAGGAGGAGGCGGAAATACTCGCTGTCATTCTTGTGGATATCAGCCCGGAGCTGCTTCATTCCATTCTGGGAGATTATGATGGGAACAACTATCAGGTATTCATCGCTAACCCCAATAACGAACTGATCTACACCAATGCGGTTCACCTCCTCAGTAAACCGGAAATTATGGAGCATCTCCTCTCCGCCCATGGAACGACGGTAATTCTGGAAAATGAACGCTATGAGATGGCGCACGCCACTTCCCTTTTGACAAACTACCATACCTATGTGCTGGTTCCGCACACGTATATTTACAAAGATTCCGGAAATATAAGAGTTTTGTTTGTCATTATCCTGATTCTGGTTTTCATGCAGACCATCGCATTTTCCAGAATCATATCCAAATCGCTCTCCAGAAAGATCCTCCTGATTAAGAATGAGCTGCTCCGTTTTATCACCACCAGGGAGAAGAGTGTCTTTCACCATAAGAATAACGACGAACTGAAGGAAATATCAGACGGGATTGTGTATCTGGAAAATGAAATTGACAAGATGCTGGAGGAAATTCAGGCAAACGCAGAAAAACAGCGCCGGCTTGAACTGCAGACGCTGCAGCAGCAGCTGAATCCCCATATGATTTACAATGCTCTGAATACCATTACACAATTGGCCAGCCTTCAGGGCGTTAAAAATATCGAGGAGGTATCTCTGGCATTCACAAGAATGCTGAAACTCGTCTCCAAAAATACGGAGAATTTCGTCACGCTGCGTCAGGAAATCGGTTTTATCAAAGACTATATTTCCATTAAAAAATATAATAATTTCCAGAACCTCACGCTGCAGTGTGACGTTGCCGACCACCTCCTGGAACTTCCTGTTTTAAAGCTTCTGCTGCAGCCATTTATTGAGAACTGCATGAAGCATGGTTTCCGCAATTTCGAAGAGGATGGAATCATCTTTCTCTACGCCTATCTGGAAGAAGAACAGCTCCATATCATCATTGAAGACAATGGTTCCGGAATCAGAAACGATCAGATCGAACAGATACTTAATCTGTCCTGTCAAACGGAGGAGGACTATTCAAATATCGGAATACGGTCCTGTATCGAACGCCTTCGCCTCCAGTATGGGAACCGCTGCACATTTTCCATCGACAGCGACGGACAGAGCTTCACCCGAATTTCTTTGAGCTATCCTGTAAAGGAGGACCCGCATGCTTCAGACGCTTCTCGTCGATGACGACATACTTTCTTTAAATAAGATGCAGACCTTTCTGGCAGACCTCGATTTCATCCATGTCTGCGGGCAGTTGCTGGACGGAACAGGCGCCATCGAATATCTGAACACTCATGGCGATTCCATCGACATCGTGATCCTCGATATGGAGATGCCCGGGGCGAGCGGATTAGAGGTCGCCAGATTTATCAGCAAACATCAGCTTCCCATTACAATCCTTGTCATAAGCAATTACGATAATTTCGAGTACGTAAAACCGATTCTCCAGGCCGGGGCTTACGATTACCTCCTAAAGCATGAGCTGTCCCGGACTCTTCTCGAAACGAAATTGTCCGAAATACGGCTTTATATTGATAAACAGCAGCTTCATCAGAAGCAGTGGGACCAGATGTGCCAGCTGTCAAAACAGCAATACCTCCGGAATCTCGTCTTAAATTATGATATTCCGGATGAAAGCCGTCACTTTTTCGCCTCCGATCCGCTGCTCTGCGGCCGGCGTCACGTTGCGGCTTGCCTGCAGATCACCAATTTCTCCAGTATTTATCAGAGCATACCGGATGAACGCCATCAGAAGGTTGTCAATACGGTTCTCCACTTTTGTGATACATTTTTCACCTCGCTTCAGAGGGGAATTATCACACATATCAACTACGGTGAATTCCTGGTCCTGCTGTCCTTTCCGGATCTCACCAGCGAAGCCGCCATCCTTCAGACGGCAGCCCAGGATATCAGCCTGTTGAAGAACAACCTGCGGCGTTATCTCTCTATCCATACTTTTGCCGAGTCCATGCCCGTCTTCGACTCCGTGGAACATTTACGCCCCTATTACCTGAAAATTCACCATCGTCTTCAGGTAAAGCCTTTTAACAGCGATTCGGAACGTCCTGGAGAAAAGGAAGGCAATTCCGTTCTGCTGCTCTCCCTACAGGAGGAAAATGAGCTGTCGGAATCTCTTCTTCACCTGAACGAAAAAAAAGTGACTGAAATCGTCACTCATATTTTTGAAACAGTCGGGCAGACACACGTCTCTCTTCTTGGACTTCAGCGCCTCGTCCTGCGTCTGACGGAGATCATGCAGCTGGCTCTCCGAACGGCCTCCCAGGATCGTGAGACCATCACGGTACCGCCGCCGGCTGTCAACAATATTCTGGATATTGAGGCGCTGAAAAAACAGTTTCTCCTTTATTACCGCCAGGGCCTGGAACGGCTTGCTTCCGCCTCTGTCTCCCAATACCCGCCGTTGATCCAGAAGGCGCTGAATTACATCTATCAAAACTATCATCTGGATCTCTCTCTGTCGGATATCAGCCGCCACTGCGGAGTGTCGGAGGTCTACTTTTCCAGGGCATTCAAAGACGCGCTTGGCCTCCCTTTTACGAAATATTTAAACGCATACCGGGTCAGAATCGCCTCACACCTCCTCCGGCAGTCCAATGATTCCCTTAAAAAGATAGCCGAAGAGTCCGGATTTCAGAGTTATAATTATTTTTTGACTGTTTTTAAGACATATATGGGGGTTACGCCGGTGCAGTATCGGGAAAAATCACCGGATACTTCCACTGACTAATACTTATGAAGCCACAGAACGGACGCTAATCAGGCAAACTGTTTAACGTCCGTTCTGCAGTACAGTATCCTTCTGATATAGGGCAGGTTCATGCCCTCTTCACAAAAAAGATGACAGCCGTCCCCATTAGAGTTATAATATTTCCTTAAAGGAGATGACTTCACCCATGAAAAACAAAACAAAATCAGTATTGGCAGCTTTCCGCTCCAAATTTGCGGCCGCCCTGCCAATTATTCTTTTTTTCCTTTTTTTATTTTACTCTACGATCCTATTATTCGGCATTTCCTATTCAATCCTCGTATCGGTGGTTACAATCCTGTTCAAGGTCAATTATCGGAAATATCTAACAGTCCGGCAGCTGATTGTTCTTGTGGGGACGCAGTTTTTGATGGCTCTTCTCAGCTTTTTCGCCTCCCTCAACCTTGCGCTCTGCATTCTTCTCAATCTGACCGTTCCCTTTCTGCTGGTTTTTCTCCAGACCTCGCAGTTTAATCCGCTGGGATATTTTGCGAATGCCATGTGCTTTGTCTTTCTTCAGCTACGGCCAGTCGGGTGGGATGGACTGGCCATGCAGATGGGGGCGCTGGCCTACGGTCTGGCGGTTCTGACCATCATACTGTTCTTGTGTTCGCTTCAGAATAGGAAGAATGACCATTTTGCTGCTGCCAAAAAAGGGCTCCTGCTTCTGGCGGCCGCGCTGCGCGCTCAGATTGAGCAGATGTCCCCCTCCGCAGAACAAACAGACCCCTCCGGCAGTCTGGCTTCCGGACAGATGGATACCATCTTTCCAATCCTCCAGGGACTTTACGGAGAAGCCTACAAAAGCAGGGGCCTCACCTATGTGGTAAGCCCCCAGGGGAAAATTCAGTATATGTTTGCGCTGCTGTTTCAGCGTGCCGTGTATTTTCTGACAAATCCGTACCAGGCAGCCACTCTCTCTGACCAGACCTGTCATGACTTGTTGGAACGCCTGGCCCAATATATGGAGGCCGCGGGAAACGGCGGTTTTGAATGGAAAGAACTGGTCAACACAGGAAATAAGCTTCTGGCCGAAGCGGAGGAACGCGATGAAATCCCCTGCATTTTTGTTCAGAATTTTCTCCGACTCTTCCTGCTGATCCTGGAAAACATCCGACAGACAGGAGAAAAACCGAGTCCTCACTGTTGGAGACTCCCCAGCTACCGCCGCCCCTTAAGGAAACTGTTTGGCCAGATAAAAGCGGATGCATTTGAGACGCGTTTTGCGCTTCGTCTCAGCGTAGTTTTGACCGTTGGTTTTACTTACAGCATGGTCAGCCAGGCAAATCATGATTACTGGCTCGTGCTGAACGCCTTCCTGCTGCTCCGCCCCATGTATGAGGATAGCGCCACGCGCATCAAGACCCGCTTTATCGGCACACTGGCGGGCTGTCTTATCCTGCAGTTTCTCCTCCCGCTGTTCCATGGAACCGGCTGGCATTTTGTACTGGCGACCGTTATGGCGACAGGGCTTTATATGGAAACAGCCGGAACCTGGCAGCAGGCCCTGTTCTCCACCTGCTTTGCCCTGACCCTTACCACGCTGGCACTCCCACAGATGCTGGCCGCTGAGCTCCGTATCCTATATGTCGTCGCTGCTATGGTGCTGGTACTTCTCGTAAACCGTTTTGTATTTCCTACGCACCAGAAGGGACAGTACCGTTACAACCTGTATCAGCTGTTCCATACACACCACGTTTACCTTCGCCTGCTGGAGAGCAGCCTGACCGCGCCTCTGGATTATGGCGTCATCTGCGATGTCCAGATCCATTACCATCTGATTCACGACCAGATTATCCAGTATTTGAAAAAGGCGGGAAATGAGGATTCGGGCTTTATCAAAAAACTTCTATGGATTTCCTGGCACATGATCTCCGAGGCGGAACAAATGCTTTTCTTGATCAACAACCGAAAAGCCAGTGCGGTTAATTCCGCACAGATGGAAGACTATCTGGCCTTTACCGCCTGTATTTTAAGCGAGATCCAGGAGATGCTTCATATGAAAGCTGACAGGAATCGCACCGTATCCCCGGAGATCATCTATAAACGGACGATGGAAGGGGAACCTCGGTTATCCGTGTTGATGGAACAGTATTCCAAACAATTGTCTGAGATGTATCGTTGTGTCTGCAGTCATAACGGGTGAGGCAGTGAAGGGCGGTGATGATGCCTGCAGTGATGGAGTCTATCACCATGTTAAAATAATATCTCCGCCCCGAACGTCATCTTGCGTCTATCTCCTCTACGATCTGTTTAACTGCTTCTTCCGTCACCATTTCTGTAAAATGCAGGGAATAAGAGTACTCTCCCTTTGACCAGACCGCGAGATTATAATTACCGTCATTTCCCTTCAACGTGACGGAATCCATATTCACGGTAATCACCTTCACGGTACTGTAACTATTGTAATCACCTGAATTATCGTCCATTTTAGCGGACTTTCTAAATGTGACGGTCTGGCTGCCGGAGTTGTATTTTATTTCGGCCAGCTCCTTTCCCAATGCCATATATGTTGTTTTGTCCGATGCCGACATAAGGGACGGGATATCAACAACGTCGAAACCCACCATTTCTGACAGTTCCACTGCGGATGCGGCATTCAACAATACCGGCGCCGTAAGCACGCCTTGATCCGGCGATGACGGATTATGATGCAGAACCGCAGGAATCATAACTGCGCCTGCCACCAGGATGACAAAACAGGCGGCAACGGCCATGTACCTTCTGAGGCCGGCCAACGGAAGTATCCTTTCCGGCCTCTCTATCGGTTCTCTGCTGATATGATCAAGGATACGGCAGCGCATATCATCGGTTACTTCCACTCTTTCGATAAGTTCTTTGTATTTACCCAAAATCATATGCCTCCTTCAAAATATCCTTTAATTTCTGCCTTCCACGCCGCAGATCCGACCGAACGGTTGCTTCTTTTCTATTGAGCATTTTTCCTATCTGTGCCGTAGAGTATCCTTCATAGTGAAACAGGTGTATGACTTCGCGGTATTTGTCAGGCAACGCTTTCACCGCCTCCCATACAAAGGACAAGTCCTCTCTGCAGTCTGCGGCCAGCGTTTCTTCCAATTCATCCGTCTGCCTGATCCGGTTGTATTCAATACGGTTCTTACTTAAATTTGCAGCAACTTTAAGCAGCCATGCCTTTTCGTGCGAGGTATTTTCCAGTAAGGGGCCCGTCTTTAAAAACTGAATCAACGTCTCCTGTAAGATGTCCTCGGCATCGCTCATATTATGCAGATAGGAATAAGCCAGACGCAAGATACTGTTTCCATATTCATCGAGTACTCTGGCCGCCTGCATATTGACCGCTTCCCGGTTAGCGGCATTTTCCCCGGAAACAGCCTTTGCTTTATTGGCAAACTCCCCGGAAGCAGCCTTTGTTTTATTGGCAAACTCCCCGAAAGCAGCCTTTGCTTCATAGGCAAACAAGATACGCCGCCGGGATTGTTTATAGCTGCATATATTACGGAGGAAAGAGATCATACAGTCCTTCCATCCCCTCTTCAAATAAATACATACTTCCATCACTGTCTCTCCCACAAAGACAGGCAATGCCGGAAATGTTCCCGCCATTGCCTGTGCAGTCTTATTTTAATGAATCGCCTGTACCAGACTTACGATACTGTCCTGAGCCATGCCCGCGCTCACATAAATGGAGTAAGAGTAATCGTTTGCAGACCAGGTGGCAAGAGCGATGACGCCATCGTTTCCTTTTAAAGTCACCTGCATTTCATCCACCGTGATGGTTTCTCCTTTCTGATAGTTGTTATAATCCCCACTTATATTCCTTGTTCCCGGTGCCTTACGGATCAAAATCTGATTTTCATCCGCTGAATAGATAACCTGGATCATCTCCTGATCCACAGCCTGTATCTTTTTTTCTGAGATGCCTTCCACCTGTTCCGGCGTGCGAAACTCAAATCCAGCCACCTCGGCGGCAGCCTCCATAGTCTGACAATCCACGAAAGGGTTGGCAATCATTGTGTCAGGACTGGTATTCGTCGGAGTTGTTGATTTTGGTATAGCAGTTGTTTCTGTTATAGCAGTTGTCTCTGTTATAGCGGTTGTTTCTGTTATAGCAGTTGTCTCTGTTATTGGAGTCTTTGCAGCGGCACCGCTGGAAGCGCAGGCAGTGATTGACAGCGCCACCACTGCACAAATCGTTAGAGTCATCATTTTTTTCATAATATTTATCCTCTCTGTTTTTGGAATTTTAACAGCTTTCTTAGCCGTTCTGTCTTCTATACAGATGAGCATGATAAAATGTTGCAGCGGACAAATATTTTTTCATGATTTATATCCTTTTAGAACTTCAGCCTGCACTCTACCCCATTGTAACGGTGTTTTCCTTCGTTCGCCTCATAAGGAATCTCTCTGAAATACCGGAATCCCAGCTTATCCATCACACGGCCCGACGCCGGATTCTCCTTTGCGTACCTGCCCACCAGCTCCTTTACCTTCAGGACATTCTTTGCAAAATCCACAATTGCTTCCATCGTTTCTGTAGCAAATCCATATCCCCAGTATTCTTTCCCGAAATTATAACCTATTTCAAATAAATGGTATTCCTCTTCGTAATAAACAAGTCCGGTTCCGATCAGGTCCCCAGTCGCTTTAAGCACCACGGCCCAGCGGTACCACTGATCCGATGGTATCTGAGAGACTTCGAAGGCAGTCCACTGCCTGGTCTTCTCAACGTCATTATGACTGCTCCAAAACATATACCGCGCCACATCCGGGTCGCTTTCCCAGCAATCGAAGACCCGCTGTGCATCTGCTTCGCAAAATGGCCGCAAAAGCAGCCTTTCCGTCTCTAATAAAGGTGTTTTCATCCTATTTACCTCCCCTGGGCTTTCATATAAAGCCCTTTCACCGTTTCGCTCATTTTAACACACGCAGGCCCTTTTTACTATCTCTATCAGCGTATTGATTAGTCACCAGGCCTTTTAGCGATCATTTACGAGCTGCAGTAACGTTTCCGCCGCATGCTCCATCGCTATTTTCTCTGAAAAGCGCTTATCCCTGGAAGCCACCTCCAGAATATTCTGTTTCAGATTCCTCGGGCTGACAATGACTCGCAGCGGAACTCCCAGCAGATCCGCATCGGAAAACATGATGCCGGCGCTTACCTGGCGGTCGTCATAGATCACCTCCACGCCCCTGCTCTGCAATTCCTCATACAGGCGGTCCGCATACGCTCTGACTTCTTCATGGTCCGGCCGGACAGCACATAAATGAATCTGCCACGGTGCAATTTCCTTTGGCCAAATCGGTCCAAATTCATCATGGTGCGCCTCACATACAGCGGCAGCAAGCCGGCCCACACCGATCCCGTAGCATCCCATCACCGGATACTGCATACTTCCGTCCTTTGCCACATACGTCATATCCATGGCTTTTGTATACTTTGTACCTAACTGGAAAATATTTCCGACCTCAATACCGCGTGAAATCTTAATTGCCGCCTTCCCGCAGTGAGGACAGCTTCCGCCTTCGGTGATCTTCGCAAAGTCATGGTATTCTGCGCTGCCCGCATCCCGTTTCATATCCAGCCCGGTATAGTGGTATTCACAGATATTGGCACCACAGGATAAATTATTTGCCCCTTCCAGCGAACGGTCAAACAGAACCGTAAAATCCCCCTTTAAGTTGTACGGACCAATATATCCAGCCGTCAGGCCGCTTTCCTCAGTGATGACTGCCGGGTGAATCTCATAACCCAGATAATTAGTCAGCTTTGTTTCATTTACTTCCAGATCGCCCCGAATAAACAGGACAATATACCTGTCGTCAGAATTCCGCTGGTAAACCACTGCCTTACAGGAGTGTTCCTTCCCGGTTTCAAGGAAATGACAGATATCCTCAATCGTGTGTATATCCGGCGTATGAACCAGCGTCAGTTCATCTGAAATTTCATCCCTGGCACTGCGCACAATGGTTTCCGCCGCTTCCATATTGGCCCGGTATCCGCACTCCCCGCAGATCGCGATGGAGTCCTCTCCGATGGGCGTCAAAAGCATAAATTCATGGGAAATGCTGCCGCCCATCATGCCGGAATCCGATGCCACGGATATGACCTCAGGAACTCCCACCCTCTTATAAATCCGCTCATAGGCCTTATAACACTTGTCATAATACGCTTCTAAATCCTCCTGGCTTGTGTGGAACGAGTAGGCGTCCTTCATTGTAAACTCGCGGACCCGGATCAGTCCCGCCCTCGGACGCGCCTCATCACGAAATTTTGTCTGAATCTGATAGATCATAAAAGGATATTTCAAATAGCTCTGTCCATATTCCCTCACAAGCTGAACCGCCGCCTCCTCGTGGGTCATACCGAGAACCAAAGGGCTGCCGCCCCGGTCGGCAAACCGGAGCAGTTCTTTTCCAATGCTCTCATACCGGCCGGACTCCTGCCATAAGGAGGCCGGCATCACAACAGGAAACTGTACCTCTTGCCCATCGATTGCGTCCATTTCCTCCCGCATAATCTGTTCAATCTTACGAGTAATCCTCTTTAAAGGCGTATACGACGAATAAATACCATTTGCCACATACTTCATATAGCCGCCGCGGACCATCAGCGCATGGCTGTCCACGACACAGTCCGCGGGACGTTCTTTAAAACGATCCCCTACAAGTTTTTCCAGTTTCATATGATTTCCTCCCTTTTTCATTTTCCACAAACTAAAAAACGCCCCAAGCTGACGCTCATCAGCTTAGGGCGAACTGTACAAAAGTCCGTGGTACCACCTAAATTCGGAATAAATCCGCGCTCGCGAGTACGGGGCAGACTGCCTGATACTCTTTCTCTGTGACGGGAGAACCCGGCGAAACCTACTGGGAAAACTACGTCCCGTTCAGCCCACAGCTCAAAGACCGGTTCGCTACTCCTTCAATGAAAGCTCGCACCAACCGCTTTCTCTCTGTAAAGTCCGGAATACCTACTATTTCTTATCATCGCTTTTGTATTTGATTATATGCACAATAGCACAAATGAAGGGAGGTGTCAAGACCTGATGGTGTTTTATGTTTTGTACGAAATGAAAGTATTCCGGATTGTTATTCAGGATATGTTATTGCTATTTAGAATCGTATGATTACTATTTTAAAAGCGGCAAACTGTTAATTGCTTCTTATATTTATAACAAATTCTCATTGACAAAGCGACACATATGTCGCATAATACAAAAAGAGACATGCATGTCGCAAAGGAGAATACCGAAAATGGGAATTAAGGGAGATCAAACCAGACAGCTTATCTGTATGGAGGCATTTAAACTTTTTACTGAAAAAGGCTACAAAGATGTGACTATGAAAGATATTTGCGAAAAAACAGGACTTAGCCGCGGGGGACTGTATCGCCATTATGAAAGTACCGAACAAATTTTTCTTGAAATTGTAAATTTTCTTATGGGAAATCAGCAAAACGAATTTTCCGAAAAAATGCAGAAAGGTACATCAGCAGCAGAAATTCTTTGTGATGTTTTAACGAGATACGAAAAAGAAATGTTAGACCAAAGTTCCTCTTTAAGTATTGCAATTTATGAATTCTTCAGCAATCCGAATATATCCAAAAGTGATAATTCCATTACTCAGCAATATCTCGATTCGAAAAAAATGTGGATTGACTTTATCCAGTACGGTATGAAACGTAAGGAATTTAAGATGGTAAATCCGGAGGCAATCTTTGATTTGATTGTATTTTCCTACCAGGGAGTGAGAATGTATGGTGTCATGATGGCTATTGATACAAATATTCCAAAAAGAATTATTGAGCAGATAAAGCTTTTATTATTACCAGAAAGTGAGGAGATACCATATGAAAACAGTATTTTATAGTAATCGTACAATGGATCGTGCTATTTTAAATCCGACTGATACGGTAAAGCCGATCGAAAATTTCCCGGAAGTCTGTATATCTACATTTTCAAAGCGAATTATAGACAGAGTTTCTACTCAGAGCAATGCTGAAGTAATTACCAATTTAATTACTGCAAATGGAGAAAATCCAGTCTATAAAATTACGTATGGGGGAAAGGAGTTTGCATTCTACCTTTCATTAGTCGGTGCCCCTGCCAGTGTGAGCTGTTTTGAAGAAGTAATTGCTTCCGGGGCAAAAAAATTTGTTTTCTTCGGCTGCTGCGGTGTATTGGATGACGATACCGTCCAGCACAATTTAATCGTCCCTACCGGGGCAGTACGAGATGAAGGAACGAGTTACCATTATTTAGCGCCGAGCGAAGAAATAGCCCCAGACCAGGAAATAACGAAACGTTTAACAGAATGTCTGGAAAGGTGTGGCTGCCCTTATACTGCGGGCAAAATATGGACAACGGATGGTATCTACCGAGAAACCTTAAACACAATTAAAGAGCGCAAAGAAGCTGGCTGTATCGCCGTTGATATGGAATACTCTGCTTTATTGGCCGCTACGAAATACAGGCATATTCCGTTTGTTCAGTTTTTTTATAGTGCAGACAGCCTGGATCATGGGGAATGGGAGCAAAGAGATTTGACCGATTATGGAGTAGATAATGCTGAGAAATATTTTATGCTGGCTTTAGAGTGCGGATTGGCACTTTATCGGGATGGTAATAGTGAAAAATAATGGGTTGGACTGTTATGTTGGTAGAAATATATAGTTGATTTGAAATTTTCTACTTATCTGAAATGAAAAATCAGGTTACGCCAATGCTGGTATGTTATTTTTATAAACTCATATTTTTGAAATTATACAGTACAAAATAGTGATACCCGTTTAAAAGCCAATATTTTTCAAATAGATAGAGCCAAAGCAGAGCCAGAAGACATAAACGTCCCTCGGAAAGAACCATTCTATAAACGTTTCCGGGGGCGCTCCCTAAACTTTCATGGAGGCTGATGTGTAAAGCGCAGATGGGCATATTACATCGTCTTTTTTCTGCTCCGGCATACTTCTTTAAGACAGAATTAATTTTCAGAATGAGGTGTACCGGTTGGAATAAAAAGTCCGGAAACCCGCATGGTTGAACCGCTCCCTGTCAAGTAGACAGTTTAAAAAAGTAAAGATTCTTTATCACCAGTCATACAATAATGGCTGGTGATATTTTCATGCCGCTTGTTGTAAGTATTCTCTATATTCCATGGGTGTCATGCAATGCAATCTCTTCTGGTATCTCCGATGGTTATAGTAATCTATGTAGTCCGCGATCGCTGTCGTCAGCTCTTCATACGTATGGAACTTCTTTAAATAATACATTTCTGATTTCAGCATACCCCAGAAGGCCCGGCAGACCGATTTTAACCCTAAGATTCTCATTAGCCGCAGAACCCTCTTCTGATTGATGTGGATCTCATTTTTACGGTTTAGCTTGATGGTCATCTGGCGGTATCCTAAAATGCCGTTTGCTTCCTCGTAGCTGTCTTTGATTTGGGTGCATAGTTGGGCGTTAAAAGACTCCCTTTGGCTTGCTTCCCGACCAACCCATTTATAGCAGGAAGAACGGGGAATGCCGGCGATCCCGCAAAGCTGCGATACCTTCCCCTTCTTTTCATCGGATAATTCCTGTATTGCCAGATAAACGGTTTCGTTCTGTATTTGGCTTAAGACCGCCTCCCTTCTACCTCGTCGAGTTTTTTAGGAATGCATTCTCCAATTCCATGCTCTTATTTTTCGCTACCAGCAATCGGTTTTCTGCCCGCAATCGCTCCACCTCTGACATCTCTTCCACAGGCTTTGTCCGACCACGCTTATCCCTTAAACTATCCATACCGCATTCCTTGAACTTTCTGACCCATTGATACGCTTGTCCATAGGAAATCTGGTATTTGTGAGAAGTTGCAGTATAGTCGCAGCCATTTTTCATGCAATCCTCTACAATTTCAATGCGTTCCTCATAGGTTGTTTTTCTTCCCTTTATCTTCACCATGCCTTGTGCTCCTTCCGGTCTGGAATCCGTAAGTTCTACATGGTTATTATACTGCGAAACCCATTTTAATACAGTAGAATCCGCATGAATTTTATAGGCGATCGTAATGTCCCGGTAGGAGCCTTCTCCCCTCAGATAAGCTTCCACAACTTTTCGCTTGAATCCGGCGGTATAGCGTTCATTGTTGTTTCCCAGTTCAAAGGCATGTTCCCCAAACGCTTTATATTTTGCAATCCATTGTCGGATACAAGACTCATCTATAGAGTACTTTCTTCCTAGTTTTATATAAGATGTATTCCCACACAGATATTCCTTTACAATCTTCAATTTTTCTTGTGGGCTAAACTGATTCCTTGGCATAAACATACTCCTCCTATCGTGACAGTTTTGTTTTTTCATCTGTCCACCATAAGGGGAGCATATCAGGTTGCCAGGTTTCCGGATACATGTCTACTATTCGAACTCGCCAAGTTAAAATTGGTTCTAAACAATTTTGTTTGGGAAATATGATTTCTGGTGAGTCCATTTGATTTCAATTCTCTAATATCTATACTGTTTTCTGATTTCTGTTATCATTTTGTTATCGGCGGGGTGTTATCAATCGATCATGGTCTTTACAGAAAATATGTAAAGGTCACCAGTAAAGAGGCTTTCCATCAATCAAAACAATATCCGATGTCTATTTAAAATTCGTCTGTCACCTGCGTAATTAGTGTTCCCATCAGGCTCTAACGCGCACCGACTTCCATAACTTCTTCAGATATCTCCACGCTGTCGCTACTGATTTTCTCGTCAACTGCTCAGCAGTATCCGTTTTAATTTCTTAATTGCTTTTACGAAATTCAATAATGGGAAGAAGCCTTTCATATTCTCACTATGTCATACTTATACCCATTTTCTTAAAATCTTGTTTCATTTGATTAATTGGATTCTTGCATTTTTCTTGTAAATCACATTCTAATATAAGCCAATCATTAATATCATTAAGCGCATACTCAACAAGTTCATCCTTGCATTCACATCCAATCTCTTTCAAAAACGCAATCCTTAAAGCTAATTCTACAATGTAAATAAAGTACCAATTAATGTAATCTTTCGTGGCTGACACCGATTTGACTTCATAATCAGTCAAACTACCCTCTTTCATAATATAATGATCTATTTCATGGCGTTCTAACATAAGTGCATCATAAAGCTTTTTAGACGGTATTCCTAATAATTCAGCACCATATTTAACTGTTTTAGAATCTAACGCAGTTCCAATAACTTTTGCTATATTAGCTTTAACATTGTTATTAGGACCAGATGTATTTATAACAAAGCCATCACAAATATTTAGCAACAACGATAACTTATGATTAACATTAATTCCTTCATATGCCTCCGAATGTATATAGAAAAAAGAATTTATCAATGTTTTAAGCATATCTCCAGATGTTCTGCTTTTATTTCTTAATTCACCATTCTTCAGTCTTCTCTCTTCCGAAAAATCTTTATCAGCCCCCATCAAAGTGCTCGCACAATTTCTCCATGTCTTTCCTGTGTTATAAAAGGAAAGAAAAAACAACTTTTTCACATTCTCATCAGCACCGTCGACGACATATTTGCATGGTGTATAAAAATACCCATCATACAAAAACATCAGCTCCCATATGTTACGAAACACTTCAATTACATCCAATGAGTCACCTTCAAGTGATATTATAAATCTCTCTGTTTCTTGTTCCAATTTGCCAAACACTTTCTGATAATTAATAGTTTGTGTTTTCATAATATTTTTTTCAGTATTACGTTTTGTTTTGAATTCAACTACAATATTCACTACTACCCGCCTTTTTAAGAATTTGTCTCACTTCAATCTTTCCATCTTACAAAGTGTGCAAAACAGGCTTTTCTCCATACATACTGGCATAGCCTCCATGCCTGTCACTTATCCTCTTCAAAAAAGTCAAACTGGCTTTATCTCCAAACATAAAACGATTTGCATACGACATTTGAACTGCATTATATACAAATACACTTCGTTCAGTAAGTTTGATTTCATTGCCAACCGGCGTATCTTTTGATAGGATCGGTGCTTTAGGGTCAATAATTCTGAATATAATGGCTTTGTCCCCGTTTAGTGGGATACAAATATCATTAAATCCAAGTCTGATTCCTTGTGCTGGATTATCCGATATAACCAGTTTCATCGTTCCTTGCACGGTACCTATATACCAATTGTAGTTTTCCACAAGCATCTTTGACGTTTTGAGTAGAGGAGCAATACCCACTAACTGATACAATTGCTCGTCCTTGCCAGTCTTATCCATTCCCTCAACTTGCTCAGCTGCAATGCCCATTTTTTCTAAATGCATCAATGTCTGTTCTCTGATATTATCTAATTGATCGCGATACTTCTCAGAACGATAAGCTAAATCATGAAGAAAGATAATGAGTTTCTGTGCATTTATCTCATCATACAATGCTTCATAGTCGTTACATATTAAATCAAGTATCTTAGAAACATCTGCTGTTTCAATAATAGGAACAGCGTTTGGATACAACTTTGCCATTTCTTCAAGAACTTGCTTTAATTCTGCTTTGCTTGCATCGCAAAAATATCTTTTTGCCGCATAATTTTCAGGACGCTGACGAATAAGAATCGTATCTTTCATCAAATTCCAAACGCAAATTCTTTTCTTATCTGGTGAAAAACGCTTTATGTACATTCTTGGTACATAATGTTGATTTTTTTACTTGTCCACCCAAAGGAATCCTCCATATTTATCAAAAGCGATATCTCATTCAAACGATTTCATTATCACGCCTTCAACCTCGCCTGCAATTCCTGAAAACTCTCCAACGCACTCTGCAAGTTTTCAATAATATCCACAGCCAGTTCATCCGGAGCAGGCAAACTGTCGAGGTCTGCGAGAGACTTATCTTTAATCCAGAACAGGTCAAGGCTGGTCTTATCACGTTCCAGAATCTCTTTTACATCGAATCGACGAAACCGGCCATCTGGATTTTCCTCCGTCCATGTTTCTTTACGATCATGGCGGTTCTCCGGGTTGTAGCATTGAATGAAATCAAACAGGTCTGCATCGGACATCGGGTGCTGTTTCAGCGTGAAATGGATATTGGTACGGAAATCATAGATCCATACCTCTTTGGTCTGCATTTCAGCACTGGCCGGGCGTTTATCAAAAAAGATAACATTCGCCTTTACTCCCGGCTTATAGAAAATACCTGTCGGCAGACGGAGAATCGTATGCAGGTCCGTGGTTTCCAGCAGCTTCTTACGCACGATTTCTCCTGCACCGCCCTCAAATAAAACATTGTCCGGAACAACAACGGCAGCCTTGCCAGTAGCTTTCAGGATCGTATTGATGTGCTGCACAAAGTTCAGTTGCTTATTGGAACTGGTTGTCCAGAAATCCTGCCGGTTATAAACCAAGTCTTCTTCCTCTTGCTCTCCCTCTTCATTCGTAAAGGTGAGCGCAGACTTTTTTCCGAATGGAGGATTCGTCAACACGTAGTCTACACGATACCCCGGATCCGTGAGCAGTGCATCACCGAGAGTAATCGGCACATTTCCGTAGATATCACCGATGTTGTGAAGATACAGATTCATCAAAGCCGTTTTATAAGTGGCAGATACGATTTCATTACCGTAAAAGGTCTCGTTTTTCAGAAATTCCTTCTGTTCCCGGTCAAGGGAATAATTTGCCGGGTCTGCAATGAACGCCTGTGCCGTGAGGAAAAATCCCCCCGAACCACAGCAGGGATCCGCGATGGTTTTCTTCGGCTCCGGACGAAGGCACTTTACCATAGCATGAATTAGTGGACGAGGTGTAAAATACTGCCCTGCGCCGCTCTTGATATCTTCGGCATTCTTCTGCAGCAATCCTTCATAAATTTCGCCTTTAACATCGGAGGACATTGCTACCCATTTTTCGTTGTCAATCATCTGAACCACACGATACAGAATGGCGGCACTGCTGATTTTATTGCTTGCTCCTTTGAAAATCTTGCCTAAAATGCCTCCCTGTTTGCCAAGTTCCTCAAGCGTAGCTTTGTACTGTTCTTCCAGTTCTGCACCCTTGAGGGTGTTCATATCCGACCATGTATATCCGGCAGGAATGCCGGTTTCTTTTTTATAGGGCGGTCTGGAATATTCATCTGACATTTTAAGAAAAATCAAATATGTCAGCTGCTCCAGATAATCTCCATAAGAAACACCGTCATCACGGAGTGGATTGCACATCCCCCAAACCTTCGATACGATTGCTGATGTTTGTTCACCCATTGTCTTCCTCCTTCGCGTGCCACTTATCCAGCACACGTTCTACCTGTGCAAGCAATTGTTCCTTCTCCGGCATATACAGAACATATTTAGAAACAAAGATCTGATTTGACAGGCCACCCAACGCATACTGTACATCCAGATTGTTTTTATCTGTACACAGAATAAGGCCAACCGGAGGATTATCATCGGGATCGTTCACTTCCTCCCGATAGTAATTCAGATACATATTTAATTGCCCGGCTGCCTCCGGCATAAACTCTTTTGCCTTCAGTTCGATCAACACATAAGCACGAAATAATTTATTGTAAAATACCATATCAACATACCTCATGGTATTTCCAACCGGAACTCTCTGCTGTGTGCCGACAAACATAAAGCCTCTGCCAAGTTCCAAAAGAAAGTTTTCTATGTTGCGAACCAGTGCCGCCTCCAAATCATTTTCCATAATGGGCTTATTTTCAGGTAACCCGAGAAATTCGAACACATACGGATCACGCACAACATCGCCTGGCTGCGCATATTCTACGCCCTGCTGTGCCAATGAGAAGACTTCATTTTTATTGGAATCTCCACGGGAAAGCAACAACCGTTCAAACAGCATGCTTTCTTTTTGCCGTTTCAACTCACGAATTGACCATCCGGAAGCAATACATTCCTTTTCATAGAAGGCTCTTTTATCAGGATCAGAAATGCTGAGCAGTTCACAGTAATGCGACCATGACAATTTTCCAGACACTGTCTGGAATTTCTGATAGGTCTGATAAAACAATCTCATATTATAAACATTGGATCTTGAAAAACCTTTACCAAATTCTTTCGTCAACGTCTTTGAAAACTGACGTAATGTCTCCTCCCCATATGCTGCACGGATTTGCTCATTCTGCTCATAGCGGACGATAATCTCACCAATATGCCAATAGGTAGACAGCAACTCCTGATTAACCTGCGTTGCTACATTTTGACGGGATTTGTTCAGCAGTTCCCGAATTTCAGATATGGCGGTGTTTAATATGGCACCATCTGTGGAAAGCATTTTATCCTGTTTTGCCATTATATGAGCCTCCCTTCAAATGCTTGTTTTAGTATGCTCTGTCGCATGGCATCCGCCTGTGCTAATGCTGTGTCCACGGTCTGTTCAATGCTGTCGCAGACAAATAGACGGGATTCGATTTCTCTTACTATCTGTTTTTGCTGTGCTATATCACAAAGTCTAATTGAAAGCAATCTCGCTTTAGTGATCCCAAAGGCTGGCTGACTTGTTGCCGTAGCACCGTCAGTTAACTGCTTTGTGACTATTGGTGAAGAGAATTGCCAAAAAAGAAAGCTGGGGTCAACTTTCTTGTTATCTGGTTGAATTAGAATCACATTGGCAGATAATGCAAAATTCTGTGGTGGATGTACTTTATATGGCTTTCCAATAGTGCCTATTTTCCCCATAATAAAATCACCATCTTTCAATGTATATCGTGCTAAATGCTCTTCCAAAACAGATGGCGATACCTTTCTTGCATCATCCAACTTTATTTTCTTTTTTGTGTAATCAATATCCCCAACACCAATATAGGGTATTCCCCCAAAAACTTCTGGTGGAGTTCTATGACTTGGCTGAGGGTCTGTCATAGAAGCAATATCGCCCATCGGAACGGATTGGGTTAAGCCGATAAATGCACTATAAAGCACCGCCTGCCGATACACCGCCAACTGCTGCTTTGTAGTCTGCAAGGTTTCCACAGCCTTATCCAATTCGGAGAATAGTTCCTCGATGCGGGTAACGATACGCTGTTGTTCGGGGAGTGGTGGAACATCAAACTCTATTCTTGCTAAATTCTTTCGCGAAATACGTTTTCTTGTCGTTCCACTTTCATATTTTTTAATTTCTGAACGAAAATATACCGAATTGATTAAATGCATAATGTATTTGGAATCAATGTTAGTATTTCTGATTCGCACGATTGCTATATCTACAGCAGTAATGTATTTACCTGACAGTGGGAAAATGCACGCCCGTCCCAAAGGATCAGGTAAACGTGCTATCAGGATATCTCCCTCTTCAAGGAATGTGCAATTAAGTTCTTTAGCCTTGTTATCAGTTATATATCTATCAGACTTATCCTTAAAAAGCCCCTCTCCTATATCTGCAAGTTGAATCAGTCGAACAGTACCACTAGGGTCTTGGTCTTTCTTCTCAATCCAATCACCATCACAAAACAGGCCATCTTGGGCTGTTATATCAGATAAAGTTACATTTTTCATCATTTATGCCACCAATTCCTCATTCATTTCCTGTAGTATCTTCTCATAGTTATCCCCAAAAGAATCATAGAACCCCAACAGACCACCCTTGCGGTCAAAGGGTGTCAAGTCCAAATCCTCCGGCAGGATACTTAAGGATGTGGCAATGTGGTCTTTAATCAGACGCAGCCATTCCATCTGTTCTTCGGTAAACTGAATGTTTCCGGCATTCCGCTTGAATGTCCACTGCATGAAGTTATAATTCACCTTATCCGCAAATGGGGCAAGATTATCGGAATAACCCATCTCAAAGCGAATGATGGAAATCAAATCCGTCAGCTGCGCTATGGTGCCGCGCTTTACCTTGTCCAGCTTCTTAATGGCATAGCAGTCCCACAGGCGTTCCACGGTAATGCCCCTGGCTTTCAGCTTTTCATACATTGCCTTTAGCTGCTCGATTGCCATAGGACGATCTTTGTAGCTTTCGTTGTAAATGATGCGCAGAGCAAGTATCTCGTCCTTGTTTTCTTCAATGAACTCATGAAATGTGGAGATGATGCGGTCTGCGTTTTCTTCCTGCTGGGCATCAAAGCCTGCAAACAAGACAGAATCAATGTTTGTATTGTCGATGATCTGGTCATGGCTGCGGCGCACATTTTCAATGTAATCACGGACATCCGGGTCATGGAACGGTGAAACGGCAGATTGAATCAATTCTTTCTGTGCCTGTTTTATCTGCTCATCTGTGACTTCCACCGAACCAGTGTCCGTCTGTGCCTTTGCAATCAGCACATCTTCATCAAAGGCATTCAGCAGATTTTCTGCAACGGCTCCGGCGGCAGTGCCGACTTTGGATTCAAACTGCTTACGCTCTGCCGGGGTCATCTGACTGTTGAGGCGAATGACACGGTTTGCAAGTGAGGTCAGGGTATCCTCGTCCTTTGCACCAAGAGCCACATTCATCATAAGTTCTTTCATGCTGACGGTCGGCTTGCGCTCCAGCGGTCTGGTATCCGATTTTTTTGATTTCGTAACGCCAACGGCATCCACGATAACAAAATGGTCTTTATTCTCTGTAGCAGATGGAGTGACCTTCTGCAAATCATCCTTGCTGAGGACACGGGTGCCTCTACCTTTCATCTGCTCAAAGTAATTTTTGCTGCGCACATCACGCATGAAAATCAGACACTCGATTGGTTTTACATCGGTACCCGTTGCAATCATATCTACGGTGACAGCAATACGAGGGTTATAATCATTGCGGAAAGAACTTAAAACCGATTCTGGATTGTCTGCGGAATAGGTGATTTTACGGCAGAAGTCGTTGCCTTCGCCAAATTCCTCACGGACAATCTGAATGATATCATCTGCGTGGCTGTCCGTTTTTGCAAAAATCAATGTTTTCGGCACTTCTTTTCTGCGAGGGAAAAGTGTCGTAAACAGATTTTCCTTAAAAGAGCGAATGACCGTGCGTATCTGACTTGGATTGACAATATCCCGGTCAAGCTGTGTGGGTTTGTAATCCACATCTTCATCAAGCTGTTTCCAGCGTTTGGCTCTGGACAAGCGGTCACGGTATTCAATGAGTTGTTTCATCAAATGTGCGCCGTTTTTTCCCACCTGTGTTTCAATCAGAAATATGTCCTCGCCCACATTAACACCGTCAATAATGGCTTGTTCACGTGGATATTCGCTGACAATATTTTCATTAAAAAACGCAAAGGTACGATTATCTGGGGTGGCAGTCAACCCAATGATAAACGCATCGAAATAGGTCAGTACCTGACTCCACACATTATAGATGGAGCGGTGGCACTCATCGACTATGATACAGTCGAAAAACTCCGGCGGATATTTTTCGTTGTAAACCACTTCTTTTGGTGCTTTGCTTTCTGCTGTTACAAATTCAGCGAAGGACTTTTCTTCGGTGGATTCGTCCAGTTCTTCACCCTTCAGAATAGAGTACATTCTCTGAATGGTACAGATGCAAACTTGAATATCGTTCGGTATGTAGGAATTTTTCAGTCTGCGAACACCGTAAAGCTGCGAAAAAGAGCGTGGGTCATCATTGGGAGTGTAGGCAAGGAATTCACGCTCCGCTTGTTCGCCTAAGCCTCTGGTGTCTACGAGAAAGAGGATACGGTTCATCTTTCCGTATTTTAATAAGCGGTAGGCATCTGTAATTGCAGTAAAGGTTTTGCCTGCACCTGTAGCCATCTGCACCAATGCTTTGGGACGATTTTCTGCAAATGAGTTGTCCAGATTTTTGATTGCATTCACTTGGCATTTACGAAAACCCTTTTCGTCCAATGTTGGGAAATGCTTCATATTATTTCGGATGGTATCCGGCTGTTGTAATAATGCAAACAGGGTCTCCGGGCGATGGAAAGAGAATACGGTTCTGGAACGGTATTTTATATCGTTATAATCAGTGAAGCGAATCAGCTTATCTGTTGTTTCATAGGCAAAACGAATTTTATAATCATTCTTTATCCATTTGAAGGTGCTGTTCGCATAACGACCGGACTGCACTTCAACATCGGTTATGGATTCGCCCTTTTCTTCACGCTTGGCTTCAGCAACACCGACAGGCTTACCGTCAACGAAAAGAGCGTAGTCAACTTCACCCGTGCTTGTGGGGAATTCACGAACAGCAACACCGAGCGCAGCAGACAGATTCAGTTTTTTCATATCTTGAATCACCCAACCGGATTGACGCAGTTTATCATCTATCACAAGCCGTGCTATTTCTTCGGGTGTCATATCACTTGCCCTCCTCATCAATATATTCCACAATATCTCCAAAATCGCACTTCAGTGATTTACAGATTCTGCTTAGCACTGCAAGTGTTACTTCTTCATCTTTTCTCATACGTGTCAGTGTATTGGGAGCAATTTCCGCCGCCTTACGCATGTCGGCCTGACTCATTTTTTTATCTATCAATAGTTTCCATAAACGATTATATGATACAGCCATGCAGCTCCTCCTTGATGAATGCAACGATCTCATCTGATCTAAATAAACTTACCCATAGAAACTATATCACAATTTTTATGTTTAAGCAATCAACATTCGCATCTCAATGCGAATCGCTCCCTTTACGATTCTACGTTTTATAAGTAGTTTAGCAGAGACTCTGCTCCGAAAAGTCCCTCACCATCAAAACTCTCCGGAGCAAAACCATTACATCTAATCAGCTGTTCCCCGCCACAATCCTCTCCGCAATCTCATAAATCAATTCCGGCTTCCCTTTTACCTCCTCCATTACCGCATCGGTCATATAAATCCCATTCCTGCGAACAGAAGGAATAACCTCATGAGTAATCCATCGCCTAAATCTCCTGACCATCTCCATCCGTTCCTCCACCTGCGCATCATTTTGTGACACACCCTTTTCATCTGCATCCAGCCGCCCCAGGGTTCTCCGGTAATTGGTATCTCCAAAAGCAGCACACACATCTTTCCCGACAAACCACGGTTCCCCCTCTATCGTTATTGTCCTGATCTTTCCAAACTGTTCATCACTGAAAATCTGCATTCTCTCCATCAAATAGTTCCCCTTTCATACATAAATCATCTCATGCAAAACGATCTCTTCCGCACGGTTTACGATGTTCTGCATGGAGCGCACCCACTCGATCCAGCAGCGGCGTTTCAGTTCCTCATTCACCTTTTCTGCTTCTGCCATCTGCTGAATGATCCGCTCATAACGCCCCTGCGCCTGCTCGTTCAGATCAGCAAGGTAAGAATGCAGCCTGTCTGTCAGGATCAATTCATTCAAAAGCAACGTGTTGGTCTCCTTCAAATATTCCCGGTGCATCCGTCCCCACTTGCCTATGGGACGTTTTTCTTCCGAACACACGATATCCGGCAGGTAATAATCTCCGTGTAAAATGTAGTGAATACCATTTTCTACCATCTCTTTTTTCAGCTCTGTCATAATAAAATGCTCCTTTCTTGTACTGTTGTTTTTCCTTTTCTGACTGGATTAGCAAGCAATGGAAAAATATATATTTTTCCCGCTTGCTGGTGTGCACCCCCAGACCCCTGACGTCCGCTTTGCGTCCGTCCATCATCGGTCGAGACCTCGATGCTTTTCTTTTTCTGCCCGGCCAAGAGCCGAGTCCAGATTCTGTTTAACCGCCTGCCAGTTTTGCATTTCGCTCCGTGTCTCCCTGTACTTCTGATACTGTTTTTTCTGTTCGGTCATCAGTTCCTGAATCCGGGAAGTCAGATCTTTCACCTTCGGCAGCGCCTTCAATCCGGATTCATCAAAGTACTTCTTGGCGGCAAGGTGCATCGCCAGGTCGGCACGGTGTTCTTCGTAAAATGCTTCCGGATTTTTGCTCTTTTTGTAAGCGGCGTACACTTCTCTGGTGCGTCTGTAATTCAGGATGTGCTGCTTCATTGCTTTGGTCTCACGCAGCTGGGCCTCCGTATTTTTCAGAAGATCCGCAGTGGCATCAAACTCCGCTGTCACTGCATGTACTTTCGCATCCAGTTCTTCCATACTCTGAAAGCCTTCTCTCTCATAAACCATCTAAGCCTCCGCCATGGCCTTGACATTAAAGACCTTCGCCCACTGCGCATAACCGCCGCCCTTTCCTTCGGCCAACTTCTTCTGAATGTCGATCAGGAATTCTACATTTCGCTTTGGCTGTTTGCTTCCTGCACCGTCAGACTTTACAGGTTTTTTTGCTCTTTGTGGACGGAACCGGCAAGAATCCTCTCCCGGATTTCCTCTTCGGAATATCCTGCTCCCAGCGTTTTCATTCTGGTAAATCTCTGCTGTCCCGGTGCTCGGAAGGAAATGTGCTTGCCCCTTTTGATTTCATAACCGGTCTGCTCCATATGATTTACCAATTGTTCAAAGCTGGTGCAAAGCGGCACTGCCTTTTCGATTTCTTCTTTCAATTTTTTCTTCCAGCTGGTGCCGGTTTTCTCCGCATTCCATTCTGCATAATGCTTGCCCTTTTCCGCCGGTTCCGTGACTACGGAAAGACCATTTTCCAGACAAAGCTCATCGCTGATATCCCGCACCACATCGGCGCTGTCCTTGTAATTATTGAACTTGTGTGCAGTCCAGTGTTGTGGAATTGAATACGATATGATTGTGAACATGCGCCTTATCCACATGAGTTGCCACAACAAACTGGTGCTTCCCTTCCGTAAATTTCATTGCTAGCTCATAGCCCAGCTGATTGGCCTGCTCCGGTGTGATCTCCCCCGGGTAAAAGGACTGGCGCAGCTGATAGGCAATGACATCACCTTTTTCTTTCACCTCCCTTCCGGTGATTGCCTTGTACTGCTGCTTTGCCAGGAGAAACTCCACATCCACTGTGGCTGCTTCGCACTCATAACAGCGAATAAGCTGACCTTCCTCCGTCTTATTCGGATTCATCACATAATCGGTGCGGGCAGAAAGAGATTGTAAGACTGTCCTTCCCTGATTCCTGTGCATGGGAATAATTCTCGTCGTTGCCATTATGCGATCCCCCTTAATATTGCGATTTCCCCGACTGCCTGTTTCATCTGCTCGCACAGTTCGCTGTAGTCTGATTTCAGTTCTGTCACATCCTCTTCGTAGAGATTTCCGGTTGCATTGCAACGCTGTGCAATCTGATTCACATTTGCAGCTGTCCTTGCCATCAGGCTCAGCAACTTTTGAAACTCCGGAAGTTCCAGATGAATCACCATTCCATCAACCGCCATCTTTCTGAGATAGGCACTTCGATTCTTAATCCCCAGCTGTTCCATTTTCAGCTGCACCATTTCCATTTCATGCTCCGATAGATTCAGCAAAATCTGTTATGTTCTTGTCTTTGCCATACATATCCTCCTTTTCCTGTGACGACTGTGACGCTGTGACGATGCTTTGAGGGACGAGGCTGCCCTTTGTGGTATCGTCACTACCGTCACGATCGTCACCTGTGTCCTGTTGTAATGTCAGTGTGATCTTGCTGCCGGTGCGGCAATGCTCATTCTGATACAAAATGTGGTACTGTTGTGCGAGCACCCCGGCCTTTACATTCAATCGTTTCGTCAGGGCGTTGGGCTGCATCTCCAGCTTCAGTGCCTCCACCAACTCTGTGGCGCTTCCAGACCAGTTCGGCTGTTCCGGACAAAGCAGACCGATAACGGCATCCACCAGAGGATCCGGCAGTTCCTTCCACAGCTCTGTCTCCGCATGATCTAACATCCACAGCAGCCTGTCCGGATCCTTTGTCAAGAAAAGAGTCTGGTCACTCTGATCCCGCCCCACAATATCCAGTGTGGCGCTGTTGTCTGTCCGCTTTTCCTTTCGCATCAGGAAGGCTCCGTCTGCACATCCCAGTATACCTGTCGTCCCGGAAATCATTTCAAACTGATCCCCCTCCGGTGTCTTTCTGGTATGGTGTACGATCAGGATGCAGATTCCTTTTTGATCGGCAAATTCCTTCAGCTTTCCTATCACTTCATAATCGCTTGTGTAACTGTAGGTGTCTCCGCTGAACTCCCTGACCTTCTGCAGGGTATCAATGATCACCACTCTGGTTTCCGGATGCGTTTTCAGAAAGTCCTCCAGCTGCACCTCCAGCCCTTCGCTGATTAATTTTGACTGCACCGTCAGATGAAGATGATCGGTGCCCTCCACGCCGAACATCCGAAACAATCTGCTCTGGAGCCGCTGGTAATCATCCTCCAATGCCAGGTACAGCACATCTCCCTGATGGACTTCATATTCCCACAGCCTCTGCCCGGTGCTGATATGATAGGCCAGCTGCGCCATCAGAAAGGATTTTCCCACCTTGGGCGCTCCGGCGAAGATGTAGGTGCCGGAGTACAGCAGCCCTTCAATAATCGGCGGGCGATTCTGAAATACATTGTCATATAATTCGTTCATGGAAATCGTCATTAAGCTGTTCACTCTCATTTCTGCCATTCATTGTCCTCCTTCAGTCCTTTCATTACTTCGGTAATCATCTGGATCGTATCCAGCAGGTCTTTGTCCGGTGTTTCTCCGGTACCAAATCCCTGCAAATGCGCCAGCACCTCCTCCATTTTTCCTTTCAATGCCTTATACACCCTCGGATTTCCCTGCACTGTGATTTCCCGGCATGTGAGCCGCCGGATAATATAACCCTGCTTGGTAAGTCCCGACAAGCTAACCGCCGTTTCTATCAACTCATCCTCCTCCGGCGATACACGAAATACTACCGTTTTATTTCTCCATCTTCCCTGCTGATCCATATTTTTTGCTGACATCATCCATTGCCCCTTTCTATATTTAATTGATCTGCCATCTCCGTCTGCCTTGTGGGGAAGAGATGTGCGTAGTTGTAAGTGATATTAATTGCTTCATGTCCGACTCTTTCGGCAATCGCCAGAGCGGAAAATCCCATGTCGATCAGTAAACTGATGTGGGAATGCCGGAGATCGTGGATACGAATTTTCTTCACTCCGGTCTCCTTGCAGCCCCGCTCCATTTCATGGGAGAGATAGTGCTTGGTGACCGGGAACAGGCGATCTCCGTCAGAGCCGCTGTAATACATTCCGCTGAAATCCTGCATCTCCTCACATAAGAAGTCCGGCATCTTGATAAATCGATTGCTTTTTCTGGTCTTGGGTGAGGTAATCACATCCTCTCCGTTCAGCCGCTGATAGGACTTGTTAATGCTGAGCATTTTTGCTTTGAAGTCAAAATCCTTTGCCGTAAGGGCCAGCAGCTCGCCTTCCCGGATGCCCGTCCAGTAAAGGACTTCAAATGCGTAATAGGATAAAGGCTTGTCCATCATGGCCTCCGAGAATTTCAGGTACTCCTCCTTCGTCCAGAAGTCCTTTTCTTTGCTCTCCTCGTGCCCCATATTTCCAACCTTTGTCGCCGGGTTGACCTGTAATCCATAAAAGCGGATTGCATGATTGAACATGGCACTCAGTTGATTGTGAATGGTTTTCAGATAGGTCTGTGAATAAGGTTTCCCGTCTCCGCTAGTTAAGGAGCGCATCTCGTTATGCCATTCGATGATGTCCTGCGGCGATATTTCTGACAGCTTCCGCTTCCCCAGATAGGGCAGGATTTTCTTTTGAATAATACTTTCCTTCGTCATCCAGGTATTCAGCTTCAGCCCCGGCTTGATATCCCGCTCATAGAGCTTTGCAAAGCTCTCCAGCGTCATGTCAATGTTGGCCTGCTTCTGGAGCAGGAACTCTCGTTCCCACTCCTGCGCCTGGCGTTTGGTTGTAAATCCTCTCTTACATTTCTGTTTGCGGTTTCCCTGCCAGTCCACGACCGGCACATAGAATACCAGGTTCCATTTTCTGCTTTGTATACCGGCATCTTACTTCCTCCCCTCTGCTTCCTTTTTTGTTCCATAAAACTGCTCCCGGAAATATTGCCGATCGATTCTGCCATCAATGACAATGCACCCGGTTTTCTTCAGCTCCGCATTCATCTTGCGGATTACCTTGTAGGCATAAGGGATGGACACATCCATCTCCTCCGCCACTTCTGCCACACGCATAAACATTTTTTCTGCCATTTTGCGCCCTCCTTTTATTAAGCATATTTATTTAGTGTTTTTGTATTATACTAAGCTTTTTCGTTTACGTCAAGACTTTGAAAGAAAGAATTTTAAACAATTTTGTTTAGATTATTCTTGACGCTACTAAGCATATCTGCTATACTTTCTGTATCATAATAGAAACGGAGGCCGCTCTCATGGCTATAGGAGAACGAATCAGCTTTATGCGCAAATTGCGCGGCATGACACAGAAATACTTGGGACAGCAGTTGGGTTTCCCGGAGCGGAGCGCCGATGTCCGGCTGGCTCAATATGAAACCGGAACCAGAACCCCCAAAGAAGATCTGACCAATCAGATTGCTTCCATACTGGATGTCTCCCCGGCGGCACTGGCTGTGCCGGACATTGATACCTATGTTGGACTGCTCCATACCTTCTTCACCTTAGAAGATCGCTACGGTCTGACCATCACCTCCTACGATGGGGACAACTGCATCCGTCTGGGCAAGAAAAACGGGCAGGTTGACTCCACCATCCTTCAAATGCTGGAGGACTGGCAAAATCAGAAGGCAAAGCTTCTCGCCGGAGAAATCTCCAAAGAGAAATACGATGAATGGAGATACCACTATCCTGCGTCCGGCAGCACAGCTTTTCATTCCGCCGGCAACAGTGACCTGGCAGATGCCATCGCTCATGCTGCTGCGGACAACTCACGGGAATAATTGATCAACACACAGAAACAAGCATTTGCTCCACGAAAAAAACGGCTTTACCGACTTCCAAACAGGAATCAGTAAAACCGTTTTCTTTTATGCTCTAAAATCCATTCACCTGCAAACCGCCGGAGCGGTTCATCAAAGTAAACAAATCTGTTTAGATCTGATGTTATCAAATTGTTATCAAATGTACCCGTAAATCTCAAAAAAGCCTGTAAATAAGCCATTCTTCGAGTATCTTTACTTATTCGAACTCAATCGTAGCCGGCGGCTTCCCCGTACAATCATACAGCACCCGGTTCACGCCCTTCACTTCATTGACAATTCTCCTGGTCACAGTTCCCAGGACCTCCCACGGAAGTTCTGCCGACTCCGCAGTCATAAAATCAGATGTAAGCACAGCTCTCAGTACAACGGCATAATCGTACGTTCTCTCATCACCCATGCAGCCAACCGACCGCATATTCGTCAGCGCCGCGAAATACTGGCCGAGTCCCTTATCGACTCCGGCTTTTGCAATCTCCTCGCGGTAGATTGCATCGGCTTCCTGAACGATTTTTACCTTGTCCGGTGTGATCTCGCCAATGATGCGCACGCCCAGGCCCGGGCCCGGGAACGGCTGGCGGTAAACCAAATACTCCGGAATTCCAAGTTCCAGACCGGCCTTTCTTACCTCATCCTTAAACAAAAGGCGCAGCGGCTCGATGATCTCCTTAAAATCCACATGCTCCGGAAGTCCGCCCACGTTGTGGTGAGACTTGATCACAGCTGACTTTCCAAGTCCTGACTCGATCACATCCGGGTAAATGGTACCCTGCACGAAATAATCCACCGTGCCGATCTTCTTTGCTTCGTCTTCAAACACACGGATAAACTCTTCTCCTATGATCTTTCTCTTCTGCTCCGGCTCCTCCGCCCCTTTCAGTTTCTCATAGAAACGTTCCTGGGCGTTGACGCGGATAAAATTCAAATCATAAGGGCCATTGGGGCCAAAGACAGCCTCCACCTCGTCGCCTTCGTCCTTGCGCAGAAGACCGTGGTCTACAAATACACAGGTCAGCTGTTTTCCAACTGCTTTTGCCAGCATAACGGCTGCTACGGAAGAATCCACTCCGCCGGACAGAGCACAGAGCACCTTGCCGCTGCCGACTTTTTCGCGGATAGACTGTATGGAAGATTCAACGAAGGAATCCATCTTCCAGTCCCCGGAACATTTACAGACGTTGTATACGAAATTGGACAGCATCTTCATGCCTTCCTGTGTGTGCATAACCTCCGGATGGAACTGAACCGCATAGAGGCCGCGCTCCTCACATTCCATGCCTGCCACCGGGCACACTGGTGTGTGAGCGGTAACCTTGAAGCCTTCCGGGGCTTTTTCTATATAATCTGTATGGCTCATCCAGCAGACCGTCTTCGGGCTCACGGAATCGAGGATCCGGCTGTCCGCCTCTGTATCCACTTCCGTCTTGCCATATTCGCTGACTGGAGCCGTCGCAACGCTTCCGCCCAGCATATGAGCCATCAACTGGGAACCATAACAGATTCCAAGGATCGGAATTCCCATCTCAAAGATTTCTTTTTCACAATGCGGGGACTCCTCCTTGTATACACTATTAGGGCCTCCGGTGAAAATGATTCCCTTCGGATTCATTTCCCTGATCTTTTCCAGTCCCAGTGTGTATGGATGAACCTCACAGTAAACATTGCATTCTCTGACTCGTCTGGCAATCAGCTGGTTGTACTGACCACCGAAATCCAGAACAATAATCATTTCTCTTTCCACGGGTATTCCTCCTATAATAATCATGTACGGTATCACGAACGCCGGAAATGAAAAAAACCGGACATAAGCCGCTTTATCTTTAGCATTCCCGCATTCCTGCAATAAAAAACAAAAATTGCAAATGAAGATGAAAGGCTGTTGCATGCATCTTAACCGATTTCTGCAACAGCTCTTTCCATGATATTATATTCTATCGGAAAAGCCTTGACAAGTATTTTCTCGCTTCCTCAGAAAAAGCTGTGAAAAATAAACGACTCCCACTCCTCAAAATCCCGTTTCTTTGACACAAAATCCAATCGTTTGACACGCTTTTCTCCGCCCATGGCGTACATTTTCCCGATTAGGTACGCATATGGCACCATACTATCAAATCACGTCCTGTCTGAAAATCTGCTTCATATTTTCCACATTCAGGCCACGGATCAATTCCACTGCCATGGATACGGCCGCCTCTATATCTGATTTCGCACAGAAATTATAATGGCTGTGCACGTAGCGGGAAGGAATTCCCAGTACCAGAACCGGAACCGCCTGACCTGTCAGACTGATCTTCCCCGCGTTTGTGCTGCCGCCTCTCCGAACAGCATCCTGACAGGGAATTCCTAATTTCTCTCCGATCTCATGCGCGTACCGGATAAACGCCGGGTTCGATACGTAGCTGTTATCCAGATGGCGGATCTGTACACCGCCTCTCATCACTCCCTGCGCGATTCCCGCCTGGAAATAGGGATCATCAGCAGGTGAGCCCTCAAACACAATTGCCAGATCAGGCCTCACCTGCTGAGCAGTCACCACAGCCCCCCTGGTTCCCACCTCTTCCTGGGCCGCAAACGCACCCACGACTCTGGCCGCCAGGCGGTCTTCCTCCTCCATCAGAGCCTTCATAGTTTCTATGATACAGAAGCATCCCAGGCGGTTGTCAAATGCCTTTCCAAAGCAGATGCCGTTTTCCTCATGATATTCATACGCCACATCCGGAACAACGGGGTCGCCCGGACGGATTTTGTACACAGCAAGCACCTCTTCCCGGCTGCACGCGCCCACATCTATCAGGATATCCTCGATCCTCAGGCTGTTGTCCGCCTTCTGCTCCGGTGTTAGAAAATGAACCGGTTTCGACGTGGTAATACCTCTGTGCATTTTTCCATCTGCCGTTCTCACAATAACTGAGTGGGCCGGAAGACTGGTAAGGTGAAAACCGCCTAGTGTTACGATGCTCATAAGACCATTTTCCATAATAGACTGAATCATGAATCCGCATTCATCGAGATGGGCATCCAGCATCAACACCGGACGTCTGTCGGATGAAAATGCAGGCTTCTCATAAATCTCATTGTTGTCCCCAGTCCCGGCCGTGAGAGCCGTTGGCTTCATCTCTGTGTATACATTGTGCATTGCATCATTTCGAAAGGCCATTCCACTACAATATTTTTTTATCACTCTGACCACGTCTTCCTCAAAACCGCTGGGACCGAACGCATTGGACAGTTCTTCCAGAATCTTTAAATCAATCATGCTGCTTCTCCTCTTTCCTCTATTACTCTATCAATTTATTTCTCCATCTTTTTATTTCTCCATCTTTTTATTTCTCCATCTTTCTATTACTTTATCTTTCCATTTTTCTATCTATTCATCTGATTAGCTCACTGCTACAAAACGCCCAGTTTCTTAAGCTCACCCATAAATTGCTCCATCTCCAGTTCCCGCAGGACAAGACTGGTATCCTGCGGCACCTTCATGCCAGGCTGAAGACCTGCAAAATGATTCCTGCCCTGGTAGCAAAAGTGTTCCATATTTTCCAGAATTGATCCGGCCATGCCCCTCACCTCCAACGCTAACCCCTTCAAATTAATGGGTGTTGCGTCGACTTGGAATTCCAGTCCCCAGTAAATAAGGCCTGTATAAACGCTCCCGATACGATTTGCGGTATTTACCAGCTTTGTTTCATCGCCAGGCTGTCCGGGTGGCCCCATTGCCTCCGGTAATTCAACCTTAAAAATGCGGTGGAGCGAATCTGTATACTCCTGAAGTTTCTCCAGCTTGCCAGTGATCCACTTCACATACCGCAGGATCTCCTCTTTTGCGGCCTCATCGGTGAGGATCAGAGGACGGAACATTTCCTGTTTGAGGCTGCCGGCCTTCTGCAGGCCAGAGTCCAGAACTGCAAAAAGCAGTTTGTATTCCCATGCATACGGCTTCACTTCCATAATATAGCTGACTTCCCTGTCCAGATTCGTCCGGTTTTCGCCCGCGTCTTCCCTGTCTTTTATGATAGAACCACAGTATTCACAAACTCCGTACCCCAGCCCGTCGTCGTAAAACACCGGTGCACCGCAATGTCCGCAGATAATTGTCTCCATTAAATTCTCTCTCTCCACATAAAATCCGTCTGTATCTATGGAGAAATTATAACATGAAACAAATAATTTTCCTATCTTGTGCGTAAAGTTGCTGCTCCGTATATGTATATACAGAACAAATGCCACCCAGGCAGAGACGAACTCCTCCAAAGGCAGCATTTGAAATAACGTTTATTCTGTTTTAACATTCCTCTGATCTATCTTCTGTCTAAATACTCTTTAATTGCATTTCCGATAAATTTTGAGGCTCCCACCCCGTATTTCCGGTCGTTCGCCTCGATATATATGGGATTGGATTGATAGGATTCCGCCGTAAAAGACCAGTAATTCTCTCCCATATCAATTCCTTTATTGGTTTCTTCGCAAAAAGCAATTAAATTGCTTACCGCCTTCTGTACTTCCGGAGATGCGGTATCTCTGCTTAGGTCGGCCGTAAGGCGTTTCGTCAACAGCTCCGTTTGCTCCATAATCCCAGTCACTTCTGTCTCAGAAACAGCCGGTCCTTCAGACAAATATTTCTGAAAACCTTCCTTCATAGCCTTTGTATAATTCTCAATGCTGCCATACTGCCTGACTGCCTGGCTGGCAATCTCATCTTCATGCGACTGCAGCGCGCTTAGCATTTCGTCAAACTGCTCCATACTTCCAAGCTGTTTTATAATCTCATCCGTATGTGTTGCTTTAAACTCACTTAAAGCCTGAAAATATTTGCTCATATCAAACTCTTTAAAGTCCATACACATTTCTCCATGAATTAATTTATCGAGTAACTCCAGCATACCATTCAATCTGTCGCGTTTCAGCTGAATCAGCTCCCTCTGCTTTTTGAATACGGCTGCTTTATTAAACTGCGGGTTTTCCATAATCGCTTTGATTTCCTTCAGCGTAAAGTCCAGTTCCTTAAAAAACAGGATCTGCTGCAGTACTTCCAATGCATGTTCATCATACAGCCTGTATCCGGCTTCCGTCATTTCCGTCGGCTGAAACAGGCCGATCTCATCATAAAACTGGAGCGTCCGAACACTGACACCCGTCAATGTGGAAACCTGTTTAACAGTCATCATGGTTCTCACCTTCCTTTACCGCCCGGTTCGGTTCTCCTGCCCCTCCTGCCGGCGTTGGAAGGAACCGGGGACCTCATCTCTGACTCTCACTTTACACTATCACCATGCGTGATAGTCAATACTTTTTTCAAATTTTCTTATAAACTTCAAATTTTTTTATAAAATTGACGATACTCCCCTCTGTTTTATGCCAAAAAGATACAAACTTCATAATTCGTTAGAAACCCTTAATAAATTTCATAATCTTTTTACGTTGCGGCCAAATTTCTGTTACATTTTTCCAGTATGATAATATTATAAACATAGGAAATCGAATTAAGCAGTCAGAGCGCTTCCTACATATGTTTCCACTATGTCGGCGGGGTTGACGTAATGTCACCTTGCCGGCTCAACCTAATTTATGGGGTGTTTTTTACAGTCTAAAATTTTTTTCATATTTTTTTGAAATTTATCTGGACAAATCCAATTTCCTATGGTATTATAAGGAAGTTGTCGGAAACGACAGATACGGCCTATTGGTCAAGCGGCTAAGACGCCGCCCTCTCACGGCGGAAACCCGGGTTCGATTCCCGGATAGGTCATGAAAACCTTTCTGAATATCAGGAAGGTTTTTTTGTTTCTCAGAAAGGTTTGTACTATGATAAAAAATATTTGGCGGACAATTGCTGTCATTTCGTAATGATATTGAATTTGAATTGTTCAGTACCCTTCCTGCCTCACTCATGCTTTTCTTCGGTGCCCACGGCATACCTTCGCATACCTTCTCTCCCCGGGCAATGGAAGCACACATAGACGTTCTGGCCCGTAAATAACTTACGGGGCACGAGATTGTAGATGTAATCCGATAAACGTTACACACATCCCGATATGAAAAATAATTAATGGTTGAAATAGTGAAAATAAAATAACTACGGTGCAGCTGCATTTGCCGGATCCGCCTACGCGCCATATAAAAGGCGGCTTTCGGGCAGTCTGTTTGTTAGTTACCACTGTTAGTTACCGGCAAATTTCTATACATTTTTATGCTGTTTTATTGCTTTTTCACTGATCCGTTATAAAAATAAAAAGTGCCGCAAACCCTCATGGTTACGGCACTTTTTATACTCTATAAAATTAGAACTTCCCAGCCTTCGCCGCTTCCTCAATCGAAACAGCCACAGCAACAGTCATACCAACCATCGGGTTATTTCCTGCACCGATCAGACCCATCATCTCAACGTGAGCCGGAACGGAGGAAGAACCTGCGAACTGTGCGTCAGAGTGCATACGTCCCATAGTATCTGTCATACCGTAGGAAGCAGGACCTGCTGCCATGTTGTCCGGGTGAAGTGTACGTCCTGTACCACCACCGGAAGCAACAGAGAAGTACTTTTTGCCCTTCTCATTACATTCTTTCTTGTAAGTACCTGCAACCGGATGCTGGAATCTGGTTGGGTTGGTGGAGTTACCAGTGATGGAAACGTCAACGCCTTCCTTCCACATGATTGCAACGCCTTCTGTTACGTCGTTGGAGCCGTAGCAGTTAACTTTTGCTCTTAAACCATCAGAATAGGACTTTCTCCACAGTTCTTTTACTTCGCCTGTGTAGTAATCCATCTCGGTCTCTACGTAGGTAAAGCCGTTAATTCTGGAGATAACCTGAGCGGCATCTTTTCCTAAACCATTTAAGATAACTCTTAATGGTTTCTCACGAACCTTGTTTGCCTTCTCTGCGATACCGATTGCGCCTTCTGCTGCTGCGAAGGACTCATGACCTGCCAGGAAGCAGAAGCAGTCTGTGGTCTCTTCCAGTAACATCTTTCCTAAGTTACCATGGCCTAAACCAACTTTACGCTGATCAGCAACGGAACCCGGGATACAGAAAGACTGAAGGCCTTCGCCGATAGCTGCAGCCGCGTCAGCAGCTTTCCTGCAGCCTTTTTTGATTGCAATGGCTGCGCCTACCGTGTAAGCCCATTTTGCATTCTCAAAACAGATCGGCTGGATTGCCTCTACCTGCTTGTATACATCTAAACCAGCATCTTTAGTGATCTTCTCAGCTTCTTCGATCGAAGCGATGCCATAGCTGTTTAATACGGAATTGATTTTGTCAATTCTTCTCTCATATGATTCAAATAAAGCCATTATCTTGTCCTCCTTGTTATTTGGCTATGTCAAATTCTGCAGATGGAAAACCGGAACTTCTATGTATGACTCCGGCCTGTCCCATTATTCATGTCTTGGGTCGATGATCTTAACAGCGTCAGCAACACGGCCGTACTGTCCTTTTGCTTTCTCCCATGCAGTATTCGGATCGTCGCCCTTCTTGATGAAATCTGTCATCTTTCCAAGGCTTACGAACTGATAGCCGATGATCTGATCGTCAGCATCCAGTGCAATACCGGTTACATAACCTTCAGCCATTTCAAGGTAACGAGGACCTTTCTTTAAGGTTCCGTACATGGTACCAACCTGAGAACGAAGTCCCTTTCCTAAGTCTTCCAGTCCCGCACCGACAGGAAGTCCATCCTCTGAGAACGCACTCTGGGTTCTGCCGTATGCGATCTGTAAGAATAATTCTCTCATTGCTGTATTGATTGCGTCACAAACAAGGTCTGTGTTCAATGCTTCTAAAACGGTTAAACCTGGCAGAATCTCTGCAGCCATGGCAGCGGAGTGAGTCATACCGGAACATCCGATGGTCTCTACCAGTGCTTCCTGAATGATGCCTTCTTTGACATTTAAAGTCAGCTTACATGCACCCTGCTGAGGAGCACACCAGCCAACGCCATGTGTTAAACCGGAGATATCTTTAACTTCTTTAGATTTTACCCATTTTGCTTCTTCTGGGATTGGAGCAGCGCCGTGATGAACGCCCTGTGCCACTGTGCACATCTCTTCTACTTCCTGTGAATAAATCATGTTAAAACTCCTTTCGAATAAGTAATAATTGTGAAAAGTACTTTGTTAAATATATCACATCATACTTAGCTATATTCTCTCACAGAATGTCGAATTTCGCAAGTATTTTTTGGATTTCCCTGTAAAATCAAGGGGGTTGGGAAATCTCCTGATTTATCATTTTTCCTTCCCTCTTACGCATATAATTACTAACCACCTGTCAAAGGAGCTTCTATGAAATCGAAAAATATCAGCGCTCTGCTCATTTCAATCATGATCCCTTTGGCTGTCGGCTCTATTTCCGCGCTTATCAGCGGTAATACGATGGCCTACCAGACATTGATCAGGCCGCCCTTATCACCGCCGGCCTTTCTGTTTCCGGTTGTCTGGACAATTCTGTACCTGTTAATGGGGATCTCCTCCTACATGATCTATGTCTCGGGGGATCCAAACACAGGAAAAGCGCTTAAATACTATGCATTACAGCTTCTTTTCAATTTTGGATGGAGCATCCTGTTTTTTGGTCTCTCCCAATATCTGCTGTCATTTATCTGGCTTATTGCACTGATCCTGCTCATAGCCGTGACGATTTACCAGTTTTATAGAATCTCCCCTCTGGCAGCCTGCTTACAGATTCCATACCTGTTATGGTGTCTGTTCGCCGCATATCTGAATCTGTCTATTTACCTTTTGAATCGATGATCCGTGTTTTGCCGGTTACGAAAACAGGAGAAAAGGGGAACTGCCCCGCCAGTGATGGTAAATCACAGGTATGACAGCTCCCCTTTCTTCCTGCCGCATTTCCTTCGAAGCTTCCGCATCTCCAGTCAGGTCCATGTTCAGGCCCACATTCTGGTTCACGTTAAGGCCCACAGTCAAGCCTCTCCCTCTTTCAATTTTCTGTCCAGCAGCTTTAAAAATGGGAGCATCACCAGTACATAGGTCACAGAGAAAATAATACTTGCAGCGATTGACGCTTTGTTCCGGTGCCGTTTTGGAATTCCCATTCCAAACAGAAACCCGGCAGCACAGACGCAAAGCTTTAACAACGCCACATCACGGATTTTCCAGGACTTTATATATTCGTCCGCAGTATCCAGCCATTGTTTCATCAGCGTGTCCTCCTTCGTGTATTTCTTATATTTCCATTATACCATCAGGGACAGCCATAATCCAATGTTTTTTCCTGGATTAACCGATCCGCACCGCAGTCTCCACCGCCTGCCTCACCGCTTCCAGCGCCTGTGCGGGCTGCTGCGCGTCTCCGATCAGAACCGCCTCCGGATAAGCCTCTTTCAGTTCCTCATAAAGACCTCTGACCGGGCGTGCCCCGCAGGCATAGATGATATGGGTAAAGCCGCTTAAAACTTCCTGTGTGCCACGCCTTTCCACTGTCACCTCTCCGCCGTTTACGGATACCAGCTTTGTGCCTGTCATCATGGTAATCTCCGGCCGGTTCAGCCGTATCATGGCCGACACTTTGTTGTTCACTACCATTCCCGCGCCGATCTCTTCTGCCATCTCGATCATAGTAATATGACAGAATCCGCGTTTCTGATGCATCAGGTACTCACAGACCTCACATCCAACCATACCGCCGCCTACTACCAGGACATTTCCGCCTGGAATGGCCGTCTCTCCTCTCAATACCTTCCATGCAGTTATCGCCTGCTCCGGATCGATTCCCGGTACCGGCGGGAGCATCTCTCCCGCTCCGGTAGCGATAACCAGCGCATCAGGAGAAAGACGGTCAATGACCTCCCTGTCCGCGACTGTATTCCGCCGTACGTCTACAGACAGCCGTTCCAGTTCATGCTCCAGATAGACAATCCATTTGCTCAGTTCCTGCTTATAGGGCGGAATACAGGCAAGCCGCATCTGGCCTCCCAGTTCATTTTCCCGCTCCAGGAGAACGACTTTGTGACCGCGCACCGCACAGGCTCTGGCACAGGCCATGCCGCCGATTCCGCCGCCCACGATCACCACACGTTCCGGCCTTTCCGTTTTCGTAAGCTCCAGCTCTTTCTCCCTTCCTGCCGCCGGATTGATCACGCAGGAGGCCGGATGGCGTTTCGTCTGTTCTCCCACACATCCGATGGCGCAGGCCGCGCACGGTGCGATTCCGTCGTAATCTCCGGCTTCCATCTTTTTTACGAAGTCGGGATCCGCAATCAGGGCGCGGCCCAGTACGACGCCATCCACCTTGCCCGAATCGACCAGATATTCCGCATATCGCGGCTCGCCTATTTTCCCGACCACAAGTACCGGCACTGCCGCCGCCTGCTTCAGCGCTTCCGCCTCCGGAACGTTGACGCCCTGCACCTCCCCGTGGCACGGGATAATCTTATTGCATCGCTCATACTGGGTACCGCCGCTGATTTCAAATGCATCCACGCCGTGACGTTCCAGGATCGGAACGAGGTACTTCATATCTTCCAGCGTATTACCCTGTTCGTCCCGTTCACTTCCCGACATGCGAAGAATAATCGGGAAATCGGGACCGCAGGACTCCCGAATCGCATCCAGGACTTCACACAGCAGGCGTGCCCGGTTGTCGAGGCTTCCGCCGTAACGGTCCGTCCGTTTGTTCCTCATGGGTGATAAAAATGAGCCCAACAGCATATACGCATGGGCGCAGTGCAGTTCGATTCCGTCAAAGCCGGCGCGCTTGGCATCGTATGCGCCTTTTGCGTATTTCTGTATGATCCCTGGAATTTCCTCCAGTGTGACAGCCCTGGTCTTCTGAGCCATGGAATTTAAGTACACGCTGCTGGCCATGGGCGGAATGCCCCGGAACGCGCTGACACTCTCCGGTCCCGGGTGGGTGATCTGCGGGATCACCCTGGCGCCGCACTCATGGATTTTGTCCGTGAAACGGCGGTAGGACGCAATACTCTCTTCATTTCTGAAGCACAACGTGTTGCCCAGATACGGCACATCGGGATCTACCGAGAGCGCGTCAGTGATGATACAGCCTACGCCGCCTCTCGCCCTTGCCAGCCAGTATTCCTGCATGGTCTCATTGACCGTTCCGTCCGGGCTCTCATATCCCAGGGACATGGGCGCCATGAAAACGCCGTTTTTTACGGTCATGGAACCGATCTTTAACGCTTCTAATAATCTGGATTTCATTGATAATTCCTCCTCTTTTCCGTGCAAAACTCTATGCGAAAATCTATGCGAAACCGGCATACCAGCTTCCTCTGCGGCAGCCTTCTATACCAGCCTTGCGGTGTCAAATCCTTCCGCAATCGCGTCAATCGCACGCCTTGCCTGCTTCGCATCTCCGATGACAAAGAAGTCCGCCCCTGCCTTCTCACTGGCTTCTTTCAGCACACTGCTGTCTCTCGAAGCAGACCCCACAGCCAGAACCACGCTGTCACAGTCCACAGTCTCCTTCCCTTCCGGTGTCTCAACCACCACACCGGTCTCATTGATTTCGATGCATCGGGCACTTGTGATGATCCCTACCGACTCACCGACGAGTTTCTGCATCACGGCGATTTTCCGGAGCATTCCCAGATCTTCTCCCGCCTTATCCTTCATCTCCAGCACCTTCACCGGATGCCCGGCCGCCGCCAGCGCATCCGCGGCCTCCAGACCGACCAGCCCGCCTCCGATCACACAGACGCTGCCCTCCGGCTCCACTTCATGCTCCAGCACGGCGTGGGCCTGACAGACCATTTTCTTCCCGCTTCCCGGAAGCTTCAGCTCGATCGGCGCGGAGCCTACGGCCGCGATCACCGCGTCCGGTTTCTCCTCCGTGATAATCTCCGGTGTAAGCGGCGTATGGAAACGCACCTCCGCACCCGACCGCTCCACCAGCCGTCCAAAGGAAATGGCCGCCTGTTTCATCTCTTCCTTGCCCGGAGCCTGGCCCGCCGTGATAAACTGGCCGCCCAGACGGTCTCCCGCCTCAAAAATCACCGGATGATGGCCCCTCATGAGCAGCACCCTGGCCGCCTCCAAGCCGGCCATTCCGCCGCCTGCGATATAGACCCGTTTCGGAGTCTCCGCCTTTGTAAGCTTCCACTCCTCCTCGCGACCCAGACACGGATTTCTCAGACATGTGATAAACGGTCTGTTCCTTAAATCGCAGAATCCGTCGTAGCAGCCCTGGTTGCAGCCGACGCAGTGGATGATGTCCTCTGTCCTGCCCTCCCTCGCCTTGTTGCAGAACTCCGGATCGGCCAGCTGGGCTCTCCCCATGACGACCATATCGGCCTTATCCTCTTCGAGGATGGCTTCCGCCTGCTCCGCGGTGTTGATCCTTCCCACGGCAATCGTCGCCATCTTCGTCTCTCTTCTGATCCGTGCGGCGTTCTCCACATTAAAGCCTCTTGGAATATCGATGGGCGGAACCTCATAAACGGATCCGGCCGTGATGATATTTCCCCTGGATACGTCCAGTACATCCACTCCATTTTCCCCGGCTATACGGCAGAATTCGATGATTTCTTCGATGGTAAGCCCGCCCGGCAGATAATCATCGTGAGCGTCAATACGCATGAACAGCGGCATTTCCTCCGGTATGGCGTTCCGAATCGCCCGGATACATTCAAGTGGGAATCTCGACCGGTTCTCAAAGCTTCCACCGTACTCATCCGTCCTGTGGTTTAAGCCTCCGCTTAAGAAGGAATGGGGCAGATAATTGTGCGCGCAGTGGAATTCCAGACAGTCGTATCCAGCCTCGACACAGCGCGCCGCGGCCTTTCCGTAACACTCCACAATTTCCTGTATCCTGTCTGTTGTAATAGCCTTAAGCTTCTTACCCGCAAACTCCATATCATTAACCACCAGCATTTCTGCCCTGGGGTCAAACGTCGTGGCGATTGAGCCCTGCCACAGCTGAATCGCCGCCTTTCCGCCGTTCTGGTGGATGGCATCCGTCAGCTTCTTATGCCCCCCGATCAGGCTGTCGTCACTGATGGATACAAAGTGTGCGGGAGCGCTGGGCGTATGTACCGCAGCCACCTCCACGATGTTTAAGCCGCAGCCGCCGGCCGCTCTGGCCGCGTGATAGGCCACAAGCCTCGGAGTGATCTCCCCCTTTTCCCCCGCCATACGGGTTCCCATTGCAGGCAGGACCACCCTGTTTTTCAGCTCCAGACCCCTGATCTGAATCGGAGAAAATAATCTGTCATACATAGAAAAAACCTCCTTCGCATATTGAACATGATACTTTCATTATAGCAAAGAAGGGCTTCTCCTTATATTCACATTATAAAGTTTTATTATCATTTTTTGTCAGGCTTTTCTCTCATCACTTCCCGGTACTCCTCCGGCGTCTGGTTCATCCACCGTTTAAAATGCCGCTGAAAGGTAGACTGTGAGTTAAAACCGCACAGAGAGGCGATTTCCAGAACCGTCCTGTCCCCTGTCCGCAGAAACGAACAGGCATAGGAGACGCGGACCTGGGCCAGCAGCTCTTCAAAGGGATTTCCAAAGACCTGCCTAAAGATCTGCTTCACCGTATACGGCTTCATACAGAACTTCTCACATAAATCCTCCAGCCGTATATCCTCGAAAAAATGGATATGGATATACTGAAGAAACTGCATTGCCGAACCGGCGCCGCTTCCCGGAACCATGGTTCCGATATACTCCATCTGATACTCCCGCGGAGTCACCCCGCAGTACTGTTTGAACACCTTGTAAAATGCCGCGGCAGAAGAGAAATTCAGCTGATCGCCGATATACTCCATGGACAATTCCGGAAAATGCAGCAGCGCGCAGGCATTGATCACCTTTCCAAACTGCCTGAGCTGGAAAAATGTGAATCCGCAGGCTTCCTTGATCCTCCGGTTCATCGTCTCAGGGCTTATCCCCTCCTCAGTCATGTCCTCCAGCGTGATATCCTCTCCCGTTGCCAGAATCACTTTCTCGATGATGCTCCATACCGTCCGTTCCTTCCGGGACGCCTTACCGATTTCCTCATAGGCATACCGGCAGTAATAGGCGTGCAGCTCGAGCGTCTTGTACTCGATCATGTTAAGCCGCTCAAAACGCGCTTCCTTTGCCTCACGAAGAAGGCTGCGCACCAGCGCCTCCACCTCTTCCTCCTCTTCCCCGGAAAGTCTCACCATGGGCTTCGTATCGTATACCAGCCTGGCATTGGCGTGCTTCGGGTGCTTTTCCCAGCTCATATACATAAAAAGCCCGATGTGGAACCGGATCACCGCCACATCGAGCTTTTCCTCCACCGCTTCCACATGGTGGAAGTGGTGGGAATACATGCAGAACAGACTGCCCGGCACCGCATCGTAGGCATATCCGTTTACCGATATGGCGCCCTTTCCGGACAACACATAGAATATCTCCACACGCTCGTGGAGATACGGATCGGTGGGCCCGTCGATGATTCTGCGCTCGATCCCGATCTCCTTCTCCACATAGTTGTCGTAATGGTTGATCCCCGTGTACCAGTCGTTCTGCCGTTTCATAATTTTATAATCTCACCTTATACGATTCTTCTGACCGATAAAATCGTCCTGTATGTAGCCGTACCTACCTTAATACCAGTTGTAGGCGTACTGGCGTGAACAATCTGTCCGTTTCCGATATAGATCGCGACATGGCCGGCGTAGCAGATTAAATCACCGGGCTGCGCCTCCGAATAAGAGACCTCACGTCCCGCGGAACGCTGCTCCGAAGAGCTTCTCGGAAGTGAGTAGCCGAAATGCTTGTATACCTGCTGCACGAAACCGGAACAGTCAGCTCCGTTCGTTAAGCTTGTCCCTCCGTAAACGTAGGGATTACCCACAAACTGAAGACCATAATCCGCTACCGCGCGACCTTCTGCCGATCCGCCGCTGCTCTTTACCGCAGCCGGGCCGGTGTACTTGTCGTTAGCCGATGTCTTCTTCGAAGTACTCGTAGCCGAACTCTTTTTCTTTGCTGCTTCCGCTTCCGCTTTCTTTCTTGCTTCCTCGGCCTCCCTCTTCTTTCTGGCCTCTTCCTCTTTCGCCTTCTGAATCTCCTGGTTCTTCTTCTCTACGGTCTTGGCATAGGCTGCCGCGTCACTCTTTGCCTGGGCTAACTGGGAGTCAAAATTGCTGACTTCCTTCTTCTTTTTAGCAATCGTCGTCTCCAACTGGGATTTCTGGCCCTGAAGCTCCAGCTCCATTACCTCCATCTCGGCCTTGTCATTCTCCAGCTGCGCCTTGTTGTCAGCCACCTGCTGCTTTGTCTCCTGATACGTATCCAGCATCTTCCGGTCATAGGAATAGATACTCTCCACATACTCCGCTTTGTTTAACAGATCCGCCATACTCTTTACCTGAAGAAAGATATCAAGGTACTCCGTATCGCCCTTCTCATACATATACTGAATCCGCTTTTTCATAGCAGCATACTGCTTTTCTTCTTCTTTTTTAGCTGCCTCGTAATCGATTTCCGCCTGCTTGATGTCGGCTTCCTTGTTGGCGATATCCGTCTCGAGGAACTGAATATCGGTAAGAAGCGCCGTTAAGTCCGAGGTCAGCTTTGACACCTGGGCGTTGGCGGCTTTTTTGTTGGCTTCTGCCGCTTCCGCCTTCTTCTTGGCGTCATCCAGCTTCTGCTGAGCCTCTTTCTTCTCTTTTTCCGCCTTGGATGTGGCCCACGCGGGAACTGTCTGTGTACATAGCATACTTCCGATTAACAGGCTGCAGCCGAGTCTCCTCAGCCACTTCCGAAAATGATTGCTTCTTAACTGTATTTTTATATTCATCGCTGGTCCTTCGCTCTATTTTCATCTGGAATTTTATGTAGAAATACTCTATCTCTTATGTTAACCGAAACCATAGGTAAAATTCAACCCTTTTTTATATTTTTTATGATTTTTTTATAATCACGCAGAACATGGCCTCTAAAACGGCTGTGCTCCGGCATGGGAGTCCGGCCTCCCGGCCTTTTCGCTCATTTTCTGCCCCTCCCGCATGGTTTTCAATTCCTCCAGCACTCTCACCACGATAAAGGTCGCCAGCGCAAAGGTAAAGACATCGGCCACCGGCTGGGCCAGCTGTACGCCCAGTATGCCGCAGATGTTCGGCAGAATAAGGAGCGAGGGAATCAGGAACAGCCCCTGGCGTCCCATGGCTACCAGCGAAGCGCGGAACCCGTATCCGATGGACTGGGTCAGCATGTTCACCATGATCACCCACGCCTGAAGCGGCAGCGTCAGGATCTGCAGCCGCAGCGCAAGCGTACCGATCCGGATCACCTCTAAATCTTCCCGGCGGAATGCGGTAATGATCGGACGGCTGATCGCAAATGCGATGATGCCGAAACAGGTCAGCATCGTAATCGCCACCTTTACGCAGAACCAGAACGCCTCCAGCACACGGTCGTACCGCTTTGCCCCGAAATTAAAACCGCATACCGGCTGAAAGCCCTGGCCGAAGCCGATCAGCGCCGAGTTAATAAACATCATAAACCTGGAGACAATCGACATGGCCGCAATAGCGGAATCGCCGAATGGTCCGGCCGCAAAGTTTAGGATCACCGTCGCCACGCTGGCCAGTCCCTGGCGGCAGAAGGAGGGAAGCCCTGCGTGCAGAATCTCTCCGTACATTTTCCCGGTAGGCGTAAATTTGGACAGCCTCATCCGAATGCTTCCTTCTCTGAAATTACACTGGTAAAACAGGATTCCGAAGCTGATCATCTGACTCATCATCGTCGCAATGGCCGCTCCTGCAATCCCCATATCAAAACCGAAGATCAGAATAGGATCGAGAATCATATTCAGGACACCGCCTGTGGTAATACCGATCATGGAATACATGGCATTTCCCTGGGCGCGCAGAATATTGTTCATAACAAAGGAAGACATCATGAAGGGGGCGGCAATCAGAATATATTTGCCATAGTCCATGGCGTATGGAGCGATGGTTTCCGTAGCCCCTAAAAGAAATACGAGCGGCCGCAGGCACATGAGTCCGAAAACCGAGATCAGGGCGCCGATGATCAGGGCCGTAAAAAATGCGGTCGCCGCCGATTTTTCCGCTTCCCCGCCGTTTCTGTCCCCCAGCGAACGCGAAATGTAATTCCCGCTCCCCATTCCCAGCGTAAAGCCGATCGCCTGTATCATGGCCATGGCGGAGAACATGACGCCCACCGCACCGGATGCGCTGGTTCCGATCTGGCTGACGAAAAAGGTATCTGCCATATTATAGATGGCGGTCACCAGCATGCTGATAATCGTTGGAACCGCCAGCCGCGGAATCAGTGTGGAAACCGGCGTTTCGATCATCTGTACAAAGCGTTCTTCCTGTGTCATCGGTTTCTTCATTTGCAAACTCCCCCTTCTAAACTTACCATGACGCCTGCGCGCCATCCTCCGGAAGCTTCCCGGATACATACAGAAAACAGATAAAGAACAGGATTCCCTTGATCACGCTGGAAATCGTATAGGCCCACCAGATACCGTCAAGCGCCAGCGGCGTGCTGCTTAAAATCATGGCGAGCGGTATTCTTGCCGAGGTAAACACAACGCTTATAACGGAACAGAGCAGCGTCTTCCCAAGACCGGACAGCGCGCCGACCGTCGTCAGCTCCACACACATGAACATCTGTGAGAAACCGAGGACGACGAGATAGCTGATGCCCATGGGAATAATATCTGCCTCATGGATAAACAGTCCGAAGATCTGCCTCGGAAATCCGATCAGCACGCCCGAACAGAAAAGCCCCCATACGAACATGACGCCGATGGCCGTCATATAGCCTTTCTTCACCCGTCGGTACTGGCGTCCTCCGTAGTTCTGGCCGATAAAGGAATTGATGGCCGCCGCAAACCCATCCGCCGTCATCCAGGAGATGGATTCGATCTGGCTTCCCACTCTCTGCACCGCCACGGCCGCGTCGCCGAAGCCTGCCACGAATCTGGTCAGAACCATGGAAATGCTGGTATAGATCAGATTCTGGACCGCAGCCGGAAGGCCGATGCGGACCATCACCCGGAAATAATCCCTGGGGATCCGTTCCAGGAAACGGACCTTATCGAACACCAGTCTGTCCTTTTTCACTACCACAAGAAATACAATCGTTACAATCATCTGGGCCGTGACCGTGGCCACCGCCGCACCGGCGACACCTATTACGGGAAACGGTCCGACACCGAATATTAAAACCGGATCGAGTATCATATTCATGATAAGCCCGATAACATTGGCGATAAACGGGGTTTTGCTGTCCCCCATCGCCGTCAGAATTCCGGTAATTATCGCATTTAAAAAGGAAAATAATATCAGGCCGCAGGTAATCTTCAGATACACCTGGGCATTGTGAATAATGGCGCCGTCACTTAAACCGAAAAATCCGATGAGCGGACGGGCTCCGAACACCGTAACAGCGGCAAATACCAGGGCAAACAGAACGCCCATCTGAATCGCTCCCGCCGCATACTTAGCGGCCTCCTCCGGTCTCCCGCTGCCGAGAGAATGGGCCACCTTTACCTGGCCTCCCATCTTGGCCAGCGCCACAACTCCCTGGGAAAGCCATGTATACATGCTGGCCGCGCCCACTGCCGCCACTGCGGGAGACCCCACCAGGCCAATCCACGCCATATCCGTCAGGCTGTATGCCGTCTGGACCAGCGCCGTCGCCATAATCGGCAGGGCCAGTCCCGTCAGAGACGTAAAAATATGGCCATGCAGCAAATCTATCTTCTTACTCATATACACCTCAAACGAAACGATATATCATCAGGAAGGGCTGCCTTACTGGCAGCCCCTCTGCATCCTGTTATGATACTTCTATCTGCATTTCTTATTGTAATACTTCTTATTCACCCTGTCCGGATAAGTATTCGTGGATTCCTCTCGCTCCTGCGCGTCCCGCCTCCATGGCAAGAATTACTGTGGCAGCACCCGTAACGGCGTCGCCGCCTGCGTATACGCCTTCCTTTGTAGTCTTACCGTTTGACTCTTCCGCTACAATACATTTTCTGCGGTTAGTTTCGAGACCCCTGGTAGTGGCGGAGATCAGCGGGTTCGGTGAAGTTCCGAGAGACATGATAACCGTGTCCACTTCGATGACAAATTCGGAGCCTTCAATGGCAACCGGTCTTCTTCTGCCGGAAGCATCCGGTTCCCCCAGTTCCATCTTGATACACTTCATGCCATTCACCCATCCGTTGTCATCGGTGAGAATCTCAATCGGATTTGTCAGGAGATTAAAGATGATTCCCTCTTCCTTCGCGTGGTGTACTTCCTCCGCTCTGGCCGGAAGCTCTGCCTCGCTTCTTCTGTATACAATATGTACATCTGCGCCGAGACGAAGAGCCGTTCTCGCGGCATCCATCGCCACGTTTCCGCCGCCGACAACCGCTACCTTCTTACCTGCAACGATCGGCGTATCGTAATCATCACGGAACGCTTTCATTAAATTGCTTCTCGTTAAATACTCATTGGCTGAGAATACGCCGTTGGCGTTCTCACCAGGAATTCCCATGAACATCGGAAGTCCAGCGCCGGAACCGATGAATACGGCCTCGAAGCCTTCTTCATCCAGCAGCTCGTCAATGGTCACCGATTTGCCGATGATGACGTCTGTCTCGATCTTAACGCCTAACTTTCTCACGTTATCGATCTCCGGCTGTACAACGCCTTCCTTCGGGAGACGGAATTCCGGAATACCGTATGTCAGTACGCCGCCCGGCTCGTGGAGGGCTTCGAAAATCGTCACCTCGTATCCCATCTTCGCCAAATCGCCTGCACATGTTACGCCGGAGGCACCTTGTCCGGAGAGCCATTGTCGACAAGCCGG
>ERZ773148.65-NODE-65-length-79218-cov-8.717557_pt1 | contig 79218 bp, 84 predicted proteins | sample MGYA00580846_ERZ773148 | MGnify/ENA primary metagenome ERZ773148 (study PRJEB29015, sample SAMEA2737879) | human gut metagenome | biome: human gut; feature: human-associated habitat; material: faeces | place: China | collected 2012 ... | reverse complement strand
TCAATATAAAAAAGATGTGTGCAAAACTGACAAAAGAAGGTATGAACTGGCTGATAGGATGGTTTTATGAGCTTACTGTCGCTTTATTTAGATGCTGGAGACACATAAATCAAAGAAATCTTCGAATTATCGCAGCTTGAAGAAAATAAACCGATTTATATCGGTGATAAACAAGAAAGAAGGTGCATCGTGCATTACGACACACCTTCATCTTTTTTACTTTTTATTGTAGAAACTATTATTTCCCGATTTCATAATCAGTAGGCGAACAGCGGATATTCCTTCATCTTGGCATTTACGCGTGCGCGGACGTCGGCAATGACCTGTTCGTTTTCTACGTTGGAGAGAACGGTCTCAATCATTTCGGCGATTTCCAGCATCAGGTCTTCTTTGGCGCCGCGGGTGGTGATGGCGGGAGTACCCAGACGGATACCGGAGGTCTGGAATGCGGAGCGGGTATCGAACGGAACCATGTTCTTGTTCACGGTGATGTCGGCAGATACCAGTGCCTTTTCGGCTACCTTACCTGTCAGGTCGGGATATTTGCTGCGCAGGTCTACCAGCATGGAGTGGTTGTCCGTACCGCCGGAAACGATGGTAAAGCCACGGTCTATCAGGGCTTGTGCCAGCGTAGCAGCATTCTTCTTCACCTGTTTGGCATATTCTTTCCATTCCGGTTGCAGAATTTCGCCGAAGGCAACGGCTTTCGCAGCGATGACATGTTCCAGCGGGCCGCCCTGAATGCCGGGGAATACGGCAGAGTCGAGCAATTGGGACATCATCTTGATTTCGCCCTTCGGTGTTTTCTTGCCCCAGGGGTTGGGGAAGTCCTTGCCCATCATGATGACACCGCCACGAGGACCGCGCAACGTCTTATGAGTGGTAGAGGTCACGATATGGGCATATTTCACGGGGTTGTCCAGTTCGCCTGCGGCAATCAGTCCGGCAGGGTGTGCCATGTCTACCATCAGGATAGCACCTATCTTGTCGGCTATTTCGCGCATGCGTTTGTAGTCCCATTCGCGTGAATAGGCAGAACCGCCGCCGATAATCATTTTCGGTTTCTCGCGCAGGGCCACTTCTTCCATCTGGTCATAGTCCACACGTCCTGTTTCCTTATTGAGGTTGTACTCGCAGGGGGTGTAGATAATGCCGGAAGTATTCACTGACGAACCGTGAGAAAGGTGACCGCCGTGTGCAAGGTTGAGGCCCATGAATTTGTCGCCCGGGTTCAGCACTGCGAGGAATACGGCAGCGTTGGCCTGTGCACCTGAGTGCGGCTGTACGTTTGCCCATTCTGCGCCGAAAATCTGTTTCAGGCGGTCGATGGCAATCTGTTCGCTTTGGTCTACGACTTCGCAACCGCCGTAGTAGCGCTTGCCGGGATAACCTTCTGCATACTTGTTGGTGAGGCAGGAACCCATTGCCTGCATAACCTGATCACTTACGAAGTTCTCTGATGCAATCAGTTCAATACCTTTGAGCTGACGTTGATGCTCTTTTTCGATGATATCGAAAATTAAATCGTCTCTTTTCATTCTTGCTTATTAGATAGGTTTGATAATACTATATTCTCTTATTAAGCGTACAACGTACAAATTTAGAAGAAAAAAATGAATAAACTGTAAGAAAAGTAAGAAATTTCCTGTCAAAAGAACACTCCAAGCGAAAAACTCAGAACATTCTCCCGCCTGTGGAAACGTATCTGGTTGGCAAGAGGCACTTCCTCACCGGCATTTTCGTCATAGACCGGCTTGTAGCTGATACGCTTTGAAATGTTGTGCAGTCCGATGTCGTAGCGGAAATCGAAGAAGATGCGGGAAATCGTTACGGCAACGCCGGCGGTGAGGCTGACGTTCAGCGGATAGAGTTCCTCCTCGATGTCCCGCTGGTCGAAATTCTCGAAAGTGACCTTGCTCTGCCTGTCCCAGATGTAGCGTATTTTCGGTCCGCCGAATACGGCAAGGCTGTAAGGCCCTTCCTTAATGATGTTGTATCCATAGATTACGGGAATCTCAAAGCTGTGGATAGACGAGGTGATAGAGGCCATTTCGGGTATGCTGCTTTCGGGCGCGTCTTCGGGCAGCGGCTTCTCGAAGGTGATGTTGCAACGGTTTATCGTGTACGACAGTTCCGGTTGCAGGAAGTGGCGTTTGAAGTTTATCCGCATGAAGAACGAGCCGAAATAACCTATCTTATAGTTATTCTGCACCTCGTCGATGACAGTACCGTTCAGCACTAAATCCGATACGAGGAAGAGCGAAGAGGTAAACCCGCCCTTGATACCGAAGTTCACCCGCCGGTCGTGGCGGTGGGTGTGCTGGGGGTGTTCCGGTTTATCCGTTCCGGGCACAACCGGCAGTTGTCCCCACATGGCTGTGGAGAAGGCCAGCAAACAAACCCCGAAAAGTAACCATCTTCTTCCCATAATCAATTTTTATTTATTACTTTTTCTTCTCTACCGACCAGCCGAATTTCCCGATTTTCTCTCCCAGCCCGTAATAGCCGCCATGCACGTAGACCAGCAGGTTGGATTCTGCCAGCTCCAGTTTTCCGGTTTCCGTATTCAGGTGGGAGGTGTCGGCGCGTACATTCACCACATCGGCAATGAACATGTCGTGCGAGCCGAGGGCGACGATTTCCTTTACCCTGCACTCGATGCACAAGGGAGATTCCTCGATGAGCGGGGCGCTGACAACGGTACTTTTGCCGGGTGTCAGCTTCATCTCCTCGAATTTGTTGTAGTTCTTGCCCGAACGTACGCCGCACCAGTCGGTGGCGCGCGCCATATCCTTGGTTGTCAGGTTAATGACAAACTCCATGTTGCGCTTGATGATGTCGTAGGAGTGACGTTCCGGCCGCACGGAAATGTAGCACATGGGCGGGTTTGTACAAATGGTTCCCGTCCATGCAACGGTCAGTATGTTATATTCTTCCGGGGTGCTTCCGCAGCTCACCAGTACGGCGGGCAGCGGATAAATCATGGTTCCCGGTTTCCAGTCTTCTTTCATCAGATTATCTCTATGTCCTCTCTTGTCTGTTCTTTCTCGCAATAGTGGCATTTGATTACGCAGTTCTCCTTGTCCACCACATGAAACAGGGTAGGCATCGGTTCGTTGTTGGTGATGCACTTGGGATTGGCGCATTTTACGATGCCGCGCAATTCGTCGGGCAGTTTCACTTCACGTTTCTCCACCACTTCGTAGTCGCGGATGATGTTCAGCTTTACGTTGGGGGCAACTACGGCAATGCGGTTTATCTCATCGTCGCAGAAGAACTTATCCGCTATTTTGATGATACCCTTTGTTCCCAGCTTCTTGCTTTTGAGGTTGAAGCCGATAGTAATGTTGTTGTTCATCTGCTCCAGTCCCAGCAATGATACTACTGTAAACAGCTTCTCAGAGGGTATATGGTCGATGACAGTGCCGTTTTCCAATGCGGCCACCTGCAATTCTTGTTTTTTCATGTCTCCTAAATAAAACCAGTAATATACTTCCTTATACTTTACTTAACGTCGTCCAGCGTAATGCCAAGCACATCGCACAGAATGGCTTCGCGTGCATAAAGTCCGTTTTGCGCCTGCTGGAAATAGTATGCCTTCGGATTGTCGTCCACATCGAGGGCTATCTCGTTGACACGGGGCAGCGGATGCAGGATGCGCAGGTTGGGGCGGGTATGTTCCAGCATTTTGTTGCGCAGGATATAGATATTCTTCACGCGTTCGTACTCCATGAGGTCGGTGAAGCGTTCGCGTTGCACACGGGTCATGTAAAGGATGTCTGCATCGGCTATTATCTCTTCCGTAAAGTCGGTGTGCTCCACGAATCTGATATCGTGTTCGCGGCAGTAAATCTTGTACTCTTCCGGCATTTTCAGTTCTTCGGGAGCGATGAAATGAAAGGTGGGGTTGAAGTGTCGCATGGCCATCAGCAGGGAGTGTACGGTGCGGCCGTATTTCAAATCGCCTACCAGGTAGATGTTCAGGTTCTCCAGCGTACCTTGCGTTTTGTAGATGGAGTAGAGGTCGAGCATCGTTTGCGAGGGATGCTGGTTGGCTCCGTCTCCGGCATTGACGATGGGCACTGTGGTTACCTCGCTGGCATAGCGTGCAGCTCCTTCCAGGTAGTGGCGCATCACGATGATGTCGGCATAGTTGCTTACCATCTTGATGGTATCTTTCAGTGTCTCGCCTTTGGACGAGCTGGTAGCTTTGGGGTCGCTAAAGCCGATGACACGTGCACCGAGCCGGTTGGCGGCGGTTTCAAAGCTTAAGCGGGTGCGGGTGGACGGCTCGAAAAATAGGGTGGCGACAACTTTACCGTCGAGCAGATGCCTGTTGGGTTTTGCCTCGAACTCTTTCGCCATATTGAGCATATAGAGGATTTTCTCTTTGCTGTGTTCGGCGATAGTGACTAAACTTCTGTTTTCCATATCGTTGATATTCGTTTTACTTTTCGAGAGTGTAAAGTTGCAAAAAAAATATGGGTTATGAAAATCTCCGGGAACTTTTATTCTTTTTCCATTACTTTCGCCGTTGGCAAGCCTGTACGGATTTTGCGCTGTACGGACTTGGCGGTTTGTGTTTAATTCTCGTTAAAATGAAAAGTCATGTTTAAAATCTGTATTGTATTCAAGATAAGTATCCGGCGTGACGGCGGCTCTCCGTGCCGGAAAAGGAAAAAGGAAGAGTCTTCCGCCGCTACCGGCAGTTTCTCCGGGTTTGTCTGCGGGGAGATTGCGCGCACCCGTCTCATGCACCGCCACAGTACGGCGGACAATTATGCCACTGCGCTCCGTTCGTTCCTTGCGTTTCATGGCAAAAAGGACATCTCCTTTGCCGAGGTGGACAGCAGGCTGGTAGATGCTTACGGGGAATGGCTCCGGAAAAAGGGGATATGCAAGGACACCTTGTCTTGCTACATGCGCTCTTTGCGTGCTGTCTACAACAAGGCGGTGGAGCAGGGGCTTACGGAGCAGAAAGAACCTTTCGTCAATGTGTTTACGGGCATTTCCCGCACCCGGAAACGTTCGATAGAGAAGGCGGACATCAACAAGCTGCGTGCCGTGCAGGTGAAGCCCGGTTCGTTTATGCAACTGGTGCGCGATGTGTTCCTGTTCTGCTTCTATGCCTGCGGCATGCCTTTTGTGGATGTGGCTTTCCTGAAGAAATCGCAGATAAAGGGTGGCATGCTTGTGTATCACCGGCGTAAGACCGACCAGGTGGTGCAAATCAAGCTGGAGCCGTGCATGCAGGAGATAATCAACCGTTACCGGTCGGACGGCAGCGACTATGTGTTTCCTTTTCTTACTTCGCAGGACGAAGATACGGCGTACAGGGAGTACAAACGCAAGTTCTCCTATTATAACAAGACGCTGAAAACTCTGGGAAAGCTGGCGGGGGTAGACAAGCCGCTCTCTTCGTACGTGGCGCGCCACACCTGGGCTACGCTGGCTTTCATGTCCTCGGTGGACATGTCTGTCATAGCGCAGGCGCTCGGACATACCGATGTAAAGACTACCCGGATTTATGTGGAGGATATCGGGAACGGAAAGCAGAATTCTGCCAATAAGAAGCTTTTGAATGAGGTGTTGAGGAAGCGTTCCTCTGTACAAGAGGTACAATAATTTTCAATATATTGAGAATCAACAGTTGCCGCATGTATCCCTTTCGGAAAAGGCTTGGAACAGATATTTCTGCCTTGAAAAAAAGGCGATTCTTTTTTGCTTATTTTATTTAATCTGCATATCTTCGCGGCTGTTATAGTGCTCTATTCCGATTTCTGTGAGTTCTCACTCTTGTACAGAGGTGACCTCTTGTACAGAGGTGGTATAAAAAGGCTATATCCTTATTGATAACCGCATTTTCCTGCCGTATATCCACAAGGCGGGGAGAAGGGGTTGTCTATCTTTTTTTAGCCTAAGTCCGATACATATTTTTGCATGGTTCTGCCTGCAACGGGGGCTTTCCCGGTTGCGGACGGCAGTGGCTGTGCCCCGATTTTTCCTTGATTTTCTTCTTTATTTCATGTATTGTTTACGGTTTTATTTTTCTATTCATGTCATCATAGCGTATTCGCTGGACTTGTAAGGTTCGCGTATTCCGCGGCCTGATAACGTTGCATATCCTTTCCGTTGCAATACAGTTTTTTCGTATCGGACTTACATTTTTCCATCATGTGGATTTTAACAGATAATCAAGCCCGATATGGACGATTTTGATGATCAAATCAAGCAAACAACAAAAAATCCCTGGTATGCTGTCCGCACATTCAACTGCCAGGAGTTAAAAATCAGTGATTTTTTAAAAGAGAGAAAGAAAGTGCATTTTGTTCCGATGACCTATGTTGAAAAGGAAAAAGAAGGGAAAACAAGGAAAATGCTTGTCCCGGTAGTCCACAATCTGGTCTTTTTACAGAAAAACGAGAGCCGCAAGGCAACGCTTGCGATGCTTAAGGAGTGCAATGTTCCTTTCAGCGTGCTTTGCGACAAAGAAACAAAGCATCCCTGTGAGATACCCGACAAGCAGATGACCGAGTTCCGCATATTATGCGACCCCGATTTTAAAGACACCTTATATATAACGCACGAAGAGGCCGAAGCGAAACCCGGCAAGAACGTCCGTATCATTCACGGGCCCTTTGCCGGGATAACGGGTAAGCTGCATCGTGCCCGCGGCGGCTACTATTTCATAAAGACGCTTGCCGGTGTAGGAGTGATGATGCGCATTTCCCGCTGGTATTGCGAAGTGACGGAATAGCCGCCTGCCATTCGGGCCGTATAAGCCGGTTGCATGTATTTTAATCTAAAAAAACAGACAATAATGAAAGAAAAACTCCTTTCCCGCATTGCGGAAAGAAAAATCACGGTAGGCGTCGTGGGCTTGGGCTATGTGGGCCTGCCCCTTGCCGTAGAGAAAGCCAAGGCAGGTTTCAGGACTATCGGCTTCGACGTGCAGGAAGAAAAAGTGAAACAGGTGAATGCCGGACACAACTATATCGGCGATGTGGTCGATGCGGAGCTGGCGCAGTTGGTACGGAACGGTACGCTCAGCGCCACTTCCGATTTTTCCTTTATAAAGGATGTGGACTTTGTAGCCATCTGTGTGCCTACGCCTTTGGATGTGCACCAGGAACCGGACATCAGCTATGTGGAGAGTTCGGCGAAATCAATAGCCGGGCATCTGACCGCAGGCACCATCGTAGTGCTGGAGTCCACAACCTATCCCGGCACTACCGAAGAGCTTATAAAACCGATTCTTGAGAGCGGGTCGGGCTTGAAGTGCGGCAAGGATTTCTATCTGGGCTTTTCGCCCGAACGGGTAGATCCCGGCAACGCGGTTTACAAAACCAAGAACACGCCGAAGGTGGTAGGCGCCGTAGGCAAAGACGCCCAGGATGTGATTGCCGCCATGTACGGAGCGGTACTGGGCGATAAGCTTATATAAAAACAAAGAATTCAAAAGATATGGAAACTTTCAAGATACGTACATACGGGCGCACGGAACTTGCCCAGCTCTACAGTCCGGGACTTTGCCCGCAAGCCGCCTTCCGCAAGCTGAACCAGTGGATAGATTTCCACCCCACACTGCGGAGCAGCCTTCATGCACTGGTCGCCTCGGACAAAACGCGGACATACACGCCGGCGCAAGTACGGCTCATAGTCGAGGCGTTGGGCGAACCGTAAACTACCCTCGACTTTAGCATCGTAACATAGCCCTTTAGCCGCACAGTATAGCTCTTTAGCGCCGTAGTGTAGCCCTTTAGTTTCTCGGCAGCTCCACCACGCGATACCCCCGCTTGCCGTTCGACCTCGTCAGTTCGAAGCCCGCCTGCTTCATCACAAGCCCTATCTTTACGGGGCTAAGGTAGTGCTTTACGGCAGAGTTGATGCGGCTCAGTATATCGGTGGTAGATACGAACGTACCTTCTTCGCCCGGCAGGGGGCAACGGTAATAAGCCTGTATCAGTTCGCGCTCCATACTGGGCACTTCGAAATTACGGTTGTGCAGGTTTACAAGCTTTATCTCCTCGTCCTCAAACCAATAGCGCATGCCGCCTTTCCAAAGTGCATACGCCTGTGAGTACACCCCCTCGTAATCCACGGGATGCGTATAAGGATTGTCGATGCTGCTGATTTCGAACGGCAGCCAGCGGCGGTTACCCGTGAGGTCCGTCAGGAACTGCACGTTATTGGTCGTTCCGCACAGGCTGGCAATGTGGGCGCGGTGCTCTTTATAATGCGCATAAGCCATTCGCTCGTTCACCACCTTCTGGGTGGTCATCGCCTTAATCTGGTTCAGCTCCGATGTCCCCAGTTCGTCTATTTCCTCCATGCAGATAAAGACGAATTCCGCCAGCGAAAACATATCGTCTTTGGTAATGCGGTTATTGTTGGACTTGATGTAAAAATAGCGTTGCAGTGCAGGCGGCAGCAGCTTGTTGAGCCAGGTCGTCTTGTAGCTGCCCTGAGGCCCGATCAGTACGAAAATCTCGTGGTTCACCGTTTCCCGGTCGAAAAGGGAGGCAATGGAGGCTACGAGCCATTTCTTGAAGTAACCTTCGAATACGGACTGCTCGCTCTTTACGTGCACCGTGGCGGCAAGCCGCCCGATATGGTCGGTCACACCGTCCCAGGGCTTCAGCCCTTCGAAGTAGTCGGTAAAAGGATTGAACAGAACAGTATATTCCGAGTGCAGTATTGCACGGATGTCATTGATGCGCACGGTTTTTCCCTGCTTGCTCATACGGCTCCATAGGGTGTTGACAAAACGGTCGTCTATCTCCGTATATTCCCCTTCGGCGCCGTCTGTTCCGGCAACGGCCGTCTCGCATTTCCCGGTGGCCTCATTGTACCGGAAACGGGCCTGCGTGTCGAGGAAACGTTCGATGTCCTCCACACTGGCAAATCCGTCGTTGCCGCCGGCATTCGGCGTCCGCCCTTGCAACGGACGCCGCCCATGCTCCTCGGTGTGCTGGTAGCACGACCGGAAAACGGCGGCTACATCTCCGTCGTAGTCGGCAAAGCGTTTCACCGCCCACCCGGTAGCGCTGGCTTGCGCCACTCCGTAGGCATTGAGCAGATACCCCATGCGCATGATGTATTGGTTGCGCTGGTGTGCTTCGTAAACGATGCCCTGTTCTGCCAGTTCGCCGGCAGCGGCAGCGACGGCTTTCTCCAGCCGCCTGTTACGGATAGAGGGTTTGGCGGGCTGCTCTTTCTTGTCGCCTTTCAGTTCAACGGGCATGGCGGCGGCATCGGGATTGAAGTAGACGTCGGGGTCGTGTGCCAGTCCGCTGAGCCTCGTGATATTCTTGCATTTCAGGTCGCATTCGCATCCCAGCAGGTCGGCATAATAGCGGTTGCCCTGCTCGAAGATTTTGGAATAGAGTTTCCGGTTCTTCTCCGGAGTGGTCGTCAGGCAGTCCGTACGGTAGATAATGCGAAGCCCCGTACCGCTGATAGTGGTGTAGGACAGCAGCGTATGCTTGTCGGCGCGGACACGTCCGATAAGTTCCGGCAGGCGGTCGGCGTCGATATGGTCGATGTCTGCCAGCGCCAGCGAAGTCCAGCCCGTGATGTTCTCTGCCTGCTTGCCGCCTCCGAAGCACACGGCAACGGCAAAACACGGGCAGGCGGCTTTCTCCCATGCAGCGGCAGCCTTTTGCCCGTTATGACTGTAATAGCGGTGTTTCTCGGTACGGTCGCGCACCAGTGCATCGTTGCGGATAAGGTTTACGATTTCCTGTAACGTGCTGTCCTGCGGATGTGTATCCGAGTAACCTTTGAAAAGGCTGATTGAAGTTTCTTTCATTATTATCGTTATTAGGGTTTTACGGAGTGAAGTTCCGAATAAAGCGCCGGATACGGAAAACAGCGGTTCCCGCATGTGGGAACCGGACAGATGATATATTAACATTATTAACTTTTAAAAGCATTTATAGATGACTCAAAATCTGAATCAGGAATTCGTCCACTTGGAGCTTGGCGACTACCTGGAACTGCTCCAAAACACGATTCTGGTAGGTGGCAAACGACTGAACGACAAAGAGATTTGCCGTAAAATCTCGATGAGTCCCCAGACCTATGGCAAGGTAAAAAGGGCGAAAGTTTAAAGCTGAACCAGTATTACAGTGTGTTCCGCATCTACCGGGAAGAACTGAAAAACCGCCCTGCGGAACTGTATAACGTATTGACAGAGTTGGGCTTACGGCTCGAAACGGACTATATGCGACTGCATGTTCCCCGCCCGTAGTTGACAGGTTGCCGGCCATATTTCCAACTTTTACAGGGGTATGTGTTTTAGAAATGATAAATGTAATCGTTACATTTATCAATAAATTCTCGCGCGCGTAACGATAAAGTTATAAAAGAGGGTGGCAACCTGTCATATCCGCTTTCGGATTTGCCATAGAGCAGATAAACGGCAAACATTATACAATACCTTTCGAGGCGGACACACGGAAGCTGATTAAAATCAGGGTCAATATTCTTGTTTTCATGAAGTGGATTATGTGATGAGTGAAAAGAGGAAAGCAGACCAAAAGCCGGCTCAAAGCAGGCTGAATAAAAACTTTTGATATAAAATTCAAACAGACTCTTGTAATTTGAAAGAAACCGTTATTGTTTTAGATGGTGCATTGGGAGCTGTATTGTCTCTTTGCAGAAGTGCCGAAGCGCACGGGCTTCAAACAGTTGTGGTGTGTATAGAAAGAAACCGCTGCGATATATACGGACATTCAAAATATGTGTCGGCCGTTTATTATTCCGCTGTCGATGATTTGTTGCATACATTTACTGAAATATGCACGCATTGTCAGGTAAAAGGGAAGCCGTTGCTATTGTTTACAGCAGATATATATTGCATGATTGTCAATAAGAGGCGAGCATGCTTCGACCGGATAGTGACATTATGTATGCCGTCTTCAGAAATCATAGACGGGTTCTGTTATAAGAACAAGGCGGGCGATATGGCAAAAGCGAACGGACTGACCGTTCCGCGCACAACTTGTATCAATGATATGCAGGATGTAGAAAAAGTGGCGGATACATTTACTTTCCCTGTAATAATAAAACCCTTGTCAGTGGAACATGGGGAGCAGATAGGATTTAAATATAAAATACTCAACAGGAACGGGTTCATGCAAGAGGATCTGTGGAACTCTTTATCAGGCAACCTGCTCTGTCAGGAATATATTCCGGGCAGTGATAATTCATATTGGTTTTATGTCTTTTTCCGGAGCGGACAGGGGGATGTGACGGAATGTATGGGAGTGAAAACCATGCAATCCAATGGGATAATGGCCGTTGGAACTACAAGGTATAATCCGGAACTGGCACAGGTGGCGCGTGAGTTCTTGAAACGGATAGGCTATGTGGGAATCGGCGGAATTGAATACAAACAATGCAATGGCGCATACTATTTCATTGAGATGAGTACCCGGACAGAGGGATTTCTCCCTATTTCGGATATGGCGGGAGTCTCTATTGCCGATGCGGCTTTTCAATACTACCGGACAGGAGAAACACCTTGCAAAGAAAGCCGACAGCGGGATGGTATCAGGTATATATCCGTATTGTCGGCTGTGGCGGAAGTATTGAGAAGAAAAAATGTGAAAACCGTTATGCGTGCTCTTTTGCTGCTTTTGTTCAGTAGAAAAGGGTATTGGGTAGAATGCTTTTTTAGAGATGGAACATATGTTCGGTATATCCGGCAAATCATTAAACAAAAAATGGAATGAATAAAATAATCAATTTTCATGCAGTAAACAATTCGGAATGGTTTGAGAATGTAATCGTTTATCTGAAACAGAAATATGACGTAGTGGGGATAAAGCAATTGTATGACCATTACTATAACGGGAAGACTTTGCGCAATGCCTGTCTGATAACCGTGGATGACGGTCATCTGTCTTCTGCTGAAGTAATCTATCCTATACTAAAGAAGCATAATGTACCGGCTGTTTTCTTTGTGTCGCCCAAGATAGCGTGCAGGGATGGCATAACCAATTTTTGGTTTCAGGAAATAAGCGGCTATGACATGGATCGTCTGTGGCAGATAGGCAGAGAATTTCTGAATCTGAAAACTCCCGTCCATACGGAATGGATAAAGGAAATGAACATAGATGATATTTGGAAAATGATTGCGTACTATCAGAAGTTCTATCATGTGTCGCCTAAAGCGCCGCAAAATATGACGGCGGAACAAATCAGGCAGATAGACCGTGAGGGATTGGTAGCTATAGGTGCGCACACTTTGACACATCCTATCCTGGCAAATGAAACAGGCCTGCGGGCGGAAGAAGAAATCTGTTCTTCCATTACCCGGCTGGAAGCCATGCTGGGACATCCGGTCTTGACATTTGCCTATCCTAATGGAATTCCGGGTGTAAACTTCGGTGTGCGCGAAAAATGTATTCTGAAAGGAACTTCCGTGAAACTGGCATTTTCCACACAACCGCGTAATTTCCGTACTTCCGATGATGTTTTCGCCATACCCCGGTATGGATTGAGTACGGGTTCCATGAATTTTGTCAGGCTGAAACTGTTTCTGGGAAAATACTATTCACCACTGCGGAAGCTGATAAGAGGCTGAATCATTTTATAAGTTGATTATACGCTCAATCGGTTTTATCTCCATAAGTTATAAATGTCCGATTCTCTAAAACATACCGTGCTTTCCGGAATGGTTTGGAATGCCATAGAACGTTTCGGAGCATCATTGTTTCTGTTCATTTCCAATCTTGTGCTGGCCCGCCTGCTTTCCCCCGACGACTTCGGGTGCATTGCCATGCTGCTGGTCTTTATCAGTGTGTCCGATGCTATTATTGACGGAGGTTTCGGCAGTGCATTGATTCAGAAGAAAAACACTACTGCAACGGATTACTCCACGGTATTCTATTGGAATCTGCTTCTGTCATTCATCTTGTATGCCGTACTGTATTTATGTGCTCCCGCAATAGCCGGATTTTATAATATACCTCTGCTGGACAATGTATTGAAGGTACAGGGAATAGTGTTGATTATCAATGCTCTTGTATTGATTCAGCAGAATATCTTGAAGAAGCAAATCGCATTCAAGAAGATAGCGAAAATAAACCTTACGGCTATCGTAGCAGGTACCGGTATGGGTATTCTGTTAGCATTCTTGGGATGCGGTATTTGGAGTCTGGTTGTAAAATCGTTGGCAACGGGAGTGGTGCAATGCGGCATTTATTGGCTGGGTAACAAGTGGAGACCGGAATGGGTGTTCAGTTGGAAGTCCTTTACCGGATTGTTCCGCTACGGCAGCTTCATGTTCCTGAATTCGATAGCGAACAGCTTATATTACAGTGCGCTTTCGCTGATTATCGGAAGATGCTTTTCGTCTGTGGAATTGGGGTATTATTCGCAGGCTAACAAATTACAGGATGTACCTCGGAACAGTATATCCTCGGTGGTGACTAATGTGACTTTTCCTGTTTTCTCCAACATTCAGGAGGATAAGGCAAAGCTGCGAAATGCTTTTTCAAAGTGTATACGCTCTGTTGCATTCATCCAGTTTCCGATAATCATGGTTCTGATAATTACGGCACGTCCGTTGGTGGCAGTTTTGTTTACGGATAAATGGCTTCCAATGGTTCCATACTTTCAGATTCTTGCTTTTGCAGGTTTGTCATCTACGCTATTTGAAGTTCATACCAATGTCATAAAGTCTTTGGGGAAAAGCCGTGAAGTTTTCATTCTGGAATTCTTACTTCGGATAATGGGACTGACGGTTGTAGCAATCAGTATCCGGTTCGGCATGATTGGGTTGCTTGCGGGATATGCCTTCTCTCAATTTTTGTTTTACATCGCAGCCTCCGCATATGTAGGCAAACTGATACATTACGATATCTGTTTCCGTCTTCGAGATCTTGCTCCGGCCTTTTTTATCGCGGTTTCGGCAGCGGCTTTGGTTTATTGTTTTTCAGCTTTATTCGATGCTGGACCTGTTTATTTGATTTTAATTCAAGCTTCTGTCTATTTTGTCTTGTATTTCTCTTTTTCAAAAATGTTCGGGCTGCAAGAGTTCGACTTCTATTTCGGCAGATTAAAATCAATAATGAAAAAACATTCATAGAATTCTACGAATCGGATTTCTCAGCTCTTAATTTGCATAAATTAATTATACACATATGGCTATAAAAGAGATTTTTACCTTTATATCATCTGATTACCAGCGATATAAAGGTTTATTGGGGGGGGGAAAAATGTTGTCACATATTTGTTATTCGGTTTTGATCATCGTTTTAACTACTGCTTTTGGTTGCGACTTGCTTCACAGAAAAACTTACTATTTCCTTTAGCGATATGGATGCACAGGCGGCTTTCCAAAAAGTATGGCATACAGATTCCCCGCAGGTGTAAGATAGGTTATGGGTTTTATATAGGTCATGGGGTAGGTATTGTTATTAACGGCGGTACTGTGATAGGCAATAACGTAAACATCAGTCAGTTTCTTACTATCGGAAGCAACAAAGGAACACCGGCTGTGATAGGCGATAATGTTTATATAGGCCCCAATGTGTGTATTGTAGAAGATGTGCATATAGGGAATAATGCCACTATCGGTGCAGGTTCTGTGGTAGTGAAGGATGTGCCCGAAGGAGCTACCGTTGCCGGCGTTCCGGCGAAAGTGATTTCGTACAAGAAACCGGGAAGATTTATAAAAGACCGTTACGTTGTTGAGGAATAGACTGTATGTAAGAGAATGAATTCCCGGCATTTACTTAATAACAACAAATAATAGTGTATGAAAATAGTACATTGCGTATTCAGTTTTGGCATAGGCGGAGCAGAGACTATGCTCATAGATATATTGAATGAGCAGTCCAAAACCGAGACTGTAAGTCTTGTCATTGTAAATCATGTTTATCTGGATTTCTTGCTCGAACAGATAAATCCGGCAGTCAGGATATTTAAATTGCGAAGACAGAAAGGTAGTTACTCGCCATTTCCTGTTTTGAAATTGAATTGGCTGTTGTACCGGTTGAATCCTGATGTTATACATGTACATAGCTCTGCGTTGCTCCGCATAATTGCGCTTCGCGCAGGTCGTGGACTGTTTTTAACAGTCCACGCCCTGCATATTCCTTTGGAACATGCAGGGCGTGGAACGCAACTGATAGCGATATCGGAAGCTGTAAAAGCCGATATTCAGCAAAGAACCGGACGGATGGCAATGACCATTCCTAACGGAATACCTATGGATAAAATTGAAAAGCGTACACGCCGGGCATCATTCGTAGGAAAAAACATGCGTATTGTACAGGTATCCCGGTTGGATGTGGAGAAGAAAGGACAAGATATCCTTATAAAAGCCGTAGCCCTTCTGAAAGAACGCGGGATAGAAAACATAGAGGTCGACTTTATCGGGGAAGGACGTTCGGAACCCAGGCTGAGACAATTGGTGCAAGAGTATTGCGTTGGCAATCAAATCAACTTTCTCGGTCTGTGCGACCGCCAATATATTTACAGCCATTTGAAAGAATATGATTTAATGTGTCATCCTGCCCGTTATGAAGGTTTCGGTCTGACGGTAGCAGAGGGAATTGCTGCCATGCTCCCCGTGTTGGTATCGGACGAGGGTGGACCTTATGAAATTATAAAATACGGTGAATTTGGATATGCTTTCCGAATGGAAGATGTTACAGATTGTGCCAATCAAATAGAGTATATCTATAATAATTATGATAAAGCTATGGAACGTGCCGGCAGTGCTTATACTTATGTAGCGGAGCAGTTCTCGGTCAGGCGCATGGTTGCCGATTATATCAAGGCTTATCAGAATCCTTGATTGTGCAAGATACTAAAGCGACTGTTTCTAACTATATTGGTAATTTGCAAAAAAACGTATGGGTAATCAGATTTCAAGAAATGTAATAAGTATTGTGTACTTCCTGTTTTATGTAGGATCTGCTCCCAATCTGTTGGCAAGAAATGCGATTGTATTATTGTTTTTCTTCTTTTATGGACTTGTCATTGCGATGAAAAGCAATAAGAAGTTTGATGCTGTCATACTTATTCCTCTGTTGCTGTTTGCTGTGATAAACTTTCTTTCGATATTAAAATGGGGTGGCTTTTCAATGGAGTTTTTAAGTAACTATGTAGGATATAACCTGCGATATCTGACTGCTTATTTCTTCTTGAAGTATGTGATTACCAATTTTTTTTCTTTCTATGACAGGTTGATTTATACTCTTGCTTTGATAAGTATTCCGTTTTGGCTGGTGCAGCTGTTTGATGTTTCTTTCTTTCACGATTACTTGGGTTTTATGAATTTGGACGGCGATGGTGACCAAAGAAACCGTTGGCATTTTCTGTTGTATACAGCTTATCCTTCTTGGGTAAATGACGGTGCTTTGAGGAATAGTGGATTTACTTCAGAACCTTCTTTCTTTGGTTTTCTACTGCTTTTGTGGATATGTTTACGGCTAATGAGAAATCGGATAAAAATGGATCGGAAAATATGGATAGTAATGTCTGTTGGGCTGACTACACTTTCTACAACTTATTTTATCAGCTTGGTTATGGTATTCATGTTTATCGTGCTGAATAACCGGAAAGTGATTTATAAAATTTTGAGCGTGCTGGGGGGAATTGTCTTTTTGTATTCTTTCTATGTATTGCCGTTTGGTATGCAGAAAATTGATATGATTTGGAACAATGCAAAAGAGAAAGAGCTTTCCGATTACGATTATCTTTCAAAAGGAGAGAACATCAGTCGTGTGCCTAATATGTTAATTGCTAAAGATAACATTGTAAAATGGCCTTTGGGGCACGGGTTGAATGAAAATGGTTTATTGAAAACAAGAAGTGGAGTGACAATAAAAGGGTCTGGATCGTTTACCAATAATTGCATCTATTGGGGAGTTTCTTTCTTTATCTTCTTTCCGATAGTGATTTGGCGGTTTTGGTATACGTTGAAGCATGATTTGTCTATGGCAAGCCGTATGCTGTTGTTAGTTATGACTTGCGCTTGGCTATTTTCGAGTATTGAACTGAAAGACCCACTGTTCTTTATGATTATATGTATCGGACTGATGCGGTATGTGCCGGTATCGGTTCCTGTATGTAAAAACGGAAGAGTAGGATTGGCTCATTTACGATATACAGATAGCATCCTGGATAGGTTTCGTGAGAGGCAACTGTTAAAGTCTATTTCAAACAGAAAATGGGATAGCAGATGAAACATTATAACAGTATAGACCTTTTGAAGTTCCTCATGAGTTTCTTTGTCATAGCGATACACACTGCGTATGACCAAGTTCTCTTAATGCGGCTTATCTGTCCGTGGGTAGTACCGATGTTCTTTGTTATTTCGGGTTTTCTATTGCAGCGCAGAATAAGCATGCAGCGCTCTGTAGAAGTGTGCGGTAAACGTGTGGAAAACTTATTGGGTGGGGTAATAAATAGTTACATAATAAAGTTGGTAAAGCTCTACATCTTATGGACACTGCTTTACTTGCCACTGACTTTTTACGGTTCGTGTGTAGTTGAGAGCAACAGTTTGCTCAGGGCATTCGCGTTGTTTTGCCGGAATGTGATATTTACAGGTGAAAACCATATGAGCTGGCCTCTGTGGTACTTATTGGCTTTAATTTGGGCATCGTTTCTTGTGAAGATAATGTTAAAATGGAAAATGAAAGTCGAGTGGATTCTGATAAGCGGACTTTGTCTTACCTTGATAGGTTGGGGGGTAAAATACGTTTTGGAAACGGAACATGCAGATGATTGTTTGGAGAAAATTGTTTTTGTTTACAAAAAGACATTCGTTGGTACGAGAAACGGTTTGTTCGTGGGGTTTGGCTTTGTCTCTGTCGGGATGTTTTTGGGTAAATGGCAGGATTATTTTTTGAGGCATACTGTGTGGAGTTGTTGGGTGGCAGCATTATCCGTTGCTGCATTTTTGTATGATTTACCATTTTCCACTCATTTACTCTGCTTCTGTATTCTGCTATTTGTAATCCGGATAAGGTTGGCAGACAGAAAGCTGTTTCTATGGTTCAGACGGATGAGTACGTTGATTTATTTCTCTCACATGTTTTTTGTTGCCACTTTAGTATATCTGTTTCCGGAAGTATATGCCGGTCTGCCGCAATTTGCATTGGCATCTGTGTCGACATTCTTTTTCAGCTGTATTGTCATACGGCTTATGGAAGTTCCCGGATTCAGTTTTCTGAAAAAACTTGTTGGATAATTAATGTGCCTGTTTCAAAATTACAAATATCAATGATATGAAAGTATTAATCGTTGCAAGTTATAATTACGGAAAATATTCTCCATTTGTATCGGAGCAGGCAGAATCGGTGAAAGGTTTGAATATACAGATAGATTACTTTCCGGTTAAAGGGAAAGGCGTTTTCGGTTATTTGAAAAATAGGAAGGGTTTATTATTCAAGATAGAAGAATATCATCCGGATATTATTCATGCACATTACGGGTTGTCCGGACTGTTGGCTAATTTACAGCGGGAAGTCCCTGTCGTTACAACCTTTCATGGCAGTGATATTCACTCCGGAGGCATTTGGCTATTACTGTCTAAGATTTGCATGTACCTTTCTGCTTTTAATATATTTGTGAGCAGACGCATTTATGAAACAGCGAAGTATAAAAAAAGTAATTATGCAATACTGCCATGTGGAACAGATACACATACATTCTTTGAACTTCCTAAAGATGAAGCACGTAATGATTTAGGCTGGGAACAAAGCGGGAAATACGTATTATTTGCCGGTGCATTTGAGAATAAAGTAAAAAATTACGCATTAGCGCAAAAAGCCGTTACTTTGGTAAATGGATGTCAGTTAATAGAATTGAAAGGTTATGATAGGGTTCAGGTTAATCTGCTGATGAATGCTTGCGATTGCCTCTTGATGACTTCAGACAAGGAAGCATCGCCTATGGTCATCAAAGAGGCAATGCTATGCGGCTGCCCTATTATAAGCGTGGATGTAGGAGATGTTAAAGATATGATTTCAGGTATCGTCGGTTGTTTTATTGTACGTAGAGAACCGGAAGATATTGCTGATAAACTGTTACATATATTCGAATTGAGGGAAAGAACCGATGGGAGAAACCGTATTATCCAATCGGGACTGGATTTATCTGATATAGCCCGGCGTATCCAGACTATTTATGAGGATGTTTGCAGAATCCATGCAAGAAAATAAATATGTTGTCAGAAATAGGTTTTCACCACAAAAAGAGTACCTTTGTAAAAGGGCATAAAAAAACCCGGATTCATCACCAGTAACTAAAAGCTGGGAGAGGAACGCCCGGGACTGCATTGCAAAAGTACTGATTATTATGATATATAACAAATCATTTCTCGAAAAAGTTTTTTCGAATAAGCGTATGGAACGATATTTTATACGCTATCCCAATGATGAAGCACGGGCTGTACTGCATTATCAGTGCAATTTGCAATTGGCAGAAGCTTTTTACACTAGTCTTTCGGTTTTTGAAGTTACTCTGCGTAATGCACTTAGCCGGGAAATGGAAACGATGACCGGACGGCAAGATTGGTATGTCGTATTTCCTGTCACACCGGGATTGACTAATCTGAACCGCTACATTACTCAGGCAGCAAAACAGATTGCCGGTCGGCACGAAAATATCACCCCTTCCAAGGTTGTAGCCGAATTGACATTAGGTTTTTGGGTATCGTTGTTGAATAGCGAATACGAACGTTTGTTATGGAAAGATTTGAGGCGTGCTTTTCCATATCTTCCCAAAAAAGAACGGCAACGGAAGAATGTTTCTGCACCATTGAATACTTTCCGCTCATTCCGTAACCGGGTGTTTCATAACGAATCTATTTGCTGGAATTTGCATCGGGTAGAAGAGATTCATCAGAAAATGATTACCGTATTGGGTTGGATAAACAAAGATGTCCCTGGTTGGTTGCAGCAGGTAGATCGTTTTGAAACCGTGTGCCGCCAAATACGTAGTACAATGAACTGGGCTTAAGTTTCTGTACTATTTGCTTTGTCGTTTATCAAAAATAAGTATTTACCGCAAACTCAAATTGTTCCTTAAATATTCTCTTAAAAGCAGAAATGTTATTTTGTTGATAGAAAATAAACATTGCTTTTTTGTTGTGTCGGTGATGCCGACACGATGGGAACGGATATTCCTGTCTACGTTCAAATTATCGGTCAGAATACTATGAATATCTTCGACATGGCTTACGGTCAGAGTCTTTAAATAATCCGGTTCTTGAAGTATGAATTTTAAGGTTTAGAGCAGGGAATATGTATTGCTTTCTTTCCGTGAGGATTTCCAGCTTAAGTCTATGCCCAACCGCTTCATTTCGAATTTGAATCCTTGCTGTATGGTACGTTCATCGATTTCTTTTTCAAATATGAAAAAAATACTTGTTTCATTGAATCATCCCGCCCATTACCATTTGTTTAAGAATACAGTAGCCATTCTTAGACAAAGAGGGTATGAGCCGCTTTATGTTATCAGTAATAAAGATATATTGGAACGTCTGATGATTGCGGAAAATGTTGAATACATAAAACTAAACGAACAGATTAGACGAAAGAAGAGTATGTTATCTGTTTTCTGGGGTGCTGGCATTGATTTACTTAGAAAGGATTATTTACTCTTTTGTTTTGTCCGTAAGCACAGGCCTTCGATTATGATTGGAACTGATATAAGCATTACACACATTGGAAAACTGAGAAATATTCCAACCTTGTTCTTTAATGAGGATGATTTTGAAATTAATAAATTGGCATGTATGTTTGCCTATCCATTTGTTACGAAAGTTGTTTCACCGGATATCTGTTCGGTGGGTAAGTATACAAGAAAGAAAATAGCTTATAAAGGATACCAAAAAATAGCTTATTTACATCCTGATTACTTTTCTCCCGATTATGAGTTGATAAAAGGGATAGTGAGTAAGAATGAATCGTTTTTTATAATACGGTTGGTTAGTCTTACCGCAGGACATGACCTCACGGGACAACATAACGGAATTTCTATGTTCTTATTGGATAACTTGATTGATATTTTATCAAGGTACGGACGTATATTCATCACCAGTGAAACTGTCCTTGATGCGAAATATAACCGGTATGTCCTGAAAATGGAACCTAATTTAATGCATCACTTACTTTCGTTTGCAACCCTTTTTATCGGAGATAGCCAGTCCATGTGTTTCGAAGCAGGGTTATTGGGTACTCCATATATCCGGTATAATGATTTTGTAGGTAAAATTAGTGTTCTTAATGAAGTGGAACATACCTACAAGCTTGGAGTGGGTATACCGACCGATAATCCCTCCCGCCTTCTAAATGTAATTGAAGAACTGTTGTCTACCCCTGATTTGAAAAGTGTATGGAGGGAAAAAGTAAAGCAAGTATATAAAGATAAAATTGATGTAGCCAAGTTCTATGCGGATGTTATTGAAAACGAGATAAAATGATATTATAAATATGGAAACCATAAAACGATGTAACCGATGTGTCTTGGATTCAACAGTAGAGGATAATACTTTTGATTCAGACGGTGTGTGTAAATATTGCCATATACATGATGAGTTGGAGAGAAGCCATCCTGTTTCAGAATTTCAAGTAGAAAAGCTCATTAATAGAATTAAAGATGCAGGACGATACAAGAAATATGATTGTGTCTGCGGCTTAAGTGGAGGACGAGATAGTTCATACACGCTGTTAAAAGCTGTTGAATACGGTCTGAGGCCATTGGTTGTTTCTGTGGATAACGGCTGGGGAACTTCAATAGCGGATGCTAATATAAAGAATGCCTGTGATATTTTAAAGTTAGAACCAATAACAATAAAATTTGATTGGAATGAATACCGGGATTTACAGCGCTCGTTCTTTATAGCCGGCGTGCCGGATGTCGACTCTCCTACGGACTTAGCGATTTATGCGGCTTTACATCAGCTGGCAAGGCAATATAAAATCAGGTATATACTGAATGGGCACAGCTTTCGTACAGAAGGTTCGTCTCCGATAAGCTGGTCTTACTTTGACCCGGTTTATATAAAGAATGTACAAAATGAGTTTGGGACAATTCGATATGATAAGATACGGTCTATTCCTACAATTACCTGCCGGGATTTGATTGTCGATACATTTATCCATAGAATTAAAGAGGTTCGAATTCTTGAGTTTATGGATTATAGGAAAAAAGATGTAGATAAGGAACTGAAAGAGAAACTTAAATGGCAAGATTACGGCGGACATCACCAGGAAAATAAGTTTACTCATTTTATCCAGTCGTATTATCTACCGGTGAAGTTTAATATAGACAAACGGAAGACGGAGTTGTCGGCACAAATCCGTAGCGGGCATATTACAAGGAAGGAGGCATTGAAGATTATCGGACAACCGTATTCTTTCGACCAGGAAATCGTAGATGAAGTTACTGCGCGTTTGGGCTTTAGCCCGCAACTGTTTCAAAGTATGATGCAGGAAAAGAAACATTCTCATAGAGAGTTTAAAACACTCCTTTCATTCTACCGGCTTTTCCGTTTTCCTATATATCTTGTTGTCAGAATGAAATTGCTTCCACAAATTCTATATTTAAAATATTGCCAGTAGAACGTAGGTCTATGAAAAAGATATTAACCGTAATCGGTGCACGCCCTCAAATAATAAAAGCTGCAGCTTTGTCGCGTGCTATCCGAAATAATTACTCCGACAGAATAGAAGAAAAAATTCTTCATACCGGTCAACATTATGATATGAATATGTCTCAGGTGTTTTTTGAAGAGTTATGTATTCCAAAACCTGATTATAACTTAAATGTAGGTTCCGGGAAACATGGAGAACAAACTGCAAAAATGATAGCTGGTATAGAAGAAATACTTTTGTCGGAACATTTTGATGGGGTGGTTTTATATGGCGATACTAACTCTACACTTGCCGGTGCAATTGCTGCTTCTAAGCTTCATGTTCCGATATTTCATATTGAAGCGGGGTTACGTTCATTTAATATGGATATGCCGGAAGAAATAAACAGAATTGTTTGTGACCAATTATCTTCCATTTTATTTGCACCGACAAATACGGCAGTTGCAAATTTGAAGAATGAGGGATTCGAAATTGCTCCGGCTATATTTCATGGAAACAAACATCGGCAAGTGTATAATAGCGGTGATGTGATGTATGATAACAGTATGTATTTTGCGACAATAGCTGATAAAAAGAGTAATATACTACGAGAGTATGGTTTGCAAGCCAATAGTTTTATATTAGCGACGATTCATCGGGATTATAATACGGATAGTAAAGAACGTTTAACGGATATATTCAAGGCATTGTATTATATTGCAAATGAATATCGGATAAAAATAGCTATTCCATTACATCCGCGAACAGCTAAATTGTTGGAAATAAATCTTGATGTTGATTTAATAGATAAAGTAAAGCAATTGGCTCAGATTCTTATTTTGCCACCGGTTTCATTCCTTGATATGATTAGTTTGGAAAAGAATGCCAAGTTGATTATGACCGATTCGGGAGGAGTTCAAAAAGAGGCTTTCTTTTATGAAAAGCCTTGTATAATTCTTAGGTCAGAAACCGAATGGGTGGAAATCGTGGAAAATAATGCCGGTATAATTGCAGATGCGGATTTTAATAGGATTGTGAATGCATACAACGTATTGTCTGTCAGTAATATGTCTTTTCCTCAACTATTCGGTAATTCCAAGGCAGCAAATATTATTCTCGATAAGATCGTGGCTTATTAAGAACTTGTTTAAATTTTAATTTAATGTTTCAGTAGAAAAAAGATAATATGATAAAGAACATGAAGAAGTATGGATACATAGCCTTTGTACTATGTGTCCTGGCGGGTTGTGCGTCGCAAAAACAGATTTCGTACCTGCAAGATGTGCCGGATGACTATCGGCAAAAGATAACCCAGGATTATGACCTCAGGATTCATCCGGATGATTTGCTTTCCATTATGGTGAACAGTAAAGATCCTGAACTGGCACAGATGTTCAATCTGCCGATGGTAAGTTATCAGATAGCTAACAGCAATACCGGATATGCAGGAGGACAAAACCGGGTATTGGGGTATCTGGTGGACAAAGAGGGAAATATCGACTTTCCGCAGTTGGGAGTTATCAAAGTACAGGGAATGACACGTGCAGAACTGACAAAATATATCAAAAGCCAGTTGATAGAAAAGGGACTGGTAAAAGATCCCATCGTAACCATCCAGTTCCTGAACTTCAAAGTATCGGTATTGGGGGAAGTGAACCGGCCGGGAATATTCGAGATAACCAGCGACCGCATCACCTTGCTGGACGCATTGAGCCTTGCTGGCGACTTGACCATTTACGGGCAGCGCGAGAATATAAAGGTTGTCCGGGAAGAAAATGGAGAGCGGGTAGTGGTTTCGCTGGACTTGCGGAACAAAGATTTATTGTCGTCTCCTTATTATTATCTGCAACAGAATGACGTAGTGTACGTAGAACCCAATAAGGTAAAGGCAGGACAACGGGAGATAAACCAGAACAGAACCATAGGTACGTTTGCTTCCATACTATCGGTAATGGTATCCTTGGCCGTGCTTATATTCAAATAAAAAACAGTAAAGAAAAAGTTTATGGGAAAAGACAGGTTTGAAGATTTGGACTTCATAGATTTTAATGACAGCCGCCGGCAGGAGGGCACGGTGATTGCCGATATGCTGTCGGCAGTGTATCGCAACCGGAAATGGTTCATCCTCTCCGTAGCGGTGTGTGTCCTGATAGGTTTTCTGTATCTGAAAAGTTCTTCGAAGATATTTTTGCGTACCGCCACGGTATTGGTGAAGGATGAGCAAAAAGGCGGGGGTGTCAATGGTGCGGCTGCTTTTCAGGATTTGTTTTCGTTAGGCGGCAGCACGGTAGATAACGAAGTGGGTATCTTTAAAAGTAAGCGGCTGATGCGGACGGTAGTCGAAACACTGCATCTGGATATAAGTTACAAGGAGTGGGACGGACTGAGAAAGAAGGAACTCTATACGTCCACGCCGTTTGCCGTTACCTTCCTTGATGCAACTCCTTCACAACAGATAAGCCTTACTGTTACGATGTCGGACAATGGAAAGGTGACGCTGGCGGATATGACCCTGCAAAATGAAGAGGAAGAAGAGGAATTTGACGAAATCCTGACCGTGCAGCCGGGAGATACGGTGAATACTCCGGTGGGAAAAATGGTGGTGGCATCGACACTGTTTACGGATGAAAACAGCATAGGAAAGACGGTCTACGTGACGAAGGGAAATATGAAAGAAGTAGCGGAGTCATATAACAAGGCTTTGAATGTAGGGGTGGCAAACAAGCAGTCGTCACTGATAGCCCTGAGCATCGAGGACGAGAATGTGCAGCGGGCGGAAGATTTACTGAATACACTGATTGAGGTTTATAAGAACGATGCCATCGAGGATAAAAACAGGATTGTGATAAATACCGCCAGATTTATCGGCGAGCGGTTGGAGATAATCGAAGCCGACCTGGCTGCCGTGGATGCGGAAATTGAGAATTATAAGAAAAAGAACAGACTGACGGATATTGCTTCGGAAAGCGCTTTGTATCTGCAAAGTTCGAGCATGCTTGATACGGAAGGGTTAAGCGTGGAAAATCAGCTTAATATGGCGCAATATATGAAGGAATACTTGCAGGATAACTCGAAGACGACAGAGCCTGTCCCTGCAAGTATCGGGATAGATGATATGGGAGTGCAGAACCTGATTATGGAGTACAACACGGTGCTGACGCGCAGGAACAAGCTGATAGCCAACAGTAGTGCCAATAATCCGCTCGTGCGTGACCTGAACGGTACGCTGATGTCCATGCGCCTGTCTATCGCAAAAGCTGTGGACAACCTGATAGCAAGTCTGGAGATACAGGTGGCGAATATGAAGAACAAGGAGCGGGAGAACAGCAATAAGATAGCATTCGTGCCTACTCAGTTGAAGTATGTGGTAAGCATAGAACGGCAACAGAAGATAAAGGAAGAACTGTATCTGTTTCTGTTGAATAAAAAAGAGGAAAATGAGCTCCAGCTTTCCATTACGGAGAGCAATTGCCGCATCATAGACCCGGCAGAAGGTGTGGACCTGCCGGTAGCACCCAAGAAGGTGCAGGTAGCGCTGATTGCTTTGCTGGCGGGGATTATGCTGCCTGCCTTGTGGATTTATATCCGCTCGCTGCTCAATACCAGCGTGCATACGAAGAAAGAACTGAAAGCGGGTGTGAACATTCCTTTCTTGGGAGAAGTGCCGCTTGAAAAGAATAAGCATGAGAAAGATATCGTGGTACAGGAAGGCAGCAGGGAAAGCATTTGTGAGGCCTTCAAGATAGTGCGCGATAATCTGGACTTTATGGATACGGAAAAGAAAACGGTGGGAAAGGTAGTGCTGGTGACTTCGGCAAATCCTGACTCCGGAAAAACCTTTATTACGCTTAATCTGGGTATGAGCATGGCGCTGGCGAATGTAAAGGTAGTGATTCTCGACCTTGACCTGCGGAAAGGTTCTTTGAGCAAAAGCGTAGGGATAGGTATGAAAAAGACCGGCGTATCGAACTACCTGAGCGGCAAGGTGGATGATGTGAAAGAACTGGTGCAGGTGTGTGGAGATGATAACCGGCTGCATATCATTACATCGGGAGCGCTGCCCCCCAATCCTGCGGAATTGCTGAAGAGCGGCAGACTCGACCGGCTGCTGGAGGAGCTGAAAAAGAACTATGATTATATCTTATTGGATAACCCGCCTTATGGTGTTGTGGTGGATACACAGTTGTGCGGACGGTTGGCGGACCAGACGGTGTATGTAGTCCGCTCGGGCTTGTTCGACAAGCGGATGTTACCGGAGTTGCAGGAACTGTATGATTCGGGAAAGATGAAGAATATGAGTATTCTGCTGAACGGAATAGATTATGTAAAGACAGGTTATGGGTATGGCTACGGATATGGTTACGGCAATTACGGGAACGATGAAAACCGGAAGAACAAGAAGCCGCTGTACAAAAGGATATTTGGAATTTAAACGCTATGGGTATGTTTTTCTTACGACATAAAACAAAGTTGGCGGATATCGGTTTCTTCAGGGATTTTGTGGATAGTCACAGCCATATCCTTCCGGGTGTGGACGACGGCATAAGGACGATAGAGGAATCCTTGACAGTGTTGGCGTACTTCGAATCGCTCGGAGTGAAGAAGGTGAGGCTGACGCCTCATGTGATGAATGGTGTGGAACACTGGGAAGATGTGTTGCAGGCTTTCGATACGTTGTGCAAGCGCTATACCGGAGAAACCGTACTTGAACTGGGAGCTGAATATATGCTGGACTCCGGCTTCAGGGAGAGGCTGGAGAAGGGATTGCAGCCTTTGTGCGGGGATTGTGTATTGGTAGAGACGTCTTATTTTTCTCCACCAAACAATCTGGACGAGCTGTTGTACGATGTATCGCTTGCCGGATATACGCCGGTGATTGCGCATCCCGAACGTTATCTTTATATGAGGTACGGTGATTATTGCGAATTGAAGGACAAGGGCTATCTGTTGCAGCTGAACTTGCTTTCGCTCTCCGGTTATTATGGAAAACAAGTGATGAAAAATGCTGAAACATTGCTGGAAAAAGGTATGTACGACATGGTAGGGACGGATTTGCATAATCTGGAGACTTTCGGAAAATGGATAGGAAATGTGAGGCTGACGGATAAGCTGGCGAGAGAAATAATGTCTCTTCGCTGACTGTCAAAGTCCGCAATGAGTTAGGAAGCTCCGGAGACCTGTGCTTTTGCAGGTTTCCGGAGCTTCTGCCGTTTTTGGGGTATTTAGAGTTTTCTATTAAAATTGTGAGAGTTGTTTTGATATATTTCCGTATCTTTGCCCCATTATTGAATATTGAACCAACGAATTTTAGGAACCGGACATGATAAAGAAAGTCGTAAAAGTCCTTTGGATTTTCATCGCGCTGATAACATTGACATGCGTTGTTATTTTCTTCTCGATAGCAAAAGGTTGGATTGGCTATATGCCCCCTGTGGAAGATTTGGAAAATCCCAATTATAAATTTGCAACGGAAATATTCTCGGAAGACGGGAAAGTTCTGGGAACTTATTCTTATAGCAAGGAGAATCGCGTGTTTGTGGGATACAATGATTTGTCGCCCCATATTATCAATGCGCTGATTGCAACGGAAGACGTGCGCTTTGCCGAACATTCGGGGATTGATGCCATCGCGCTGTTCCGTGCCGTGGTGAAACGTGGTATTCTGATGCAGAAGAATGCGGGCGGCGGCAGTACAATCAGCCAGCAGCTTTCCAAGCAGCTTTATTCGCCAAGCGCCGACAACATAGTGGAACGTCTGTTCCAAAAGCCCATCGAGTGGGTTATAGCCGTAAAACTGGAACGCTATTATACCAAAGAGGAAATTCTTACGATGTATCTCAATAAGTTCGACTTCCTGAATAATGCGGTGGGTATAAAGACTGCCGCCTATACCTATTTCGGTTGCGAACCGAAGGATTTGAAAATTGAGGAAGCCGCCACACTGGTGGGTATGTGCAAGAATCCTTCCCTTTATAATCCGGTACGTTATAACGAACGTTCGCGCGGACGCCGCAATGTGGTGCTCGACCAGATGCGCAAGGCCGGATATATCACCGTTGAGGAACGGGATTCGTTGCAGGCATTGCCATTGAAGCTGTCCTATCATCGCGTAGACCATAACGAAGGTCTTGCAACGTATTTCCGTGAATACCTGCGTGGTGTGCTGAATGCCAAGAAGCCCGATAAATCGGACTATCGCGGCTGGCAGATGCAGAAGTATTACGAGGATTCGCTCGACTGGGAAACAAACCCTCTGTTCGGCTGGTGCGAAAAGAATACGAAGAAGGACGGAAGCAAATATAATCTTTATACGGACGGGTTGAAAATCTATACTACAATAGACTCCCGCATGCAGAAATATGCAGAGGATGCCGTGACCGAGCATCTGAAAGAATTGCAGGGCTACTTCTTCAAAGAGAAGAAAGGTGCGAAGAAAGCGCCTTATACTTTCCGTTTGACGCAAGAACAGGTAGACGAAATTCTGGACCGTGCCATGAGACTGTCCGACCGCTACCGCATCATGAAGAGAACCGGAGCTTCCGAAGCGGAAATCAGGAAAGCGTTCGATACGCCCGAACAAATGTCTGTATTCAGTTGGAGCGGTGAGAAAGATACTGTAATGACTCCGATGGATTCCATACGTTATTATAAGTTCTTCCTGCGTGCCGGCTTCATGTCGATGGATCCGCGTAACGGTCATGTAAAAGCGTATGTAGGCGGCCCGAACCATCACTACTTTAAATATGACATGGCAATGGTGGGACGTCGCCAAATCGGTTCTACCATGAAACCGTATGTGTATTCGCTGGCTATGGAGAACGGTTTTTCTCCTTGCGACCAGGCTCGTCATGTGGAATATACATTGATAGACGAAAACGGAAAACCCTGGACACCGCGCAATGCCAATAAAAAACGTTATGGTGACATGGTGACGGTGAAGTGGGGATTGGCCAATTCGGACAACTGGATCACAGCATACCTGATGAGCAAACTGAACCCGTATGAGTTGAAGCGGTTGGTGCACAGCTTCGGTGTGCGCAACCGTGAGATTGTGCCTTCGGTGTCTCTCTGTCTCGGTCCTTGCGAAGTCTCCGTAGGAGAGATGGTAAGCGCCTATACCGCATTCCCGAACAAGGGTATTCGTGTTGCGCCGCTGTTTGTAACCCGTATTGAGGATAACGACGGTAATGTGCTGGCTACATTCTCGCCGGAAATGCAGGAAGTAATCAGCGCATCCAGTGCCTATAAGATGCTGGTAATGCTGCGTGCAGTTGTCAATGAAGGTACGGGCGGACGTGTCCGCCGTTTGGGTGTAAAAGCCGATATGGGTGGCAAGACTGGTACGACCAACTATAATGCCGACGGCTGGTTCATGGGCTTTACGCCTTCGCTGGTGTCCGGCTGCTGGGTGGGCGGTGAAGACCGTGATATTCACTTCGATACGATGTTGCACGGACAAGGTGCTTCCATGGCATTGCCTATCTGGGCTAAGTATATGGTAAAAGTGCTTGGCGACAAGTCTTTGGGGTATGATGAAAACGAAACGTTCCAGCTGCCTGAAGGTTTTGACCCCTGCAAGGACAGCGGATATGAGGATGCGGATGCGGAACCGGCATCGGAAATGGGACTGGACGATTTGTTTAATTAAGAATTGGGAAATGGTGTACACAATCTGCATCGGCAGTAACGTGAACAGGAAAGAGAATTTGGCGTTGGCACGCAAGAGGCTGTCCGAACTTTTTCCGAATATCCGTTTTTCTGCAGAAGCGGACACAGAGCCGTTGTTTTTCCGGCGGCAGGCGTTGTTTGCCAATCAGGTGGCGCGTTTCACGTCCGATTCTGATGCGGATGAAATCATACTCCATTTGAAGGATATAGAACGGGAAGCCGGAAGGACTCCCGAAGAAAAGAAACAGGAGATTGTACGTCTTGATATAGACTTGCTGTCTTGTGACAGCAGGGTGTATAAACCCGAAGATTTAAAGCGGGACTATATCATCCGCGGACTGAAAGAATTGAATGATGGAAAGTCTGAGGCGACAAATGCCATTGAAACGTTTCTTTATAATAATGTGGTAATTTAAGTTTTAAAGATATGAAATTCCTGGGAATAATTCCTGCCCGTTACGCATCTACGCGTTTCCCTGCCAAACCTTTGGCTTTGTTGGGCGGAAAGACCGTTATTCAACGGGTATATGAACAAGTGGCCGGTGTTTTGGATGATGCTTATGTAGCTACCGACGACGAGCGCATTGAAGCTGCCGTAAAAGCATTCGGCGGAAAAGTTGTAATGACGTCCGTGCATCATAAAAGCGGTACAGACCGTTGTTATGAGGCTTGTACCAAAGTAGGGGAAGGCTTTGATGTGGTGGTAAACATTCAGGGCGATGAACCTTTTATACAGCCGTCTCAACTGGAGACCGTAAAGGCCTGTTTTGACGATCCGTCCACACAGATTGCCACTTTAGTAAAACCCTTTACTGCAGATAACGGTTTTGAGGCATTGGAGAACGTAAACTCTCCCAAAGTAGTGCTCAACAAGAACATGAATGCTCTTTATTTCAGCCGTTCTATCATTCCGTACCAACGTAATGCGGAGAAGCGGGAGTGGCTGAAAAACCATACATATTACAAGCATATCGGATTATATGCCTATCGGGTGGAAGTGTTGAAAGAGATAACCTCGCTTCCGCAGTCTTCTCTTGAACTGGCGGAGTCGCTGGAACAGTTGCGCTGGCTGGAAAACGGTTATACCATTAAAGCCGGTATTACCGAAGTGGAGACAATCGGTATTGATACACCGCAGGATTTGGAACATGCGGAACGTTTCCTGCAAGCACGAAACGCTCAATGAATATCGGTTCGGGGATGCTTTTGGACAGGACCATTCAGCCTAAGGTGAGGGACATTGAGCACTTGGCCGTACAGATGCCCCAACGGTGCACTATGCCCAATGGTGTGTCTTTGAATGTGCTTGACTCTGGCGATAATGAAGTCGTGCGCATAGACCTGCTGATGGAAGGCGGGCGCTGGCAACAGTCGCAACCGTTACAGGCTTTGTTTACGAACCGTATGCTGCGCGAAGGGACGCTTCGGTACAGTGCGGGGGAAATAGCGGAGAAGTTGGACTATTACGGTGCCTGGCTGGAGTTGTCCAGCGCATCGGAATATGCGTATGTTACTCTTTATTCGCTGAACAAATATTTGCCTCAGACATTGGAAATACTGGAATCCATCGTAAAAGAGCCTGTGTTTCCGGAGAAGGAGCTGGGTGTTATAATAGAAAATAATATCCAGCAGTTCATGGTCAACTCGTCCAAAGTGGATTTTCTGGCGCATCGGGCGCTGATGAAAGCTGTATATGGTGAGGTGCATCCTTGCGGACGGCTGGTGCAGAAAGAGGATTATGGCAGGATAAATCCTGCTGTACTCAGAGAGTTTTACGACCGGCATTATCATTCCCGGAACTGTACGATTTACGTTTCCGGAAAGGTGGGCGATGATTGTGTACGGCGGATAGAAGATATGTTTGGTAAGGAAGTGTTCGGCAAAGACTTCCGCAAACCGGAAAGGCGGGAGTTTATTCCGGTTTCTTCCATGGATAAACGGATTTTTGTAGAACATGCGGATGCCATGCAGAGTGCGGTTCGCATGGGGATGCTTTCTTTGGAACGCCATCATCCCGATTATTTGAAGACCAGAGTGATGGTAACGCTGTTTGGCGGATATTTCGGAAGCCGTCTGATGTCCAATATCCGTGAAGAAAAGGGATATACCTATGGTATTTCTGCAGGTATCGTTTCTTGTCCGGGACCGGAAATGCTGGTTATCAATACGGAAACGGCAAACGAGTTTGTGGAGCCTCTTATCCGGGAGGTTTACCATGAAATAGATTGCTTGCAGAATGATCTGGTGCCGGAAGAAGAATTGGCAATGGTAAAGAATTATATGCTGGGCGAAATGTGCCGCAGTTATGAATCGGCATTCTCACTGGCAGATGCGTGGATGTTCGTTCAGGTTTCGGGTTTTGGCGATACACACTTTGAAGATGCTCTGAACGCAGTCAGAGATATTACTCCTGAAGATATACGCGAACTTGCCGGAAAGCATTTGTGCAAAGAGAAATTAAAAGAAGTCATATCCGGCAAAAAAATGTCATAAAAAGCGGGAACCGCCTCGTGGTTTTGGCAGATTAATCGTATCTTTGTCAAAACCCTAATTAAGTAACTTGTAATCCAAGATGAAATATCTATATACTGCAATTTTTCTGTTATACTTGTCACAGGGCAGTGTCGCAGCCCAGGAAAAAGGCGGCTTCTTCGATAAAATAAAGGGAACTTTCTCGTCGGAAATAAAAATAGGGACGCATACGTTTAAGGATGGTTCCGTATATACCGGTGAGATGAAAGGACGCAAACCCAACGGAAAGGGAAAGACGGTATTTAAAAACGGTGATGTCTATGAAGGCGAGTACGTTAAAGGAAAGCGTGAAGGGTATGGAATTTACACTTTTCCCGACGGTGAAAAGTATGACGGCCAGTGGTTTCAAGACCAACAGCACGGCAGAGGTATCTATTATTTTATGAATAATAACCGTTATGACGGTATGTGGTATCAGGATTACCAGCATGGCAAAGGTACTATGTACTACTATAACGGAGACCTTTATGAAGGCGATTGGATAAATGACAAGCGTGAAGGTCAGGGTACTTACGTTTGGAAGAACGGTTCCAAATACATCGGTTCGTGGAAAGACGATAAGAAAAACGGTGAAGGCACGTTAGTCTGGAATGACGGTTGCAAATACGACGGTCAATGGAAGAATGATGTGCGTGATGGCAAAGGTACGTTTGAATATGCCAATGGTGATAAGTATGTGGGTGATTGGAAAGAGGATATGCAGCATGGCAAGGGCATTTACTTCTTTCATACGGGCGACCGTTACGAAGGTTCTTATGTGCAGGGTGAACGTACCGGTGAAGGTATTTACTATCATGCCAGCGGCAATAAATATGTAGGAAACTTCAAGAACGGTATGCAGGACGGACACGGTACGTTTACATGGGCGAACGGTGCTGTATATGACGGACAATGGAAAGACAACCAGCGCAATGGCTATGGCGTTTACAAATGGAACGTCGGTGACTCCTACGAAGGCGAATGGAAAGATAATAAATTCAACGGTCAGGGAACTCTGATTCTTACCGACGGTACAAAATACAAAGGCGGTTTTGTAAATGGTCTGGAAGAGGGGAGTGGCGTGCAGGAAGATAAGAACGGAAACCGCTATGAAGGTTTCTTCAAACAAGGCAAAAAAGACGGTCCGTTTGTGGAAACGGATAAAAATGGAAAGCTGGTGCGGAAAGGAACCTATAAAATGGGAAGGTTGAGTAATTGAAATCAGGGAATGAAAAGGGGCATTCGGTAAAATGTCCCTAAAAAATAGAGAGGGCTGCGCGATTCTGAATGAATACTGCGCAGCCCTTATTTTTTATTTCTTAATTCTCAATTTTCAAATAATATATTGAGAACTGATAGATTCGTTGCTTACGACTCTTCTGATAGTTTCGGCAAACATATCGGCAATGCTTAATTGTTTAACCTTATCGCATTTCTTGGAGTAAGGAATGCTGTCTGTAAATACCATTTCAGTCAAGCCTGATTCCTGTACGCGGAATGATGCCGGATCGGACATGACACAGTGACTGGCAATGGCACGTACGGATTTAGCACCGGCTTCCATCATGATGTTGGCTGCTTTGGTGATAGTACCTGCGGTATCTACTATATCATCTACCAATACTACATTCTTGTCTTTTACGTCACCGATAATCTGCATGGTGGCAACAACGTTTGCCTTCTCACGGGTCTTGTTGCACAATACCAAAGGTACACCGAGGTATTTGGAGAATGTGCTGGCACGTTTTGAACCGCCTACGTCGGGAGTTGCAATAACAAGGTCATCCAACTTTAATGATTCGATATAAGGAAGGAATACTGCCGATGCATACAAATGGTCAACCGGAATGTTGAAGAAACCTTGAATTTGGTCAGCATGAAGGTCCATAGTAATCAAACGGTCGATGCCTGCAACTGAAAGCAGGTCAGCTACCAACTTGGCGCCGATGGATACACGCGGTTTGTCTTTTCTGTCCTGACGTGCCCAACCAAAATAAGGAATTACTGCAATAACACTTTTGGCAGATGCTCTTTTGGCCGCATCAACCATCAGCAGAAGTTCCATCAAATTGTCGGAATTAGGGAAAGTGGATTGAACCAGGAATACATTTGCGCCACGGATAGACTCTTCATAAGAAACAGCGAATTCACCATCGGCAAAGTGGGTGATATTCATTTTTCCTAGAGGGCAATTAAGGCTGGCGCAGATTTTTTCTGCAAGGTATCTCGAGTTTGTTCCTGAGAATACCATAAAAGGTGCTTTTTCGCTCATTTTGTAATAGATATTACCTATTTATTAATTTGCATGCAAAGGTATGAATTTCCCGCTACATAATACAAGACTTATTGTAGAAAAAATATTTTTCTTTACCGGATTTATTTGTAGCTTTGCTTTGTGAAATACCTTTCATCTATATTATTAATAGGAATGCTATGCCTGATAGGTACGGCATTTGTTTCGTGCGTGGGTACAGCTCCTACAAAAGAGGTGCATCTGATTGACTCCTTAAATCAGGCGGCATATGCTTATCGTTATAAAAATTTGGACTCATCGTGTCATGCGGCTTCAAAGGCTTACCGGGGAGTGAAACTTTACAGGCAAGGAAAGGCGGAAGCTTGTAACAATCTGGGATTCTGCGCTTTTATGCGAATGGACTTTGAACAGGCGGAGAAATACTATCAGGAAGTGTACAGCCTGACAAAGAATGAATTGGAACTTCTGATTGCCGATATAGGCTTGATGAAAATTTATCAGCGGACGGCACTGAACAAAGAGTTCTATGACTACCGCAATAGTGCTGTACGCCGCATGAAACGCATCGCAGAGGATAACAATTTGTTTGTAGACAGGCATGAGCGAATGCGGCTGACCTATGCTCGGTCGGAGTTTTATATTGTGTCTGCCATATATTACTATTATTTGCAGCAACGGCCGGAAGCTTTGGCATCTATCAATGAGGTGCCGGAGAATGAGGAGTTGGCAACAGACACAAATCAGTTATTGTATTATCACTATATAAAAGGGTCGGCTTCTTTGTGCGAAGGAGAAACGCCCGATGAGCGTCGTTTAAGGGAGTTTGATGAACTTTACACTACTTGGAAATTAGCTTCCAGGAAAGGGTATCTGTATTTTGAAGGAAACGGTATACAGGGATTGGCTAATTTAATGGCTTCTCCGGATAATTATGATTTTTATCAAGGACGGCGGACGCATGCGTTGAAACAATTCGGCGAGCCGGTGGATTCTTTACTGCCTATGCGGTTGGGACAACAGGCTTTGGAGAAATTCCGGCAGTATAATGACATTTACCAAATTGCGGGTGCATACGTTTCTATCGGGAAATATTTGAATGCGCATGGAGAATATGAGCAGGCACTCGATACTCTGAAACGTGCCTTAGAGTGTGTAAACGATCATCATCGCCGTTTTTACGATTGCCACGACAGTCTGGATTGGTTGAAGGCTTACGACCGTCGTGATACGGTATGTGCGGAGAAATCCTGGATTCGGCAGAAATTAAAAACCGTTCCCGAATGGATTTCAAGGATACGTGAACAGTTGAGTGTCACTTATGCCGGATTGGAAATGAAAGAGTATTCGGATTATAACAGGAATATATATCTGGATATTCTGGAAGATACCCGTCAGGATAAGGAATTGGAAAGTCGTTATCAAGCATTGGAAAGAGAAGCAGGACAGCTTAATCTGTTGCTTTTCTGTGTGATTACGGGGCTTATTGTAGTGGTGGTGTTCTTCTGGTTCTTTAATAAACGTTCTAAACAGCGCAACAGATTGCATCTGCACCGTTTGCAATCTATGCTGGATATTTGTCAGGAGATAACTGTATCCATTCCCGCCGATGCACAGACCGAGAAAGACATCACGGATGCGATTCTGGTGGCTGTACGTCCCAAAATGAAATGCTTATTCGGAACAGAAGACGTATGTATCAAAAATAGGGAATTGATATTCGCACGGCATATGAGGAAAGATGAACAGGCTATGGTGCAAGTAATCAATCCTTATATCCAATGGGCGTTAGACAACGGAATGACTTCCATTTCCCTTGGCGAGGAACAGCGCAGACTGGAGAAACAACGCTATATTCATGAACGGCATATTGCCGGAAACAAACGACAGAATCTGATTAAGAAGGCTTGCCTTTCTATTGTTGATGGTATTCATCCTTACATTGACCGTATTCTGAACGAGGTGCATAAACTGATACGCATGGGATATATCCATGATGAAATTATCAAAAAAGAAAAGTATCAGTATATTGATGAGCTTGTTACCACCATTAACGAGTATAATGATATTCTGGCTTTGTGGATTAAGATGAAGCAAGGTACACTGAGTCTGAGCATCGAAGTTTTTGAACTGAATGAGCTTTTTGAATTGTTGAGGAAAGGAAGCCGGGCTTTTGAAATGAAACAGCTGGATTTGGAAGTAGAGCCTACCGATGCTTGCGTGAAGGCAGACAGGGCATTGACTCTCTTTATGATAAATACATTGGCAGAAAATGCACGTAAGTACACTCCCAAGGGGGGTAAGGTGAGAATCTATGCCCGGCAGGAGAATGATTTTGTGGAAATATCCGTTGAGGATAACGGATGCGGTCTGTCTCCGGAAGATGTTAACCATATCATAGGCGAGAAGGTGTATGATTCCAAAATTATCGGCATGAATGATGCACCCGACCGGGAAGCATTGCGGAAAAATAAGGGCAACGGCTTCGGTTTAATGAATTGTAAGGGCATTATTGAGAAATATAAGAAAACAAATCCTGTTTTTAATGTGTGCCTGTTCAATGTGAAGAGTACGTTAGGGCAGGGGAGTCGTTTCTACTTCAGACTGCCGGCAGGAGTACGTAAGGTTTTGACCGCAATACTACTTGTATTCTCTTTAGGTATGGTTTCTTGCAGCAAGGCAACTGATAACGATGTGCCGAAAGAAACACTTACTGACTCTCTGACATTGGCCTTGCAGACAGAATATGAACTTTTACTGAATAAGGCTTCCGATTATGCCAATGAAGCCTATTACTGTAATGTAGACGGTGAATATGCGCTGGCTTTGCAATATATAGACTCCGCAATGGTTTGCCTGAATGAACATTACGGGAAGTATGCCGAAGAACCGCATCGTTATATGACTTTGGTCGGGGATGACATACCTGCTGAGCTGGACTGGTGGAATGAGATGTTTAATTCCGATTTTCATGTGATTCTGGATATTAGGAATGAGGCGGCGGTTGCATTTCTTGCTTTGAAACAGTGGGATGAGTATGGCTATAATAATGCTGCTTATACCACTTTGTACAAGTTGCTGGGTGAAGACCAGTCTTTGGAAGATTTTTGCCGCGAACTGGAGCGTTCTACGAATAATAAGACGGTGAGTATCTTGTTGGTGATTATTTTATTGGTTACGCTATGCTTGGGGTATTATGTTCTGTATTTCCGCAGGAGATTGGTAAACCGTTGGAACTTGGAGCAAGTATTGGAAATCAACAAGCAGGTGTTTACCGCATCTGTAATATCTGCATCCGAAGACAAGGAGATGCTAAAACGTGAAGAAGATATGTTGAAAGATATTCCGCAACAAATCGCAGATAATGCATTCGATGCGGTTAATGAGTTGTTGAGTATAGAGCGGTTGAGCATTGCGGTTTATAACGAGGCTGCCCATAGGTTGGAGTACGCGTCTAATCCTTTGGAAGGAGTAGCAGAGAACAAACTTGTGTGGGAAGACTTGATGCAACGTTGTTTTGAAGAACAGAAGTATCTGTCGGAAAATGGAATGCAGGCATTGCCTCTCATTGTGAAAGCCGGAAACTCCACTCAGTGTATAGGAGTGTTGTGTTTGGTGAGAAGCAGGATGCAGCAGGAATCCGACCGTTTATTGCTGGAGTTGATAGCCCGTTACATTGCTATTGTGATATTCAATGCGGTAGTGAAGCTGGCAATGAAATACCGGGATATTGAGACAGCTCAGGATGAAGCACGTCGTGCGTCGTGGGAGGACAGTTTGCTACATGTGCAGAATATGGTGCTTGATAACTGTTTGTCTACCATCAAACATGAAACGATTTATTATCCAAATAGAATAAAGCAATTGATAGGCAAACTTCGCTCCGGTAAGCTGTCGGAAACAGAGGAGCGGGAAACGGTAGCGGCTATCAGCGAATTGATAGAGTATTATAAAGGGGTATTCTACATTTTGAGCCAATGTGCATCCCGTCAGTTGGAAGAGGTTACTTTCAGGCGTACGGTGATTCCTGTGCCCGAGCTGTTGGAAGCTGCGGAGAAGTATTTCCGTAAGGTGAGCAGGGGAGTTGCAGCTTCTGTTGTTTTCAGTATAGAAACAGTAAGTGAATCGGTTATCGGAGATGTAAATCAATTGCATTTTTTGTTGGAGAATTTGATTGATGAAGCTTTGTCTGTGCCGGTTGCGGGAAAAATTCGCCTGACTTGTGCAGTAGAAGATGATTTTGTGCGTTTTCTTTTTACAGATATGCGGCGGGAGAAAACAAGGGAAGAGTTGAATCAACTGTTTTACCCGAATCTGGCATGTATGACGGCCGGTGAAAAGGGAAAGTTGTGTGGTACGGAGTACTTGTTATGCAAACAGATTATTCGCGACCATGACGAATTTGCCGGAAGAAGAGGATGCCGCATTAATGCAGAACCTGCAGAGAAAGGGGGATTTGCCGTATACTTTACGCTGCCCCGTTATCTAAAAAGAATTCAGCCGGGAAGATAATGGCTTTTCTCGGAGCAAATTAGAATAAGTAAGGATAAAAAGATATGAAATATGGAAGCTAAGAAGTTTAAAGTCATTATTGTAGAGGACGTAAAGCTGGAATTAAAAGGAACGGAAGAGATATTCCGTCACGAAATACCGGATGCGGAAGTTATCGGTACCGCCATGACGGAACAAGAATTCTGGAGTTTGATGGAAACCGGTGTGCCGGACCTTGTTTTACTGGATTTGGGTTTGGGTGGCTCCACTACTATCGGTGTGGATATTTGCCGCAATATATTTAAGCGCTATCCGGATGTACATGTGTTGATATTCACCGGAGAGATTTTAAACGAAAAATTATGGGTGGATGTCCTTGAAGCGGGAGCTGATGGTATTATTCTGAAGACTGGAGAATTGTTGACCAAGACAGACGTACAAGCTGTTATGGACGGGAAAAAACTTGTTTTCAATTATCCCATATTGGAAAAGATTGTAGAACGTTTTAAAACTTCCGTCCGGAATGATACGAAACGGCAGGAAGCTGTTATCAGTTATGACATAGACGAATATGACGAACGTTTTCTCCGTCATCTTGCTTTGGGGTACACAAAGGAAATGATTGCCAACCTGAAAGGAATGCCGTTTGGCGTGAAATCTTTGGAGAAACGGCAGAATGATTTGATAGGGCGCCTTTTTGGAGAGTGCGAACGAGTGGGAGTAAATGCTACGCGCCTTGTGGTGCGTGCACTGGAACTGCGTATTCTTGATATTGACAATCTGGAAGCGGACGAGGAATAATTCCGAATACCGAGTAATTATGAGGAATAAATGGCGAATGCCCCATCCCGCAACGATGTTCTTCCTGCTGACACTGGGAGTTATCTTTCTGTCGTGGATATTTGATGTCTACGGATTGAGTGTGCGTCTGCCTCATACAGGCGAAGAGATACGTGTACAGAGTTTATTGAGCCCGGAAGGCATTCGATGGCTGCTGCGTCATGTAGTAACGAATTTTACGGGTTTTGCCCCGTTGGGGCTGGTTATCGTGGCGATGTTCGGGATAGGGGTTGCACAACATTCCGGGTTTATAGATGCGTGTATACGCAAAGGCATACGCGGACGGGTACGTAATCCGTGGCGTATCATACTCAGTGTTATTGTTCTGGGATTACTGTCCAATGTAGTGGGTGATGCCGGATACATCATATTGCTGCCTATCGCTGCAACGTTATTCCATTCGGTAGGATTACATCCCATAGGCGGAATCATAGCAGCTTATGTATCGGTGTCGTGCGGTTATAGTGCCAATATACTTTTAAGCACACTCGATCCTATGCTTGCTGCCACAACACAGGAGGCTGCCGATATGACGGATGTGTTGGGCGGACGGATCGGACCTCTGTGCAATTATTATTTCTTTTGTGTATCCACTTTCTTATTGGTATTCATTATTTACCATATAACTTGTAGAAAACTATTGCCGGGATTAGGAGAATACAATGGGAGTAATACCTTCTGCGGTTATAAGCAACTGTCTCGAAAGGAGCAGAGAGCTTTGTGGGGAGCTGTCATTGTCGGCTTGCTCTATGCGGCGTTTGTTCTATGGGCTACATTCTCTTCATGGGGTATATTGAGAGGTGTTAATGGCGGATTGACCCGTTCGCCGTTTATTATTGGTATTCTGTTCTTGTTATCTTTGGGGATAGGTTTAATGGGAATGGTGTATGGATTCGTTTCCGGACGTTATCGTACGGACAGTGATGTGATAGAGGGGCTGACCCAACCGATGAGGTTATTGGGTGTTTATTTCGTAATCGCTTTTTTTGCTTCCCAGATGTTTGCTTGTTTTGAGTATTCCCATTTGGATAAATGTATCGCAATAATGGGAGCGAATGTGCTTTCCCCCGTTCGTTCGGATAGTTTGTGGATATTGATATTATTTATCTTGTTTACTGCTCTTATTAACCTCATTATGGTTTCTTCCACATCGAAGTGGGCGTTTATGTCGTTCATTTTCGTTCCGGTATTGGCGGGTATGGGGATTTCTCCGGATATGGCACTGTGTGCATATCGTATCGGTGACAGTGCAACGAATGCGATTACTCCTTTTATGTTTTATATGCCGCTTGTTCTGACGTATATGCAGCAATATGATAAGCAGTCTACCTATGGTTCGTTGCTTAAATATACGTGGAGGTATTCATTGGTTATTCTTATTGCCTGGACTGCTTTGTTTGTGCTTTGGTATCTCTGTAAACTACCGCTGGGATTATAATGTACAACTATCATAAAAAAGAAAATGCTAACAAGTTATAAATAAAACCTATTAGCATCTTTCTTTGTGATTCCGTTGCGATTCGAACGCAAGACCCACGCCTTAGAAGGGTTTTAAGGACATCTCATTCATTGGCTTAGTTATCAAGACATTGCAAGAATTTATTTTAGGGTAAATGGTTCGTTTTTTCGGTGTTTTACTTAAACATCCCGCCCCGTCCAGTTAGTACCCACTCTGCCGAAATGCCATAATCAAGCACTAAATATGTTATCCATTCCGGCTTTAAAACACTGACATCCGGTTGGTTCCTGACAGTATTTATATTCCAATAGTTAATACTATGGGCTTTGGTAAATGTAAGAAGTCCACGCATACGTTTCTGTGCCTTCAGCATATCTATTGCCTCAAAAAAACGTTTGGTTACCTCTATTCCTTCTTTTGATATATTCATATCTGAAAATGTTTTCTGCAAAGGTAAATAAAATAGTAAATAAAACAAGAAATAAAGAATATTATTTGAATAACAAATATAAAAGGCATGAGAATTGAAATAGAATACAGCCTGCATCATCAATTTAATAAGTGGATTACAAGCAATGTTTTTGGATAATATACCTTAAATCAAATAATAAATCTGATTACCAATTTGTTTATTTGTTTATTTTCCCTTTTCTTTGTATGAATTATATTCTATCTTATGGGAAATTGGAGTGATAAGCAAGAGATAAAAAAGGAAGTTAAGGAAAAGGATAAGATAAGACGTGAAACGCTTGGAAAATTCTTTTATGACCTTGCCAAACTAACTTTTGCCGCCATTGTACTAGGTGGATTAACGCCTATATATGCAAATATGGATAATAGTACAAATTGGAGCTTAATAATTGCCGGTACGATTTTTACTATTATATTTTCTCTAATAGGTAACAAAATTTTAAAATAGGGAGGGATTATGGAGACTCTTACAGCTTTTTTTATATTAGGTTCTATTTTAGGCGGAGCTTTTCTTATTTGGTTATATACTAAATCTGGAGAGAAATGGCTAAAGGATTTGTAATACGGATGTACTAATTGCAATATTTTGCTTGGCAATCATAATGGGAATACATTGGTTGCTTAGTCTCATACGAGGTCCGGCGAAAACAGTTTGTAAACCTATAGTTATTTTATGATAATTGATATAAACTCTAATTATATGATAACTGAAAACAGCAATTCCAAAAGTAATTCCACAAACTCCGAGAAAAGTTACTCCGAGCGGCTTAAATCAGAAGATTGGAAGAACAAGTGCTTACATATATTGCTTAGAGATGGATATGTATGCCAAGATTGTCACAGACGAGGTGTTCATAATGGAAGCTATTTCCGCATAGAGGAAATTGCTGATTTAAATAATTTACTACCCGTTAGGCTGAACGGCAAAGACTTGACAACATTCTGTGATGAGCTATATTGGTCTGATGTTCCTCCCAATGTGCTTGATGCTCCCATTAGTTTTACTTCAGAAGATGTTGGAAATAATCTTTATTCTTACACAATGACTTATCAAACATTTAAAAACAGATTTGAATTTATTACAGATAAAAAACTCGTTAACCCACCACATTATGATAAGGCCCCTATTTGTATTTACAAAGAAATGAAGCTATCCTTTAATGAGAATAAAGAAACTCTGAAGGGACACATACACATGTTTGCGTTTCGTTTCAATGAGGGCATCAGTAATGCCAATTTTGCATCAATTACAGTTGGTAAATATAAAACTGAAATATGTATAGCAACTGAAAACACATTGTATTATTTTGATTTTATCCCATTAAATCCTAGTAACCTACCTCTCCACGTCCATCACCAGTATTATATCAAAGGAAAAGAACCTTGGGATTATGATGATTCGGCATTAATTACGCTTTGCGTAGATTGCCATCAAAATAGGCATTCTTCGTCCGTGCCAGTACCATTGTATAATCATGATAAGAGTAGCATATTGAAGACTAATATACCCATTTGTGATAGATGCAATGGTAGTGGATACTTACCAGAATACGACTATCATCTGAATGGTATTTGTTTTAAATGTTGGGGTGAAGGAGTTCCTCTAAAAGAATTGTTTTAACAAATAATGATTTATTATGAAGTTAGATTATGATTCTATTATTTCTTGTCCCCGTTGCGGACAACAAGTTGATATTATGAGTCTTCGCTCATATAACACTGTCAGTATAGATTATTATTCAGACCATCAAATCGTCGAGGAAAACAGCACACATGTCTCGCCTATTCAAAAATGCCCGAAATGCGGATACTATTATTGGACATATAAGCAACCTTATAAGAAAAGCAATTTTTATAACCAACAATTGGGAACACTTTCGTTTACTGATTTAAAAGAAGCATCCATACAGTTCATGTCGGAGAGTATGGACAAATCCGATGAAGAAACGCTTTGTTTGGAGATTATTCATGCCTTTAATGATACTTATTTTCTGCTGGATGAAAATAGCATGACAGTTGAACAAGCGAGAATATACAAAGATGACTATGAGGTTTTTAGGAAGCATGCACTTCGCTTAATAGATTTAATGAGTGAGGATAAACTTTTTCAGGCGGAGTTGTATCGTGAGTGCCAATGTTTTTCTGAATGTATATCTACACTTGAACATTTTCAATCTGATAAAGAGCAAGATATACATCTCAAGAAGTTAATTATGAATAAAGCTGAAAAACAAGACGCTAAGGTGTTTCTGGTTTTCAGTCGGGGATACACAGTGAAAAACGGACCATGGCCACGCACACGCCATATATCTCCAATTCAACCAATTCAATCAAAATGGAAAAGAAATCCATTAGATGTCTTCATAGCAAAATTGTGGAATAAGTTTGTAGATGAATTATTCTATGAATGAATTCGAGTTGTGATTATTAACAGTGATGGAATGGAATGAAGTTAATCTATAGGCATTATATAAATTAATTGCCCTGCTCATTTTAACCAATTCTAAAGCAATGCAATCTGCAAGCAATAAGAATCGTCATATCTTCATCTCAATTACCTATCATCAGCTCCCAATTATCCATAATAGTCATATCCCAATGCGGCACGTCAAATTCATTATTGACCGACACCCCATATACAGAAAGACTCTTGCCGGCACTGTCAAACTCAATCAAAGCCGTTTCTTCTCCTTTCTGGATACGAAGATTCATAAAGTCTGTCATTTGTTCCCAATCGGTAGGGCCGATGAATAATGATTCTATGAAACGCCCTTTCACGGGTGCACCAATGGCGGTATCCTTAATGCGTTCCAAATATGATAAAGCCTCGTTGTAAGTCATAGAGCAAAGATAGTGAAAAAGAGTTGTCCAAAAGTCAGTTCATTGTCTTTGGGCAACTCTTTTAATTTATGAACCGTTATTCTAATTTTGATTTATTCTTTATAAACTTGAGACACTTCTTTATAACCGTCTAAAATAAAATTTAATATATCATATAATAGAAACCCTCTACGATTAAAGTCCAAAGGGTAATTTAAGCTAAACTTCATTCTATATCTATATTCGATGTGAAACTAAGACCATTAGCACGATTATGGAAATAGTGTAAGGATTTATCTGTAACGATTCTACCCAACGATGTTTCCAAAATTATATACTCCCAATTTTCATTATAGGAGTCTTGTGGAATAGTGCTACTGAGTTGTCGTATTATCCTTACATTGTCGCCATCGCTAACAACAATAGGGCTTTCACCTGAGTATATCAAACCATTAGCGTATCCCTTATCGGCTGGTCCGTATTCATATTGGTCTATGTGATAAAAAGCCTGATTTATAAAAGGTGCACCAGTAACAGTAAAGTGAAGGTAGTAATCATACCATGCCGAGCCAGGAATAACAACATCTTTCCCTGTTTCAGGGTCGTAAGATGTAGCAGGATAAGGACCTCGGAATACTTCGTAATTGGTAAACTCTACAGACGCCGGTTGGTCATATACTAACACATATTCTTCAGAAGGGCTATACTCATATTCTGGTAATCCGTTTTGTACATCTATAATATTACGGCGAAACCATGTACCAAGTTGTATACGTTTTTTGGCTATGTGGTTAGTATAATCGAAAAGATCCATTTCATTTACGCTGTATTTTGTATAAATTTCCTGAACGAAAGCAGAAGCACCTTGTGGAGCCGTATAACAAGAACGATAACCATTTTCCTCCAAATACACTCCCCATTCTTGTATATCTTCTGAATTATTCATTGTTGCAGTTACATTACCATGAAAGTAAATTTGGTCAAGTGTAGAACCTTCGGGAATTATATTAACATCGGTAATACCTGATTTAAATGTATTATAATATATCGTTTTCCCATATCGAATAAAAGGAAGCGAATGTCCCTCTTTATCAACTTGTGAGGAGCGAATATAGGGTCGGAAATAATACGATTTATCTGTGCTAAGGAGAAAATCGAAATTTTCAAATTGTTGCTGTAATCCACCTCCTATTTCCTTTTGAATAAGGCGTTCATCCGATTTGTAATGACAATAATCCAAACGTGGTTCAGGCAAAATTTGTGGACCTTCAAGTACAATCACACCCACATATACATCATGTTTTCCAGCATCAAGATAAAAATCAGGAATGCTTTCAATGCCAGATATTTCAACCATAGCTTGTAATGTACAATGTTGGTTAGAATGAGTTTTTTGTTCGATTTGGTAGATATCAGGATTGGCCTCACCGTAAATTCGACTAATGTAATGTGGTATTTCAAAATAACGTTCATTCAAGGCATTGATAGTGATAATGATGCCAGGTATTGTAGGAATAAATTTTCCAAATCCCATCATTGTAACATTTGTAAGGAAAGCACTTATATCGTGTTCAGCAAGGTTTTGTATTAAGTCGAGAAAGTCTGGTATCGAAAGTATGTTGGCTATACTACCAGCCGCTTGTGTGGGACGAGAAGTAATCACTACACGATTTGTTATGTCTTGTTTGATGGGAGACTGCAAACGCTCAAGGGGGGACTTCTTTGCTGATTCTACCGAGGCTAACTTTTGATTTTCTGTATCTACCCAATAAAGTTTCGAATCTAACTGTACAGCCAAAGGTTTGTAATCCCAATTAAAAACAAAACATATAGCTTGTTGTTCAGTCTGTTCGTTTTTATTAATATAAGCATATTGTAGGCCACAAAGCGAATCTGTTTCATAAGTAATATAATAACCAGAGCCATCAGTGTAACCTTCATCCCAACCTTTAAGTTGATTTTCAGAGAGCTCATACCATGTGTTTTCTGCATCTGTCGGTTGTTCTATAGGCGAATCTTCACTGGAACAGGAATACAGCCAAATAAAAACAAGACTAAAAAGACAAAAATTAATCGTTTTCATATCTACAATATAAATTTATTTCCAAAGTAAGACTCAAAATTAAAATAATTTTATAGACGATTCATTGAATGTAAAAACAATATCTGTTTTTTAGCATAAAAAACAAACAACATGACTTATCCTGTTCCATCAATAAATTCCTTCAACCGGTAAAGCCGGATAATAGCCGGATTATAAAACGCATCCGGATAATGCTGCTTGATGTCGTTAATGTTCGCCCGAACATACAAAGATGTGTCGTAGATATGCTCAGATTCACTCAATACTACCTCTTTCGGTAACTGTGCTGTTTCCGCCCAGTGCATGATTGCCTGTACTGAGGCTTCGTCAAATTGGTATTCTTCTTGTGCCATAATAATAGTATCCTTCAACTAAAATTTTAATTGACGAACGCAATTTCTATAAATCTTCTCCGTTTGCACGGTTATATTCATTATCGTAAAATATTGTAATATAATATTCCCCACAGTAATCTGACACCGTAAACCAAACAGGTTTCTTTACACATTGCTCTATTACATAGTCCGTAGAAAGCTTTACAATATCTTTCTGTAAATCTTCTGTTGGATTTGCTAATTGCTCATCTGTATATTCAGATGATAGAATTGACCTAAAATTATTTGCTATAGCAATAGAATCTGTTATAACAGGCTTTTGATAAAATACAGCTTCATATCGCTTCTTATTAACCATTATTTCATAGTCAATGTCTTCTTCGTCAGGTATAGTACAATCTTTCACCGACAAGTATTTGGCGTTATTTGAAAATTGCTCACATAATCTATTAAATCTTATTCTAATATCAGTTCCGTTTACAGTGTGAGCATCACAAACCACAATACGACAAACTTTATTGTTATTCGTCGTTACAAAAACATTGACATTTCCCCCATTGAACTCTCCCAATAAAGCTTCACTTGTTGGATCATCCCTAAAGCCTTTTGCTTTAAGTTTTTTTATCATTTCAGATTTACTTCCATCCACGGGAATACCAAGAAATTGGGTTACGTCTTTCTGCGCATATAATGACACTGAAAATATGAGCAGCAATGTAGCTAATACACTCTTCATACTTATTAGATTTTTAAAGTTACTCCACAAAAATACAAAGCCAAGGGAGAATTATCAAATAAAAAGTGAATAAAAAAACGACGGAAACCGGGGCACTTCATGTACAATAAATCTGGATTCTTCCTGAAATCTGAATATAAAAGGAAAGGCAGCTTATTGGGCTGCTTTACCCATCAAAACCTTACGATGTAAGAACGATGAACACCTATTACCTAATCCCACCAAGAAAACAACTTGTAAGTTCTGATTTTATTATATAGATACCACGCCTTATATCTTCTCAATTCCTCTTTATGAATAATTTCAATATCATAATCATCTGTTGGGAAATTGAATAGACAGAACCTTGATGCGTTTTTAGTGTTAATGTACAAATTCCTACAAGCTATTACATGTGGACTTTCTACCATTTCATACATACCGTCATCTCTACGCATAGTCTTCATTTCTGAAAACTCTAACAGTAAATCATCCTTTTCGAGTACAATATCCAATAGATTGATACAAAGTCGCAAATCTCTTGCCACTATAGGCATCTTATCTGAACGTGTACACTTTTTAAAGTATTCATGCATTTCCATTATTTTCTTGCGTTCTATTTCCAACAAAAACACATAATCCCAATCAAAGTCCTTTTCCAAGAGCCTGCACCATGAATTGACCTTTGCACGTCTATAGTTGGATTCAGTTCTATTTCTTCTCTGTTTCATATTATAGTACTGTTTATTGTTCTTGCTTTCAGATAATCATATTTGAGCTTGTATTAACTTAGATATAAAAAAGTAGGACAGGAATGTTTTTAACTAATTTTTTCTTAAGAAAAAGCCCCGACCGAAGCCGAGGCGATATATCTTTAGGATTTCTAATCTATTAAAGAACCATAATCATTAAAATATTTTCTTATACGTTCAATTTGAGATTTTTTTATATTCTGAAAACGCAATGCTTGTTTTGTTGTATCTAAGCCAAATAAATCAATCAAACTACCAAAAGAAGTATTCATAAACATTGTTGGAAAAGAGTCAACATCTTCCATATCTATGGATACAGTCTGATTACTGTTCATAGCATCCTTTATTATACTAAACAGCATCGCTCCTCCGTCCGGATAGCTTCTTCCGTTTAATACATCTTTTATTTTAACTGTTACCATAAGTATTGTATTATAAATAAACATCCCCTTCAATTTCTTCATCTTTTTCAAATGAATCAATCGAAATATCAAAGTAAATCAATGTTCCTCTAAAATCAAAATCTAAAGAATAGGTTTTGATGTTATTTTTATTTTCTTGGCAAAATAACAAAGCGCAATTGCTAACTATTCTCATCATTCCACCATTTTTTAGATTAGATAATACATTATCCAATCCAAAACCCATATTGTGCTTATTGGTTTTAGCAGAAACTCCAACATCTAATGATTTTCTTAAAGCCAATTCGTCACTTTCAATTTCTGGTATAGCAGCTCTAAGAGTTGTTGGTATTCCCAAGCCCAAATCACACGCAGCAAAATGTATCTTCCCTTCTTCTTCATCATAGTTGATGTATGAAAACGCAATACCATTAGATTTTGAATGATCTGCAACATTTGCATATATCTCATCTAAAGAATTTTGAAAACCTGAAATATCCAACCCTTTAAAATATGTTCTTTGCAAATATTCTGTAATTACAATACTATACTCTTTAGCTCTGTTATCTACAATTTTCCATAAATTTAAATTAGATTTATCCTTTTCCTTAACATATGCAGAATCAGTATTGTTTATGTATTTATCCATTTTAACTTCACCAAAAATAAACTCGGTTAATTCTAAATCATCCGCTTCAAATGCAACAACATAACCATATCTTTCAATATATTCGATGAGACAAGAAAGCAGTACAATATGAAAAGGAGTAAAATCATTTTTTTTAATGGCACTCTGAATATGTATATCTATTTCCTGTCTTTTCCCTGTTCTATTAGGTTGTAAAAGGCGAACTATAGAATTCACACTTTTAATCCAATATCGTCTATCTTTTTTATTGAAGATGATTCTCCGCATTATTCAGTGCTTACATTATATTAATCAATTACTCTGCAATGTTTAATGGCTACAAAGATATACTATTCTAATTATAATAACGTACTTACCCCAACATTTTTCAAGCTTTATATAAAATTACCACTGCCATAAATCATAACTCACCCCAACCCCTACATAAAAACCACCCGAATACCCATACCCAGCCTGTAACCCAAATCCCCAACGTTTCTTTTTCGACTTGATGGTGACCGGATGATAGACGTCATTCGTTTCCACTTGATAAACGGTCCTCGGATACACAGTCATACTATCCAACCGCGGGTCTACATATCCGCTCACCACCGCACGGTACAAGCTATCTTCATACACAACCCGTTTGCGATGAAGTAAAGTATCACCTATACGTACTGTGTCATTCGGCAATATCTGCCAAAAGACCGCTATCGGTGCGGAGATAAGAACCGTGTCAAGCTCGACAACCGTCTGTATCTTCGTCTCGGTACGGATTTCTGCCGGCAAAGGCTCGTGCGGACGGAACCACGCCGCCACACAAGCGATTGCCAGCAATACAACCAATAGCCAGGGTAGTTTTTTCATAACCTCAACAAATAATGATTTACAACCATACCTGCACATATTGCGGCAACTCCATACAGCAAGTCTGCTTTGTTCCACTTGCCGTTATAGTAGTGGCAACGGTCGCTGTTCTCCTTAATGAAGAGCATCAGCAGTGCAGTGCTGCCACCGAATACTATGGCGGTGGATAGATAGACCACCGCACCTAAGATGTTATTTCTCATATCTTATCCCAGTTTTGTTTTAACCAGTTTATTTCTTCTTCGGTAAAGCTGCGGTCGGCGATGATGATGGCACCGTGACAGCCGATAAAAGCAGGACGTTCAGAAGGACGTAATTTCCCAATATACAACTCTGCATTATCTTTACCATTAACAATGTAATCAAGTTTCACTATTCCATTATATGAATTTGTTATTTGATAGGTTATACCGTCTTTAAATTGCTCTACATTGTTCACACGACCAAAACTATAAGTTGTATCTTCATTATATTCATTATAAAATTCAAATCCAAAAGCTCCAGTTCCACTCGTAGTAATTTTAGACAAGAAACAAGCTCTATTTTGTCTCTCAAACCACGTCCTCTCCGCCATCACCGTGTAATCCGTTAATATAGGGAAGCCGTAGCACACTGCGTACATCTTGCCATCGTAGCATAGCTGGTCGGGGCAGTCGGGGATTTCTGTAACTCGAATATATTCGTTATCTCTAAGTGCACCTTCAAATATAACTTCTGAGACATCAGCCAAATCGTCTTGAGCTGGAATAATATTTTCACCATTATGAAGTCTGACAGATGTAACAATATCGTTATTAGCCTTTCTGTAACGAATATAATAAAGATTAGAAGTATTATTAGTTTCAAACAATAACTTACATTCTTTATTATTCCAATAGCCTATACTAATACGAGCTAAATAAGTACCGCCTGTACCTTCCCTAAAAAGTTCAAAACCATTCGCAGAAACAGTAGTAACACCTCTTACATTGCTAAAGTCTTGCTGATACACTCCCATCCCGCTATTCAGCTTACCCTTACCACCATACAAATAGGCGTGGTTGCCGTTGCCGCTAAAGTCTTTTAGAATAGAAGTGGGTAACTGGGTGATGGTGATATTACATTCACCGATAAAATCTATCCAAATACAATAAGCTTTATGATTGTCTTCCCAATTAATATCATAAATACCATCTTTATCAACTATAAGTGCTCTATATGGAGATGTATCATCACCAAATATAACTTTTTGATTATTTATTAATCCTGTTATACGAACTTTGAAATTATAAGGTTTAATGTTCGTATATATCAATGCACTTCTAACAAGAACTTCGGTAACGGTTAGAGCTTTAGAAGTAAGATTTCCTACATATTTTTCTGTTTTATTATTCCATGGATTTTTACTAAAGTCTTCCACATACGCCTCTATCACATCGAAATTCGTCATACCCTGCTTCTTCGGGTCATACCAAGCCTTGATGTGCTCTTTCATACCAGCGGGCCAGATAAGTCCCTTTTTACCAATACTACCCGGAGCACCTATACCGGGCAGGCATATCCCGCCAATGTTTATTGACGGAATACGCACATGAGGAATAGTAATTGCTTCCATAATTACTCACTCATTAGGATTTTACCTGAAGCCGGTTTAGTGTTTGCACTTATCTTGATGTACATGCCGGGAATGATACCACGAACAGGCACATTGATTACGTCAGTTTTTGTATTACCGCTAAAATAGGCAATATTGTAATCAGCACCGTCCATGCTATGCAGGATGTAAAAATCATTTTTGGATGCTATGAATTTCAATTGCAATCCAAAATCTCCGGTCACCTGTACCGGGTCACTCACATGGCGGATAACTCCGGCTTCTTCCACTTGCTTAAAAACTAATTCGGTCAACATAATATCTCATTTTAAAGTTTCAATACCTGATTTCTATTCTTACCGTCCGCCCGATAACTTACATGTACCCAGGCAAAATTACTCTCGTCAATTAACTGGTCGAAAGGAAGGTTCTTGCGGATATGTTCGAACAGTAGCTTATTCTGTTGCCTGTCTCCGGTATCAATGTCCGCGGCCTGTCCGCTCATGTGCTGGCTGGTTGTCGCACCGCCCACTGCTTTATTCAATGCCGGACAACGATAACCGCTGTTCACAACGATAGGTTTGCCATACCATTCGCGTAGCGGGTCAAGAACGTTATCCACCAATGCAGTCAGATTGGCTTCTATATCACAGCCACATCTGTTGTCAATTCCTTTGCGGTCGGCAGTTGTCGAACGGCAAAGTTCTTCAATTGTAAAATACTTCATATATCTTTGATTTTAGATTATATTTGTACACAAAAAACACATTTGTTTGAGCCTTATTTTTTTTCTCTGTTTAAAAATGGAATGGAAGGGAGCTGTTGGGAAACACCTTCCTTCCAGCGAATCAGTAACCACTCGGCGGTTTCCGTCCGCTGCATCCCCGGACATCACACCGCTTCATTTCAGCCTCTTTCAGTCTCAATTCTATCTCATGCCGCTTATGGACTTCTTCCAGATGGGCACTTTGTACCTGACGCAGTTCTACATACAGTCCGTCTATTTTCGTGTCACGCTGTGCTATGCGTTCTTCCAGCCAAGCGACCTGTTTACGCTCATTCTCATTCTCCATAGCATCAGCGGAAGCGTCCTCTTTACGGGCGTTCGTTTTCCGGTTCACCCAAAAAGTTATCGCCCATGTAATTGTAGAGCTGCCGCCTATCGCACCTATTATTGCTAACCAATCATTCAGTTCCATATCTTATTTTTTTGTATTCTACCAACCCTGTAATCTATTGCCTGTCCATATATTGTTAACTTTGTCATAGATGAAAATAGCCAGCCATCCCCCTGTTATATGAACTTTTGTCGTTCCCGATGTAGGATACCCCAGCGGGCTTATCCGGCCATACACATAGACGTCACCGTTGGAATGGTTTCTTATAAAATACATCTGTCCATCTTCGGCATCAGTCGGGAGATTCATTGTAATGCCTTTGGATATGGCAATTACAATACTATCCATTAACGATAAGGTTTCGCTACTGCCGATTCTTCTTGTTCTTAATCTGAATCCACAAATATCACCCTTAGGTATAAACAAGGCATGATTTCCCGTTTCTACAAAATCATCATAATTCTTTGCCCCATCTACTGATAAATGAAAACACGTATTTATACCTGCCGAATAGGAAGACATGTTGCGACTTACATTTATTCTTATCGGGGATATGATAGCCCCGCCTGAAGTAGCCGGGACAGTATCGGCGCCGATGAATGTTGATACATATTGATTGGTAAAACGTATCAGTGAAGCTGAAAGAAGCATTTCATCATTACCACTTTCAGCCATCAAACTTGATGAGATTTTAAATTCTCCTACAGCACCTTCTTTTGCGTTTACTTTACCTGATAAATCCACATCCGTACCTATCATTTTTCCGCTATGAAGTACCCTGAAAGGCGCACTTTCCCTGTTCTTCTCATTTGCACCTGACCATATACGTACATCAGAAGCAGAGTTTCCCTCACCGGACATACCGGCATTGATGCCATCACCATTACCGATACCGACCAAACCTGAAATAAGACCGTCCAAAAACCTGATACGTCCGGCTATCTCATTCGCTACCAAATCAAAATAAGTCTTACCGTCAGAAGAAACTATCTTATCCGTAGTTATCCGCCCCGGTAGTATCTCCGTAAATCCGTACAAAGTGGCAAAGCTTCTCTCCCCGTTATTCTCACTGTTAAGGATACCGACAAGCAGATGATAATAACCATCTGTCTGTTCCAACGCAATAGCGGTTTCACTCAAAAGGAATACCCCTGATTGGTTATCCTTGCTACACTTGGCATATAAATAGAATTTCTTTTCCGGATTGGCAAGTGAGGGAGAATTGTATTCCGCCATATCCCAATACTTGTAATCACCGGCTGCATGAGCATTGGATAAGGTCTTAATCCCTAATGTCATGTGCTGGATAATGCCCGCCGGAACATTCAAAACCTTTGTACTCGGATTGTAATTTATGTCGTGGTTGACTACCACCGGACTGGTCTTGGAGTTCACGAAACGGAACTGGAGGCTTTCATCACCAACGAGCATCTGCATCGTGGCAACCGTTATCGGGTTGATTGCACCGGAAAAGTTTAGCAGGCTGTCGGCAAGCATTTCCATCGTCTCCTTTGCATCACGATAGTAACGCTTGGTAAATTGAAGCGCCTTCTTGTGGTTCTCCTCAACCTGTACCTCGTTCGTCTCTATCTTATTAAGCTCGCCGGCAACGGATGTACCTACCGGAGTATTAGACAGTTCTATTTCGGGGCTGTACGGATTGTTTACAAACCGTTTGATACCGACTATACGAATGAGTGACCCTTCGGGATGGAACTGGTTGTCCGTGAAGTTCACGAAACCGCCCAATACGATTTTACCGCCAACCGTGAGCCAGCGTTTCTTTGCCCAAATGCCGTCAAGTGTTCCGGTGAAGGTAAACATCTTGTCTTCGTGTTCGTAGAGATACTTGACAGCTTCCCGGAACACATCCCATGATGCGCCCGTTCTTGTTGAATTGTCACTGATATAGGCTTCGGGCAACTGAATGCCGAACACCGCGTATTTGTCGCCAACTTCCGGCATCCATACGCCACCGTCCGGCATAGTGATACCGTCTATCTCCTGCGGGATTATCTCGAATTTACGCCCGACATGAGTATATTTCACCTCAAACTCCTTGCCGGAAAGCATACCGGATTGGAAGACAACTGTCATTTTCTCCCCCTCGATAAGGCAGTCTTCAAAATTGAGGTTACTGGGAATGTCATTATCGTAAAAATCATAGAAGTGCTTTTCCGTATCTACCGTAGTTACTTTGCTGATTTCTCCCACACGTGACGGATAAATCTCCGTACAATCAAGGCTGTCCTCTTTGGCGGTGGTTAGCTCACGGTCGGCACGCATGACGGATGTGCCGTATTCGTCAGTCTTATAAGTTCGGGAGATAGTAGCGTTGAAACCGTCCTCTCCATCGAAGTGCGTACCGTCATAACGAATGGTCTGTGATTTGGGCATCAGCAATTCTTTCGCACCGTACTTGGAGTAGTCGATATTTCGGTCGGTTGTTTCCACAAGGATAATTTCAGGCGGAATGTCACCGCTTTCCCGACCGACACCTGCCTTGAAGCCATGCCCCTTACCGTAGGATAGGGTTAAAGGATTATCTTTGTTGTACTCGACTTTCTTTAGATGCACAGTCTTGGTATGCACGCCCTCTACAACGGTTTCCGTAATCTGATATTCGGTTTCGTAGGCTTCTGCCAGTTGGCTCAAACCGTCCGAACAATAGGTATGGCTGTAGTTAATCAGCTTCTCCGTACCATCTATGCAATCACCGATTACCCACCCCGAAGAACGTCTGTTCAGATTGTCCACTATCAGCTTTAAGTGCTCTTTCGGCTTGGCGGTATATGGGAACTTGATGCGGTTATCTACCGTATTGCGTATCTTCCAAAGTTCCGTATCGGCTTTCGAGGTTTCAAGGATAAGCGTATAATCATAGTTCCTTTCTCCGTTCTTCTTGAAATTGCTGTCTTTCTTCAAGGAATAACGCTTGCCATAGAACTCGCACCATGAACCCACGGGAATAGACAGGTAGCCCGGATGAGAGAAATACAGTGTAAGTGCATCTTCGCCCATTACAGCTTCATAGGAATAACTGTTATCATCCGTCAGAAGCTCGATTGTTTCATTGCCGTTATGTATAATCATAATTTTAAAAATAGATGTTGCTATTAAATGATACCGTAGTAGTGGAACCATGCTCCCCATTTACGCTCCTTCAGATAGTCCGGATTGTCCTGGTTGAGTTTGGCTTCCATTTCAAATGCGCTCGCACGGTAAGCGTTATTGTTTACCTTACCGCCGCCAATCTTGTTGTCTGTAAACAGGTGGTACACGAAGCTCACAAACCATTCTGTCAAATAAATAATGTAGTAGAATAGCGGGATAAGGAGCAACCACCACGCACTGACATAGAACGCCAGCAATACAGACGGGATAGCCGCTATCTCCATACACTCGAAGAACTGTTTCTGATGTGTCCGTTCATGGCGTATGGTTGTTTCGGACAACTCTTTCAACTTCGTAAGGATGAAGCCGAAGAGCATGATTGTTGTGTAGTCGCCAAATAGGATAAGTTTGGCAAACCAGTTTTCATAAAATACTTTTACTCTCATAATCAAATAAGTTAAATTCAATTCTTATAATTACTTTCTTATATAATTATAGCTGTATAATTTACCATCAATTTTAAATTCAGTAAGCATCGTTGGAGTGCTCGTTTCGTTGGCAATATAACGAGGAGCACACAGACCTAATAGAACAGCATAATTACCGTAATTTGTGACAGAACCGTAAACATCAGGAACTACTTGCTCATTAAGAGGACAAACTTTAAAACCGCTATCTATTCCAGCTAATACAATTCTATATTCAAAACTTTCTATATATTTTGAAAAATATAGGGCTACTTGAAAATTTTGCGGGTCTCCAATATAAGGCAAATCAATGTATTCTTGAAGAGTAATTGGGTTTAAATCATTCTCACCAACACAAGGATAAGGATAGCCAGCATAAAAAATGGCATTGCCGATATTAAGCAAATCAATATTTTTATTTCCAACAGCAAGATTACTAATAGATGTAGCTCCAATTTTAACCATATCTAACTATCTCCATTTTTTAATATCAGGGTTTATATTTCCGCTCTAAATTCTTATCTCTCATATCAAGCATCTGTTATAGCATACATTGTTCCTTCATCCTTAGAGCTAATATCCTCGTACTCGGCAGCGGTTTTCTTGGTGAGGGTGGTGAGGTTGTCGGAAGCAACAAGGTCTTTAATAATTACTTCTTTAGAAACGTCTGTGACATCAATTTTACAATGTTTAATATAATCTAAATATGAGAATGTGAAACCAAGAAGGTATCTATTATTTTCACTACTAGCAAAATAAGCAAATACATTACCTAGCTCTATACAATTAGATGTTAAATTGAAAAGATGAAAGTGATATTTAGTATGACTATTTACAATATCAATTACTACCTCTTTAAAGTTATCAATACTACCAAATAAGGCACCAACTCTATCCTCTGCCTCTACTCCTTGTACATTAATATTACCAATGAAGTCATTTTTATCTACATTGATAACCTTACCATAACCGATATTATCCACATACTCCTTTGTTGCAGGCTGATAGTCCGAGGTTGGGGTGAAACTTTCACTGTTGGTTTTGGTGAGGACGTCGGAGTCTTTGACAAGAGAATGTTTCTTTTTTGAAGCAATTTCGGCTACACCATCCACAAGAGCTACAATCATGTATAAGAAATCAACATTAATGGAGGATTTTCCACTAATATCGAATAGAGACAACTTGAAATTGTTTTCATCTGTATAATTTACATGATAATCATCAAACACATAAGTATAATTCCCATTTTTATTTCCGCATACTATTATGCAATTATCGGAACGTAATTTGGCTATGGTAGCCCTTAACGCATCCAACCCGCCAAATACGCTAAGTATTTCAGAGGATTCAGAACCCGATGTTAAATTAAGCAATGCAGATGGAAAGTTGATAACATTTCCTCCCGCTATCTTCCCCTGACTTACCCATTCACCGTTCACCCATGCGTAGTAATCATAAGGGGCTTCCGTGCCTACAGCCATAAACCCGTCAACTGCCGAACCGTCGGGAACGGCAGATTTCAAGGCTTCAAGGGTGGCGTATTCGCCGGAGACACGGAAAGGAGCACCGGGATTACCGCGGGGAATGGCGAAGTTAATTTTGTATTTCGGATTGCCACCATCATCCGTACCATCGTCTGATACTGTAACTATAGCGGATACTCCGGCTTCAAGTGTAGTAACCGTGCCCATTGAAAACTGCGGTGTCTTGCCCGTGAAACCGATAGCGCCGGACATATCGACAAGGAACTCGTAATCACCGGCAGCCTTGACGTACAGTTTTGCATTGTCGGGGTCTTCAACATCCCCCGTGTTCACCAATGCAAAATCACCCTCTGCAATATCTGGATTCCCTTTGTCGGCTTCCATTTCAGTAACAGATACATACACTTTCTTTATGGAGAAAGCATCACCTTTGGTATAAATATCCGTCTTGTCGTATGCTTGGGCGGTCTTGTTCCATTTGTAGACATAATGGTCTGTTCCTATATAGGTAGGGTGTTCCGCAGTGTCATTGGCATTGGCTGCGGCCGTATTGGCAAGCGAGGCTTTTTCATTGGCGGTTACAGCGGCATTATTTGCGTTCCTGGTCGCTTCCTCTGATTTTTTAATTGCATTGACGACATCCTGATAAGCGGTCTGAATATCTTCCAAGCTAACCTTTACACTGGTCTTGATACCATCTATGATTTTGTAACCAATGGTATATAATCCCTTTAGGCTGTTGGCAAGGGGCAACTCTGATATTTTCTTCTTTCTTAATGGCATAGCTCTAATCTCCTAAATCAATAAAACATTCTTCATCTTCGGTCATTATAAACTCTCCTGCTTCCGAGGCAAGCAAATACTCGGTATCACCAAGTCGAAAGCTGGTGAACACAAGGGTCAAAGTGAACTCCCACCATATCCCGCCAAGAGGATTGAAGTGTTCTGTCTTACAGCTTTTGTAATAACACGGGTAGCTTTCAGACCATTCGTCAACATAAAACATACGCTCTGCGTCTTCATACTCGTATCCTTCGGCATCGGTCTTAGCGGATAGTCTGGTGAGGTCATACAAAAGAGCGTCACGGTTTCGCCAAAACGTATCAAAGTCCGGGGCGCGCATCAGACATTTAAGGTTCACATCTTTCGTCTGGAACTTCACGAACTGCCCGTCATAGATTGCCCCGTCCTGATATTTGAAGTTTTGAAGCAGGTTCTTCTTCACGGCAGGGGATTTGAGAATCTCTTGGTTGCTTCCCTTAAGCAGTATCACACCATAGGCGGATAAGTCCACATCGTCCAGCTCATAGCCCTTAGGCATGGTATATAGATTGACAGGCTCTTCGTAGACGTAATCGGCCGGACGGGGGAAGTCATGCGCAAAGACGAACTTCGACCGCTCGGAGCTGTTGAACATCTCAAAGCTGCTCTGTGAAGAAAGTCTCAACCGGAATGTACGTCCGAGTTGCGGGAAATTGAAGTCGTGGTATCCCATATCTGAGAGAAGGGCTACAAAGTCGTTGAACTTCCATTCATCGAAGAAGCCAAATTCAAGGGTGACATCCTTAGAATCCAAAGCAATAGCGGATAGGTCAAACTCTTTTCCGTCTTCTTCTGCCCAGTCATTGCTATCGGGAGTTTTGGAATTTGGAAATGCGACTAATTCGTTATAACTGCCCCATATAGAAATCATTCCGTAATCGGAAGCATCTTTGCCGTCTATGTAGAGTTGTCCTTTCATATTTTAATTCTTGCTAAGTTTCAAACCCTTAATCAACATCGTGTTTATATCGTTTTTCATAAAGACGATGGCGTTCTCGATAGCTTCCAACCTTGCCGTGTGGCTGTCTATATTCGACAGATGAGTAAGCGAGGCATCCCGCATGGAAAGAATGGACTGCATGGCCTTGTCTATGCTTGTCAGGCACGAGAGGTTGGCGGTATGACCGGCGATAGCATCTATGCCGGTAGCCATACGGTTGACATTCTCGTTGATGGAGTATGTATGCCCCTGCATGACAGCCAGCCGGCCGTTATTCTCATCCACCGAATCTTGCGATGCTGTGGCGATACCCTTCCGGGAGGCTTCACGGGTGGAACTTGCTTCTGACTCCCAGCCAAAAACCTGCATCAGTCTGTCGCGTTCGGCAAGCAGGCTGTTTGTAAGATTCTGTTGCATATTACGAAGTGCCTGCGCTTCATCGGAAGACAGACCGTCTTTTCCGTAATCCGCCCACGCATCATACAGTTCTTTGATTTTGTCCTTGTACTCATTGGCAATAAGTGATTGGAAGATGGCTTTCTGCAAATACTTCTCAAAATTATTTGCAAAGTCCTCGTTGGTACTGTCCAAATCAGAAAGCAAATCAGCATAACCGTTTTTAAACTCATCGAAGCCTATTCCAGTAATAGCCTCTTTTTCTTTTTGTGCAATCTCGGTAAGTTGTTCTCCATAATCTACAATATTCTGCAAATAAGTAACAAAATCCTTGTTGACGGTATCAAGTACAGAAACCAGTTTTTCATCGGAAAGTATCTTTTCTATCTGTTCGGAAGATAAATCCCACAACTGATATTCCGCTGTAATCTTTTGCCCGACTAAACCTGAAATTCGTTGATAGTCCTCCTTGGACAATCTGTCATTTATACGGTATCCCAATGAGTGGGAGCCGGCACTTGCCCCGCTGGATGCAAGCTGCTTGATTAGTTGCCTTTGTCTGCTTATCTGAATATTTACAAGCTGTTCGGCTTCTTCTGCCGCTTTTATCGCTTCCGTCCCATAGTCGATGTCGATGTAGTCCATCTTCTTGGTTATAAGCTCATCCCAAATGGATATCAATGTCTCATATTGGGCTTTCATGTTTTCGTAATCGGAATAGTCAGCACCGAACAACCCTTCAAACGCAGATACAACAGAAGAAATTCCACTGACTGCACTCATTGCACCTCCAACAATGTCACCGGACATGATTTGTCCGACACCAATGGCTGTAGTGCCTAATCCTCCTAAAGCATCGGTAACTCCTGTTATGGCGGAATCACTGACACCGAATATGTTGGCGATGTTAGAACCGAACTCACCCAATGCAGGAGCAAAAGACGTTACGGCATTTCCTATATCGGTGATGCCTTGACCGACTTTCTTGGAATCACTGCCACCCTTTTTTATGGCTTCTATCCCTTTCTCCAAGTCAGAGACGAAAGCCTGCCACGGTGATTTGCCTTTCAGCTCATCCTTTAGCCCCCTGATTGCATCCGTTACATCCTTTATGGAAATTTCACCCTTTTCTATCTTTTCAATGTCCTTATCGGTAAAGCCTATTCCTTTCAAATCGGCAATAGAAATATCTTTATCGGTACCGGACATGTATTCGATAAGGGCCTCGTACTTGTCTATGATGTCTTGAATAGCGGAAACGGATTTATTACTCGCATCCTCGAACAAATCAGCCATTGCACGGGTAGTTCTGCCATACTGTTCATCCAGTTGCTCTACAGCCTGATTCTTTTCGGCTACCTTGATGGCATATTCGGGGCTGTCTGATTGCAGCTTCGCTATCTCATCATCATACTTCTGAATAAGGTTCTTTCGTTTTTCCTGGTAGTTGCCGAACTCAATGAAATACTCCTGCCATGCTTTTTTGTCGGCTTCGAGCTTGGCTTTACTTGTTGAATCAATATCGCTTTCCCTTTTTTTAGCGGCATTGGAAGCCCATGTGCCAAGCTCCGCCTCTTGTTTGTCGGTCAGCTTTCCACCTTGCGCCGTTTTCCAATCCTTGCGCTGTTTTTTAATGGCATCCAGTTCTTTATAATAGTCCAAGTCAATCTGAGCCAGCTTCTTTTCTGTTCCGTCAGCCATGAGGTTGATTTCATCCTGCTGGTTCTTACGGCGGAGGGAAAGAAGCTGTTCGGCAAGCTGTTCTTGCTGTTTAAGTCGGTCGCCTTGTTGCTTATCGGCCTTACTTCCAGTTACGCCGCCAACGCTTTTATATTTCTTTTCAGCTTCATCTTTCTTTTCAGTGAGTTCCTTTAATTTCTTTTCATACTCGAATTCTGTCAGCTCGTTTTCGGTATTGAGAAAATTATCAAGCTCTTTCTTGGCATTCAAATAGTTATTCTTATATTTTTCAATCCATTCTTTGCCTGTGTTTTTTTCACTGGAGCGAGATGCTTGTTCAGTTTCAAGGGCATTCTTGATGGTTGAGAGTTGAGCTTTGGAAAACTCTCCGCCAAGTTCTGCAACTATGGCAATAGCATTATCTCCATCTTTTTCGAGTATACGCAGTGACATAGATATTTCTTCGATTGCAGAAGCAATATCTTCATCTTTTAAATCTTTTAATCCGCTTAAATAAGTTGTTGTATCATGTTGAGATACATTTATTTTCTGTTTATTGATAATATCATACTGAGCAGCTATAGCATCATCTATATCTTTGAAATCATAAGATGTCTGCCCTTTAGATTTTAAAAATAACATATGATTTAGCTTATCCGTTTGCTCTTTAAGCAACGCTTCATCATCTGCTTTTGCTCTTTTTTCATCCTCCCCGGCAATTAACTTCTTATACTTTGCAATCTCTTTCAGATACTCTGCTTCTGTAAGCATTTGAGGAAGAACATTCTTATATTCTTCTTTTAATGCTTGGAATGCAGCCATTCGCTTGCCTTCACTTTCGTTATTATCTTCGATGGTTTTGTTTAAATCTTGAATCTTATCTTTATATTCATCTTGCTTCTTTTTTATATCCTCTAATGCTTTATTGTAATCATCTGTAGCTTTTTCTGCTGCCGTTTCCATTGTTGCCAATTTATAGACAGCAAAACCTAGAGCTACAACAGCACTGCCAAGCAACATCAATGGGTTAGCCATCATCGTAGCCCGCAATCCTTTCATAATGGTTACAAGTTGCATCATTGCCAATTTCATGATATTCATTGAAGTTGTATTTGCATGGTTGGCAATGGTATTAGCTTGTGTTGTGGCTGTATTCAGTGCTTCCGAAGCGGATTTTTTCTTTGTTGCCGCATCATTCAATGCTTTTTGTGCAGAATTACGGGCAATAGCGGCAGATTGAAGTTCGACGCTCTTTTCTGCAAGCTCTGTGCGGTATGTATTGGCAAGCTCTGTATTCCCCAAATCTTCTGCACGTGCAATCCAATCATCCATTCCGTCAACGGCATCCTGCGCTGTCTGCAATCTTTTTTCTGCGGTGTTAAAGTTTAGAAGGGCATTGGCATACGCCTTTTCTGCCAATCCTTTTTCAGTTTCAAGGGATGATATTTTCAATGCAAGCTCTTCGCGAAGCATGGTAAGCTCAGCAGCTTTGCTTTCTGTAAGCTTTCCGCTTGCTACTGCTGCGGCAATATCGGCGTTATTGGATTGTTTCTTAACTTCAAGGAGAGTCTTTAATCCGTCTATTTCAGTATCAACTTTTAATGTTTGTTCTACACCATGCAGAGCGGCAGCGGTCATAACAGCAGCTTTATAGGTACCATAGGCAACGGCAGCGGATTCTATGGCAGTCACTACAGCTTCCCAATGTTCAACAAGATATGAAACGCCGGAAAGTCCGCTATTGATAATGCTTTCATTCTCTTTGCCTATTTTGTTAAACATGGTAGATATAGCATCTTCAATATTGCTTATCTGTCCGGTGATGGTTTTTGATTGCTCTTCCATTAGTCCACCGAATTTGCCACCTTTGTCAGTCATAGCTTCGATAGCTTTTTGCACTTCGGGGAAACCAACCTTTCCGGCTGTTACAAGTTCGCCAACCTTATCTTTAGTCACTCCGAACTGTTTGGCAAGCTCGTCTGCCAATGGAATACCACGTCCCATAAACTGGCGCAAGTCCTGGGTAAAGAGCCGCCCTTGCGTCATGGTAGTACCGTACAGCCAAACAAGGTCATTCAACGGGATGGAAAGTCCGGAAGCTATATCTCCGAGTCTGATTAAGGTTTCATTGACATCTTCTGCGGCAGTTCCGTAAGCGAGCAACTGCTTGGCGCCATTGGCAACACCTTGTAAGTCAAAAGGTGTTTTTGCAGCAGTATAAACCAATTGGGACATCAATGTATTTGCCTGCTCTTTGCTTCCAAGCATGGTATTAAAGGCAACTTCCAATTGCTGGAATTCACCACGTACTCGTGTAATATCACTAATGAGCTGCTTAGCTCCTAAACTGATACCGAATGCTGCTGCGGCAGTAGTCATACGTCCAAACATCTGCTCGATGCTCATACCGCTTTCTTCTATCTGTTTGGATGTGGTGCGTACTCCATTGCGCGTTTCTTCGAGTTTATGCAGAAAATTGGAGTTGTCTCCGGTTATGTCAAAGTGCAATCCTGCCATATGTCTTTTCGATTTATGAAGTGCCATGTAACATTACATGGATTATGTTCTGTTTTTCACCATTAAAAATTATAATGCTCGTAAATTTTCTGACAGACACCCGAGAAAATAGTCTTTTTTTAATCTTCAAGCATGCTTTTTATCAGTTCTCTATTCTTTGGGTCGTCTGCATTGATACGTTCTTTGGAGTCGAATATATTCAGCAGTTTCCTTTCGTCAGCTGTCAGATAAACCGTGGATATGGAGTCAGCCATTAACATTCTAAGATTGGTATAACTGATTCCCCAAACCACATAATTCATGGACCAGCCATAACGTTGGCAGGCGAAGTCTATTAACGTGCCGTAGACACTGTTGCCACCGAACGTGATACTTCCGCTATCTTTTTTGACGTCTGCAATACGTTTCCGTTCTTCACGTTCCTTGTCAATACCTAAATGCTTAATGTATAATTCGGCATCATCTCCGCTTAGTATGATTACAAACAAGGTGGCAAGTTCTTCCACGTCCAAGTTAGCTGCGAAGAATTCTTGCCTGCATATAATCTTGTCATTGTCAAAAATATCCGTCTTTTTATTGAACGTATAATAGGATAATATTCTGCAAACAAGCTCTTTCTTGGTGCTGCATAGCCTAAGGGCTTCCATGTAAGGGTTAGCAGCTATAATCTTATCATCCGCACCAAGCCCAGTAAACAATCTGGCGAGCAGGTATGTTTTGCCGAGGGTAGGAGGATATATGGAAAAATGCCGGTTACCAACAGTAAAGCCTATCGGCTTTTCCATAATAGCATCGGCTATACTCATTTCTATACGTTCTATATTTTCCATAACAAAAAAAAGGTTCATAGGGCAGGATGACGGATTCAAACCATCGCCACATATATAAATACGTATGCTTTCACTACACCAATCCTGCATGGTGCAGGTTTTACCACCAACCTGCAAAGGGCGTCTGATTCCACCTGCCACCACTTGTTTGAAAATCCATCAACCGGCAGCAGTGTACTTTGCTGCGACCTCAACGATTTCACCTTCTTTAATGGTGGTAGACGTTTGTGTAGGTTTGTTCTTGCCACTTACATCCTTATACTGGATGGTAACACTGCCTTTGGTTGCAAATACCTGCACTCCGCTTTTATGCCAGTCGTTTTCAGTGGATAGCTTCCACATGCCGGCTCCACCATCATCAGAGATGATTACTTTCAGGCTGCCGGCACCGCTAAAATTTACAACTTCGTGTTTTACCTGATTGCCGGTTGCCGGCTTCAGCACATCAAAGGTATATTTCCATTTCTTGCCGTTTTCGGTGTCGAAGGTTTCTTCCATGGACATAGTGGAGCGGTCAATGACAATACCTTCAACAGTAGGGTCTTCCGGCTGGAGTCTTACAGCATATTCACCGGAAATGATACCGTCAACATCATCAACAGGCTTCGCACGTCCCTTGCCGGCACGGAGTTCAAATTCAAAGGTATACGTGTTGGCTGTATATTTGACAGCCTCGTTCTCACCACCTTCTATTTTTGCTTCTCTCTTAGTACCTTTTGTAGGTGTTAACTTTGTTGAATTCTCAACCGGGGTAGGGATGTCAATCCAAGATGATGGAGCTTTTCCGCCATCACCTAACTTACCAATCTTAATAGTGGGTTTCCCCCATGATAGTTCCATACTTTATTCGTTATTTACTTTGTAAAACAATTTATTGTTTATGAGGTGTTCGTTTTTCCCGTTCACCTCAAGCACCCTTTGTTTATCAAGGGTGAAGCGGTAGCTTTCTCCACGCCCTGTTTCCAAAACCTGAATGGCGATTTTGCAGAGTTCCCTGCACCGCATATCATTCATTTCTGCTTCGCCATCACGAATGTTGTCCTTTACATAGATGTTTACATTTACAAAAGCTTCCTGCATCTGTCCGCTTCCATTGTCCAGGATTGATATGATTATATCTTCCTTGTTTGAGTTGGCGGGCCTTTTAGATGCTTTACAAAGTTTTCCGGTTACAGCCTTTTCCAAAGCAGACCCTTTGATGTGTTTGTAAATATCATCTTTTATATCAATATCAGACTTCATCATGGCGCAAGTTGGCTTTTAAGCTTACTCATCATTTCCGGCAGTTTCTTTCTTGCGAACAGTTCGGCGGATGCGAGGACATTTTTGCTTTCCATCGCTTCCACAAGTTCGGCATAATTCATTCCTGCAACAACGACAAGTACATATCCATTCGTGAATTTCCTGGCAATTTCTTCTGCAAACGTTTTGCCTTCCTTAACTCCATCGTTGCCTTGCTTTACTTGTGTAAAATCCGAGTAGCGGAGTATTTTCCCATTATGAGCGATAGCATAGCCAATTGAACTACGCAGGTTTCCAGAACGGTCTATCCAGCTTACTTCTTGCGGTCTGTCTCTGGCTTCAATCACACACAGTTCTCCGAGGTAGGAGAGTGCGTGGACAATCAGATTTTCAGTGCGCTTTTTTTCAGCATTGATAAAAGCGTTGATTTCGCTCATTGGTGTTGTCATCCTTATACCCATAACTTTGCGCAAAGTTGATAACGATGGAATCCTTTAACCTCACATTCTCTGACAATACCCCCAAGAAGAAACAGCCTCACTTTTTCTCCAATGGAAAACTCCCTGCAATCAGCGTCCAGACGGACAACAGAGGAATAGGTGCGAACGACACCGTCTTCAAACTGTCTTTGTTCGGCTTTCCCTGCCGGAACATTGCGACATGGTATATCACCTTCCCATTTGCTTTCGCCTTGATGGTAATCTCCGTTTCCGTCTTCATATCCAGGAGTGATGGTAAGGTACTGTAGTCTATTGGGTCTATCGTCAATAATCATGGTTGTTATCTTCCTATATAAACGGCGGGTTCTCCGACTATCCTCTCGCTTTCACCAATGGCATTGTAAATGCTATTTGCCAAAGAGAAGATTTTATCTTTTTCAGACTGGCTGAAAGAAATGTCACCTTCTGAAAAGTTCGGAGCTTGAATAAGACTGATAAGGCAATCTGCCACAGCCCCCTTAAAGGGTTTGCTGGTAAGAATTTCCGCTGTACAGTCATCATTGCCGTTAAGTTTCCTTTCAAGCAGACGGTTTTCAAAGAAGCCACTACTTAATTTGTAGTGGACTTCATCTTTTAACGCTTGCAGAATTGTTTTCATACGCTATTCGGACTTATGGGACTCTACAGCGGCTTTCAATGCTTCTTCCTCTTCGTCACTTAAGGCATTGACTTTCTCAATCAGTTTGGCATCGCTGATGTTGGAAGCAATGCGATCCTTGCTGATGGTTTTCAAAGCTGCAATAAATTCCGGTTTCTTATAGGTAGCCCCCCAGATGGTTATTTTCGCATCGCCACTGTCTTTGGACTCTGCTGCGGTGTCAACTTCTTGTGCTTCGGAGAAATCGTAAACATAAATCTGGTCAACATCCTCGATAATAGGGGCTACAAAAGCCTGACCGGAAGTTATCTCTCGCAAAGGGTTTGCGAGCGAGTATTTAGATATCAGCTTGAAGGTGTCTACAAGCTTGTAGATAACATTCTTGACGGGATTGGTCTGCTCTGCCAATCGCCCATAAACCAAAGTCCCGACAACTTCATTGCAGATGAAAATAAGTCTGTTGGCGTTCCAGGGTTTAATAGAACGCTTTTTGCCGTTCTCTTCAAAAATGACAGAGCGGTCAATGATTTTAAACGTGACGCCACCGTTATCATCTGCAAAGGCCTCGTTGAATTTGGCGCCGGTAGGGGTGGGGAGAACCGTATCCGGAGTGAATGATTGTCCGGTATAATTGGCTACAAGTTCTTTTGCTCCTTGCGTCTGTCTTAGTTTGTCGTAAGCGGATTTGGCAACGCAAATCTCGATGATTGAATTACCATCTGCATCAGCTTTGGCAATAACCCGTTTGATGTCCTCAAGAGAAATTTCATCTTTTGCGGTAGCGCCAAAGGTGTTTTCTCTCAAATAGTTGAAGTTCAAGCGCATTAGGGCATTAGGGGTATCCTCGTCCTTAATGGCTACATATCCGTTGGATAGAGCAAACAGGAAGTTGTATTCATTCCTTTCATCAATACCGACTGAGCAGGCGACAGCATCATTGGCCAGTTTGCCGGCGATGACTTTTGCATTACCACCCTGAGCTTCCATCACATTGATGTTATTAATGTCCGACTCTTTCAGGATTTTGGACATACCGATTTTAGGCAACTTTCCGTTGGCTGATGCAATGCTATCACGGCTTTTAACCGGCAGTTCGGAATCTACAGCCACGAAGTCAGCGGCCACATAGGTCGTATTGACAGAAGTGCTTTCCCATTTGTTGTCCGGAGAATATTCCGTACGCAACATGGCATTATCTCCCTTGTGAAGATAGGTGAGCTTTTTGTTTCTCTTGCCGTTTACTTTTTCGATTAACCGTTGCAGTTTAGGGAAGAATTTGGCAACGTATTTTTGAAATAATGACTCATTCATAAATTATACCTCCATTTTTAGTCGTGTTCAAAAACAAGTGTCGGAATAGCTGCTTTCAGAGCCGCTTTGATTGTATCCAAAGGATAAGGACCGGCAGCATCGTTTACCACTCCAGTGTGCATAATGGACACGAATGGCTCTTTTACCGATTTGGTTGCACAGCATACACCTGCATACTCATGTTTTTCTGGCAATGCCTCATAGGCATCTCCGTTGGAGTTTATCGGCATAGGCTTGTATATGTCGGATTCCGTATCACGAATAATCACATGCCCTGCACGGATAAACTCTCCTTTAAAATTGCTTACATCCAGAACTTTACCGCCCTTAATACCTGCTACGTATTTGCGGATAACAATCGGGTCATTTCCGAAACCGAAAGATTCAATAGTACCTACATCTACTGCTCCCATTTTTCATTTGGTTTTAAATGTTACAATAAATCAGCCATTTCGTCAATTTCATTATCATTGAATGGCTCTTCTTCTTTGGGCTTACCGTCACCGGCAGCAGGGGGAGTTCCCATAGTGGAAAGTCCGGCATCTGCGCGTTCCTGATTGTAAGCTTTCAAATCCTCTTCAACTTCGGAGTAGAATTCTTCGAACTCTTCATCGCTTTCAAAACTCATTTTAGAGAAACTTTTCAGAGTACGGGAGCCGAATGTGCCAGCGTTCTTAAGGAGAGCCTCAAGCTTCGCCTTTCGGGAAGTCGTGATTTTGTCTCCTTCCAATGCAGAAATTTTATCGGTCAGGGTTTCGATGGTCTGCATCATTCCCTTAGCCCATTCCGGTGCATTGTCATTCTTTCCTTTGTTTTTGGGATTTTTCTTGTTTGAACCCGTCTGACGATTGGTAGTATTCGATGACTCATCGTCATCGTCGTCATCGGTTTCGTCATCGTCGTCATTCTTCTTGCGGTTCTCCTCGATTACTCGATTTGCAAAAGACTGGCTGACTTGTAGATAGGGGAGAACCGCATCAATCGCTGTATCAATCTCTGCGTTTACATCCTCGTCGGAGGCATCATCTGCGGAAGTTAGATTGTCGGCAATCTTGGCGGCGACACTCATCAGTTCCTTCTTGTTGAACCCGAACGCCTTCACTTTCGGTTTCAATCTTAACAAAACTTGCTGTTTTCTGTCCATTGTAGAATGAATTTAAGTTACTAAAAAGAAATAGTCTGCGCAGCACACATGCCAGCAGACTATTCCGTAGAACTTAAAAACACTTTTAGAGCAATGAGTTTTTACGACAAGTTCCGTGGCATGTAGCTTCACATGCTTTGGATGCAAATATACTAATTTTATTTGAAAAACAAATAAACTAAAATATATTTTATCTCATTATCAGAACTATAATAAACCTTCATCGCAAAAAGAGAAAAACGAACCATCGGATATGATTACACTATCAACAAGTTTTATATCAAACAGCGAAAGTGCTTTCTTTAGTTTGTCGGTAATTAGTTTATCTTCCATTGATGGCTTCACATTGCCAGATGGATGGTTGTGAACGAAAAAGACACCAGCGCATAAGCTTTCTATCGCATACTTTGCTACTATTTTCGTGTCAACAACTGTTCCTGCAACTCCACCTTGAGATATTTTGGCATAACCGAGAACCTTGTTTGCTCTATTGATAAGCACAATGAATGAGCTTTCATATATAAGCAAATCATCGGAATAGAACTGCTTTGCGTAATCATACACATCACTGGAGGACATTATCTTATTTTGCTCAAACTCACATTTATTTGCGGATAGCTTGTATTCGACTACTTTCTTTACCATTGTTCTGTTAATTTAGATATTATCACCAGGTAACTTAACTCCTGCATTACGTAATGCAATTGTCATTTCTCCAATAAAACGGTTTAATTCATTGAACCTATAGGTTCTTTGAGGAACGCTCATTGCAACTTGGCATTGGATGCTGTCCAATCCGAAATGAACGGCTGAATTTACTATGTTTTTGATGAATGCCTTTTTCTGATTTTCTTTATTTGTCCTCATTGCTCTTATAATTGTTATACTTTGCTTTTCTTTTATATAGCTAAGATACTGATTTATAGCGATATATACAAATTTATAAAACTATTTATTTTCTGATTATCAGCGAGTTAAGCAAGATTTAACGGATAAAAAAAAGAGCGACTAATAAGCCGCTCAACAATGCAATAGAGAATAAAAACATCAATAAGATTCTATAACTCTATTCAGAAATTTAGTACGCAAAGATTTCTTTATAATCTTTTTCATGTCTGATGGTAGATATGTATATGCCTTATCAAAGATGTTATCTGGAACTCCGTAAAATGCTTCTGCCAGTCCTCCAGTAATACAGGCAATAGTATCACTATCTCCACCTATTGATACTGCATTTCGAATAGCATCTTCAAACCCGTTACTTTCATGAAAGCAGATTATTGCTTGAGGTACAGTTACCTGGCAACTTTCATCAAACTTATTGCATGAACGAATGAAAGCAACTGTTTGTGATAAGTCATATCCAAATGTAGATTCTAACCATTTTTTTACATCGTCTTTAGTGCGCCCAGTGCGCAATAAGAATATTGAACCTGCAATAGCTTGTGCGCCTTTGGTACCTTCTTTATGGTTATGAGTAACTTTTGCACTTTTTTCTGCCTCTTCAAGAACTTTGTCCAGCGAATTATAGTAGAATCCTATTTGGCTAACACGCATAGCGGAGCCGTTTCCATAGCTGTTATATGGTTGTGGGTTGTCGCTTCTCCACCATCTTTCAAAGGATACACCGTAAGAACCTTTGGGGGTAGGATATTTTCTACACCATTCAAGTAGTGCATCTTTATAATCTATCTTACAATAAATGGCATCAGCGATTGCAACAGTACAAATGGTATCATCAGTAAAGCTGCAATCTTTCGCAAACAGTTCAAAATCTTTCGTATGGATATTGTTAAATTCAAAACGAGAACCTACAATATCGCCTATTATTGCTCCAATCATACTGGTATTATTTATATATAAAGGTAAGAAAATTATTTGATTTGGCGAAATATAGCATCTTATATTTCCTCCATATAGATATATAAATTGCCGAATATCTTCTTATCTACAACTTTGATTTTTGTAATTTTAAACTTGGAAGATTTGTCGAACAATATTTCTTTTTCTTCCTGTATATCTGATATATATGATATATCAACTCCGTTTTTCCCCTCGATTTCAAAGATAATTTTATACTGCGCACCATCAGCGAAATCATCTGCAACAAGTTTATTGGCAGATGTTGACATAAAGCCATCCTCTATATAATCATCACCTTTCTTTAAAGACTTCAAATTGTCAAACATTGCTCTGTCGGCAGCAATGCCTCGATAACTTGTACCAACATACTTATCGGAAAGGCTGATATATTTGCTAATATCGCTAATTACAGATAAAGACTCGTTGTCAAGCTGCCTCCTTTGACCTCTTAAATATTGGTTTATTCTTGGATAGTACGAACCGGTATATTTAGTAACAGATGCGATATATTTATTTTTATCATCTTTCAAATAAGACGGATTATCTTTCAAGAAATATGGCAATGTCCCACGTTTCTTGGAATCATCAATCCTTTGCTGATTGGAGATAACCCATTTCTTGAAATTATCAGGCACATCTTTCACTCGGTTTACGCTATCAGAAGAAGCAACACTTCGTCCGTCCCAGGCCCAAAACTCCTCTTCTGTTTTAAGGATGGGGATTTTATAGCAACGACAGACCGGGTGCCACCCCTTCCATTCAAAATCTTTTGGGTACTTTCCTGCAAGTTGGTCACAAATGTCATAATACCGTCCTTTAGGAACTCCCTTGCAGTTATGGTTCCCGCTTAATTTTATCTCATATCCTACAACGAAATCCATCTGTCCCCAACGTTTGTTTTCAGCGGTGCGATAAGCCATGTTTATTTCCGATGCAGCAAGACGGAGTGAGCGGTATTCGCAATCGGCGGCTTTGCTGGCTGTGCCGAATTTCTCCTTGTAATCCTTTTGCAGACTGGGGAAATCAAGTAGGTATTTGGATATGCGTTTGCTAAGAGTTACTGCACTGTATCCTTTCTCTATGGCACACGAAATGGCATCTTCCAGTTCTTTCCTATAAATCATAGACTGGTTCCATAGCTTATCAGATACATTAAAGCCTTTGTCCTTGCGATTTTGAAAGGCTTTCAGAGCATCGGAGTTGGTTTGATATAGGACCTTGTATTTTCCCTTGTCAACAGTCGCATTGTAGGTTTTCAACACAGCGTTGGCAAATAAATTCTGCACCTCATTGCTATTCTTCCACTCCTCGCTTGTGCCATGATAAATAACTGCCCCAATGTCGTTTACAAAACGTCTTTGAATGTCGCTTATCCTCTTTTGGGTTTCCGGGTATTCTGAGAAAGAAAACGGTCTGTCTTTCAAGTCTATTTCCGAAATACCCAAGCTCTCAACCAGTTTAGCCGCTTCGAGATTGAGTGTGTCGTATATGGATTGCACGAGCGCAACATATTGGGCGAGCCGCTTGTTCAGTTCGCTGTACTTGTGTTTTTGGTTGGGAGTTTTAGGTTTTGACATTACTTCTTCTTGAATTTGTCACAATAGCTATGGTCAAGAAATTTGCTCCATTGATAAAAGGGGCACTTGCACATGAAATATTCTCCTTTCGAGTTCTTCTCGTGGTAATCGTATGCGTATTGGCAATCACGACAATGATATTTGGATTGAGGAATAACTTTCTTTGCCATTATTCCTCAATTCTATCTGGTGCAGGCATTTCCAACAGCCGGATAGCCTTAATCGTTTCTCTACCTTCCAATATTGCTTTACACAAGCGATGATAGCCATCAGCTATTTGTCCTACATCATCCAATATGATAGGATATTCAAGAGAGCATTCCCTCACACGCTTACATTGGAAGATAAAACTATGAAGCTGGTTACATTCAAAGGGTTCTGCTGTCAAATCTATATTCCATAGCGGCATATCCATAATAGAGTATTCTTTCGCTTTGGCGAAATCGTAGAGAGTTTGGGCGAACCAAACCTTATCACCTCTGTGATATTCACTTTCTGCAAAACTCATGTTATCTATTGGAACTTTCATCCTATACCTTCTTTATGTACACTTTGATTTCACCAGTAACATGAAGTTCGCCACCTACTTTTTCAACAGAATATTCAATCAGCCCTCTTTGACTGATAGAGTTTATGATTGATTGGCGTACTTCGGCTTTGATTTCCTTAATAAGCATTTCATCAGCTTTTCTATTAGACCAACCTTCATTAAGTTTCATCTTTTTCCGGTAATCCTTTATTTCTTTCTTGGTGCGATAAAAACGAATACCCAATTTCTTTGCTTCGTAGTTATCAACCCTTTCAATACTACTCAATCGTTCTTGTGGGTTGAGTTTTTCGGCTAACCCAATGAGCCATTTTGATATTTTTGTCTTCATGATTTTAAGTTTTAAGCCGACAGCGTAAACACCTGTCTACGCTGCCTTAACTTCTTCTACAACTTGGCAGATAAGCTATTGTATAATCTCCCAATCTTCGGCAAACACATCACTGATAGACGGAACCCATGAATCAGCACGACCGGTATTCTCGTTGTAGATAAGACACTGGCTTGTATAGTCAATAAATCCCTTACCTTTCAGAATAAGGTCTTTTGCCGATTGGGGAAGCGATTGCATCTTAGAGATGATGTCGCTTTCGATATGAGCTGGCACTTGTTTGAATACCATCAAACCTTTTCCGTTCCATCCACTTCTGCGGATAGCTCCACCTTGTTTCAGAATTTCTATTGCATCTCCAAATGACATCAGATGTAAAGGTGCTTCGGGTGATCCGTCAGCCCTACCTATGCGACATTCCAACACGTTAATATACCTGCTAATAATTCTATGTTGCAAACGAAGCAAATAGTTCTGATATGGCGGTAGCGGCAACCGAAATCAAAAAGGAAAGCACTCCAGTGCAACCACCAAAAAAGGAACGTCCTGCTATAGATAGAAACAGTGAAGAATACCGGCGAAACATAAAGAAGTGGAATGTCTTAAAATCCCGCGGATACATAGAGCAGGCTGTAAGGGAGTATATGAAATACACCGGAGCCGAACAGGGTGAAGCGACCGGATTTATAAACAACTTACAATAATTAGGTATGGATTTCAAAGATAACATTCTACAGCTTGTAGAAAGAATTGAAAAACAAAAAGACGCCATTCAAACAGAGGAAGCTACGAAAAACGCATTTATCATGCCAATGATAGTGGCTCTCGGATATGATGTGTTCAATCCGTTTGAGGTCGTTCCGGAAATGGATTGCGACCTCACAAAGCGTGGAGACAAGATAGACTATGCGATTATGAAAGACAACAAGCCGATACTTCTTATCGAGTGCAAGCATTGTTTACAGAAACTCGACCTGCATAGTACGCAGCTCTCCAAATATTATGCGGCCTCAAACGCACGCTTTGGAGTGCTAACCAATGGGATTGAATACAGATTCTACGCAGACCTGGATAAGACTAATATCATGGATGAAAAACCATTCTTGGTGGTGAATATGTTGGATTTGTCGGATTCAGACATTGAACAGATGAAGAAATTCCATAAATCATACTATAATGAATCCGAAATTCTAAGCACGGCACAAGAACTGCAAATAACCATACAGATAAAGGAAATTCTGATAAAAAATTTCCAGTCGCCAGGAGACGAATTTACGAGGTATTTCGTTCGCTGCCTGAATGACGGCAGGTCAAATCCTAAGCTGATAGAGCAATACCGACCGATAATCAAGAAGTCTATTGCATCCGTTATAGGGAATGTGATTTCTGATAGGCTGACTACTGCGATGCAGGTTGAAGAATCCCAACCAACACAACAAGAGTTGCCTGACGGAGTAGTAGCAATAGATGAAAGACGGGGTATCGTAACCACACAGGAAGAGATAGATGCATACAATATCGTCAAAGACATCTTGAAACAATATGTGGATGAATCACGTATTCAATATATTGATTTCAAGAATTATTTCGCTATCAATCTCAATGGCGTATTCTGGTGGTGGATTTGTAGACTGTCGTTAAAACCACATAGTAAACGAATAGGTATTCCAATCAATGGCTACGGCAGTTGTGAATGGATTAAACTTGAAAGTATTGAGGATATACGCAAGCATCAAGATAAGCTAAAGATTGGATTTGATGTGGCTTTAGCTGCATACGAATATGATAAAAACAAGAGTAATAATAAGTAATTATGAATAACATTACTACTATCAGACGCCAAAGTGTAATTCAGCAGAATTACATAGGGATATGCAGTAAATGTTCCTAAAAAACAAGAAAAGCGAAGTTCATCCGCTTTTCTGCACAATCTATTACTGACATGCAATACCTATATAATGACAATAGTCATTATTCCAACTTTCCAATATATGATACCTCATACGTTTTAGCGTCTATATGGTAATAGTATTTATTTAAAAACAATAGGTTTGTATGACAAATGATGTTCGTGCGATGAAGAACAAACTCGAGGAAAGTTCTAAGGAGATTGAATACTACACAAGGGAAATGAATGAGCACCTTCGAAAGATAGAAGAGAAACATTCGCCTTTATGATGATTATTTGCCTCTTTGTCTAATGGTACAACGAGGCTTTATCATATTTGGAACGCATTAAGGATACCGCCATTGGTGCACCCGTGAAAGGGCGTTTCATAGAATCATTATTCATCGGCCCTACCGATTGGGAACAAATGACAGACTTTATGAATCTTCGTATCCAGAAAGGAGAAGAAACGGCTTTGATTGAGTTTGACAGTGCCGGCAAGAGTCTTTCTGTATATGGGGTGTCGGTCAATAATGAATTTGACGTGCCGCATTGGGATATGGCTATTATGGATAATTGGGAGCTGATGATAGGTAATTGAGATGAAAAATCCCCGATATGCTCGAATACCGGGGATTGCGTTTCTTCTCATCCTTTCATCATCATAACATCCGCCCGCATCTCGATGTAATCCTTGTACTTATCTGGATTGTTTACATAGTCAATGACTCTGTTTATTGCAATTTCCGCTTGCTTCTGTCGTACTTTGGTGTAATAGCGTATGATACCCTTACTCTTATCAGAGTGCCCAAGACAATAATCTATAACTCCGTCAGGTATGCCGAGTTCAGAGGCGAATTGGGCAAAGGTTTTTCGGGCGGAATAATAAACTACCTTTTGGTTTATCTTTAACTCTTCGGCAAGCGTATTCAAACTACGTGTCAGATACCTATAGAAATTAGAATAAGTGAACTTATAACCAAAATCAAGTTTACCGGTATTACGGTTCATCCAATCGTTGATGATTGGTCTGGCATCCTCATGTATGGTTATTATAATCCGCTGTTCGCCCAACTTCAGATTACGGGCTTTTTTTCTGATGTACTCAATCTTATCGGTTTTACGGAAATCTACATCAAGTAAATCTGCAAGGTTTATTCCACCCAGATAGAATGAAAGCATGAACAGGTCACGTGCAACACGGAGTTTCTTTTCTTTCGGCAAATGATTCTTTATTTTCAGAAGGTTCTCTATTGTAATATCCACCTCACGCACTGGAGAAGACTTTATCGAATAGTAAGCAAACGGGGAAACGTCATATTTCACGAGCTGTTTTTTCACCCCACGGTTTATTATCGTTCGAGTACGAGACATCATCATTCCGATTGTGGTCTCCCCAACCCTCTTGGTGTTCCGCAAGAACCTGGCGTAATTGTGAATAATCTCCGGGGTGATGTCTGACAAAAGAAACTCTCCTTTCGTAAATTCCGTGAAATACCTGCAATTACGTTCAAGTAGTTTCGCATAATTCCCCCTACCGTCTTCTATTAACTCAGTAATATATGAGCCGGCTACAGCCTGGAATGTAGCGGCAGTATGACCTGCGGTTGTGCTGTTTATCAATATCTCACGTAGCTGCCTGCAATCGTACATCTGAATACACCTAATGCTGTCAAGTTTCTCCTGGTATTCATTCAGGAGATTACGTAACTTCGTATTGATTATAGCTGCATCCGGACGTTTTACAATTTGTCCGTTTTTGAATTGGGAAAGGTGGTCGATTTTAAATCGGGTGACAATGTAGCGTGTTACACTTTTATGTCCAAGAGCTATTCTTATTTTATGAGAACCGTCTTTTGCTACCTTGTCCGGTGTTACTGCTAATTTAGGCTCAGCGGAAATATCTGGTTGGTAAGTTTTAAAATTAGCTATCTTTGCTTACCTTTGTTTTATGAAACCCGCACAACTCCTTCGTGCCATCCTTCCGGATGTGCTTATAGACAACTTTGATATTGTCAATTTCGACAAGAGTGCTGACCGTTTTGATATTTATCTTGATGAAAAAAAAGTTCAACTAAAAGAAGATAAGATCAATCCGGATATCATATCCTATGGTTTTGGTGAGTATCGTACAATCCAAGACTATCCTATTCGTGGTCGCGCCACTTATCTCCATGTTCGTAAACGTAAATGGCTTGACAAATCTTCCAATGAAATCTTCAGTTATGACTGGGATTTATCCGAATTTGACGGTACACGGCTCAATTCTGAGTTCGTCTCTTTTTTAAAAGAAGGAGATTGAATCTACTCCTGTGAGCATCAGTGTGCTTGCGGAACGTTATGGCGTAAAAGGGCAGACTCTTCGTAAACAATACAA